>Ga0247670_1000124_pt1 | contig 25075 bp, 17 predicted proteins | sample CNK11_metaG_FD_183042 | JGI IMG/M metagenome (GOLD analysis project Ga0247670, IMG submission 183042) | Soil microbial communities from Purdue University Martell Research Forest, Indiana, United States - CNK11 | ecosystem: Environmental > Terrestrial > Soil > Temperate forest > Bulk soil...
GCCCCAGAGGGCGTAGTAAGTGGCGGTGAAGCTACCGCCGGAGACTGCGGAAATGAGGCCGACATCGTCCAAGAGCGGGTGCTGGTTGTCGGGCTGGCCCACTTCTGTTTTCTTGAGTTCTTCGAGCACACTGTATGAAAGCGCGGCGGCCCGCGTGCCACCGCCGGAGAACGCAAGCATCAGCAGCAGATCATCAGAATTTGTCTGCGGTGCCGCATTCTGAAAACGGTAGCCGGTGCAGGCGCCGGTCGTCGGCAATGGTGCGTTGACAGGACGATAGGCGCACCCGCTGACAAGCAGCGCGAGTGTCAGCAGCAACGGTGGTGAGGATTTCAATTTCATGGTGCCTCAGTAGCGCTCATTACGCGCTGATTGGCATCCATACCGGGCCGCCGGAGTCCATCGGCGCAACTCGAGTGGCAGCGCGATTCCGGGGAGCGCTTCGGGTTTGGGCCATGCGCTTGCACGCATGATGTTGGCGGCATTGATGAGGCCGAAGCCGCCTTCCGCCAGACGGAAGGGAATGGTCGGCACATCGGGCAAATGCGAAAGAAAATGACGCTCGTCCTGAACATTTCCGCGAATCATCGCCACCGTTTTCAGTGTGACCGCCCAACCGCCGAGGGTATGGATCTCCACCCGCGAGCTGCGCCGGTGCGGCTGCCCGTGCTGCGGTTCGTTTTCATCCTCAATTGCGGCCAATGTGTTGTCCGGCCAGGCTTCCGGCTGTTCCATGAGGTCAAACAGGCCCGCCGGAAGATTCAGCGGGAATTTCAGCGGCGTCCGCGCGGAGGTGCGGACGAGAATCATGTCAATCCCCCGGCAGGGAATCATGCTGGCGCAGTGTTGCGAGGCCAGCAGCAGGTGGCGCTGGGCGAATACCTGCGGCGCCGCCAGCAAACGGAGCGTTTCGCGGACGCGTTCCTCGTCGCCCTGATAAAATTCCGTGGACGATCCGTTCGCGGAACGAAGTTCAAGTGTGAGATCAACCGTGCTGGTAGTCATATCAATATTGTGCGTGTTCATAAATCGATTTGTTGGTTTGGTTTGTTGTCACCTGTCGGAAAGACTTCAGGAATTCATTTGCCGTGGCATTTGGCCCAAATGAAGTAACCGGCGATGAAGAGCGCCGCAAAACTGACGACCACAAAACTCCAGAGGGCGACCATCTCCCGATTCGGATGCGGGGATTTGGTTGGGCGAAGGTCGCTCTCGTTTTTTTGATCAAGGTTCATATTTTGAAGATCACAATGCTCCCTTCGCCCGTGTGAGCTGCGACTGTGGGCCATCCGTCACGAGGGTTGCGTGGTCAGGGTGGGCGACACTGGCGCTGTCGTCGGCCAAGCCGGTTTTCTTGTCCGGCAGGTTGCTCGACTGGCCCTTGCCGCTCCTGGTCCTGCGCCAGAGCACGAATTTGTAGGCGACATACCCCACCAACAGAACCAAGCCCAACCCAATTACGCCGTGGCCCACGCGGTCGAACCAAACCATGACTTGCTGAATCTGATTGTGAAACAAAAAGCCGGTGGTGATGTAACAGCCGCCATAAAACAGCGAAGCCAGTCCGTCGAATACCAGGAACCGCCGGGTGCTCATTCCCAGTGCGCCCGCGAGTGACGGCATCACCGCGCCGGGCAGGAATTTTGCCACGGCCAGCGCCAGCAAACCGTAGCGCGCGACGACCGCTGCTGCGTGCGCACTGGAAGCGTTGCGGGAAAACGACCAGCGACTGAGCAGGTGCAGCGCGCGTCCGCTGCCCTTGCGGCCCAGATAGAACCAGAGCAAATCGGCCAGCAGCGCCGCCGCCGCCGTCATACCCGCCGCCATCACCGGGTCCAGATGACCGCCTGCGGCCAACGAGCCCGCAGCCAGCAGCAACGGCGGAGCGGGTATCGGCAAACCCGCTTGATCGGCAAACACGATGGCGAAGACAGCCAAACCGCCAAAGCCCGTCAGAATCTGTGTGATGTGATCCATAAGGTAATAGTTTCCAGTTGGGAAGTTATCTATCTTAATTAGAATCGCGGCGGCTCGTCATGCCAGAGCACGCCACATACGGCGATCAACCAACCCGTAGCCGCAATCAGTAAGAGAAACATAATCATCCGCCTTTCATTTAATTCTGGTTCGTTGCCTGAAAAGTTTTTGGTTGCAGTTTCATTTCGTCGTTTGGGCCGATGCTAGTGCAACGGGCTGGGCCATGATTTCCCAACCGCCGCCGAGCGACTTGTAAAGCGCGACCAGATTGGCCGAAATGGTGCGGTTGCTCTGGGCCAGCGCGTCCTGCGCGTGATACAGCGAGCGCTCGGCGTCCAGCACATGGATAAAATCCGTCAGGCCGCTCGCGTAGAGCTTGTTCGCCGTGTCGAGCGATTTTTGGCTCGCGTTCACCGCGTCTTGCAACGAGCGCAGGCGGACTTGCTCCTTGGCATAGAGCACGAGGTTGTCTTCCACTTCCTCGAACGCCGTCAGCACGGTCTGTTCGTAGGCGGCCAGCGCTTGTTCCTGCTGCGCATTTTTAACTTTGATGTTCGCTCGGATGCGGCCGGCGTCAAAAATCCGCCACTGCACGGTCGGACCAACCGACCAAAACCGGCTGCCACTGGTGAACCAATCGTCGGCACTGATGCTTTCAGACCCTACGGAGCCGGTGAGATAAAATTTCGGGAACAGATCGGACTTTGCCACGCCAATGTTCGCCGTCGCGGCGGCAAGCTGCCTTTCGGCGCGGCTGACGTCGGGCCGGCGCAAGAGCAGTTCGGAGGGCAGGCCGACCGGCACTTGCGGCGGCTGCGCGGGGATCGGCACGGCCTCGGCCAGTTCCGATTGCAACGTTCCCGGTTGTTGCCCGATCAACACTTCGATGCGATGCGCCGTGGTCTGAATGGCGCTTTCCAGAGTGGGCACTTCTGCGTGCGTGGTCGCCAGCACGGTTTTCGCTTGTTGCACATCCAAGTCGGTGGCGAGTCCGTTGGTGAAGCGGTTCTGCGTGATGGCCAGGGATTTTTCCTGTGCATCAATATTCTGGTTGGCGATGGCCAGCCGTTTTTGGTAGCCGCGCAGGTCAACGTAATTGCGCGCGACTTCGCCGAGCAACGTGACCAGGACATCGCGCTGGCCGAATTCAGCGCCCGCCAACTGCGCCTTGGCCGCCTCCACCGCGCGACGCTTGCCGCCGAACACGTCAATTTCCCACGACGCATCGAAGCCCGCTTGATACAAATTATCCTCGAACGCACTCGAAGGAACCGCAAAATTCCCCAACACGGGTTGATGCTGGGATTGACGCCACCGGTTGTAGGAGCCGTCGCCGTTGACCGTCGGCCACAGATCGGCGAAGGCGCCGCCGTATTGCGCACGCGCTTCGCGCACTCGCGACTGCGCGATGCGTAAATCGAGATTTGAGCTCACCGCGCGGGTGATCAACGAGTCCAGTTCGGCATCGTGAAAATTCTCCCACCACGCCGTCGTCGCCGTGGCAGCATTGGTTTCGCCGCCAGCCAGAGGTTCACTCCAGTGGGCCGGCGCTTTGGTTGCCGGCGCGTGATAATCCGGGCCGACACTGGGAATGTTGGCACAGCCACCGGCGAGGAGCGCCATCAGCGCCACAGCTGATAAATGATTTATTTTCATAACTTTCATCTCGATTGGTTTTGAATTTTTCAGGAACGAATGCTTTGCATCAAATCCGCCGACAGCGCTGTCTCCACGACTGCGTCAATTGGCGGACACACGGTCGCGCGCACGATATTCGCAGGGTTGATGGCGCCAATTCCGCCCGCCTTCAAACGAAACGGAATGGCGGGCAGGTCCAACATGTGGTTCCAAAGCTGGCGCTTTTCCTGGATCGTCGCCGGCACGAACGTTTCCAGTTTCAGGCGGATCATCCAATCGCCGAGCGTATGGATTTCTGCCAGCATGACGTGTTTATTCTGTGCCGCGGCCGATGCTTCCAAGTCGGCAAGATCGAACATAGCGTCGTCATTGACTTCAACCGCATCCACCCAGCCGCTCGGCAGCGGCAGCGGCGGCGGCGATGCCGTGTGCGCCAAAATCATGTCAATGGTTCGCGTGGGAATGGCGCTAATGCTGTGTTCGGAAGCCAGCGTGAGCAACGGCGGGGTAAAGAGCCGGGGCGAGACCAATTGCCGCAGCGTTTTTTCGGCGAGGAGTTCGTCAGACTGGTGGAAGCATGTGCGCGCTCCGTCTTCAGTGCAAATGTCCAGTGTCAGATCATGGTTGATAGTTTTCATAAATTTAATTCTGTTGTTGTTTTTTTGAAATCAGTTCAGTGCATCATCACTTCACGTTTGCCGTCGCCCTTTTTGAAAAGCAGCACCAGCGGCACCGACAAGAGGCAGACCATCGCCAGCCAGCGGTATTCATCCACGAAGCCCAGCATGTTCGAGTGCAGAATCAGCGATTCGTAAATCGCACGCAGCGTGCCCGGCTCGGCTTGGGCGGTTCCCAACGACTGGGCCATGACCGGCGGCCCCGCTTGCATGGCATTTTGATAAGCCAGGTCGTATGGCGTCAGATGCGAAACGAGATAAGCTTGATGCCGCAGCCCGCCGCGCGATTGCATCGCAATCGCCACGGCGATGCCGATGCTGCCGGCCAGGTTGCGCACCAGCGCGTAGAGCCCGGTGGCGTTGCCCATTTGTTGGTTGCTAATCGTGGCCAGGGCCACGGTCATCAGCGGAACCATGGTCAGCGCCATGCCCATGCCCTGAATAAAGTTGGGCCAGAAAAAGTCGTGGCTGGAAATGCCGAGGCTGAAGTTGCCCATCATCAACGAGGCAATCGCGATCAACAACATGCCCGGGCCGATCAGCAGACGGTTGTCCACTTTCCCGACCAAAAGTCCCACCACCGGCGTCAGCACCAGCAAGCCCCAGCCGCGCGACACTTGCGTCAAGCCGCTGACATAGGCGGTGTATCCCATCAAGTTTTGCGCCATCAACGGCTGGAGATTCTGAATGCCATACAACAGGAGATAGACGACCGAGACGAGAATGGAGGCGGCCAGGAAATTTCGATCAGCAAAGACCCGCAAGTTGGCGAGCGGTTCCCGGATCGAAAATTCCCGGACGACAAAGGCGATGAACGCGATGACGGAAATCACCGAGAGCCAGCAGATGTAATTGGAATTCCACCAGTCTTCGTCCTGCCCCTTGTTCAAGCCGGTTTGCATTGTGCCCAGCCAGATGGCCAGAACGAGGAAGCCTAAGGCGTCAATGCGCCCCGGTTTGAGAGTGCGAATGTATTCGGGATCAAAGATGAACTGTTTAACCATCCACATGGCGGCCAGACCGCAAGGGATGTTGATGTAGAAAATCCAGCGCCAGGAATAATTTTCCGTGAGCCACCCGCCCAGGACTGGTCCCAGCACGGGCGCGAGCACCACGCCCAACACGTAGGCCGCCATCGCCGCGCCGCGTTTGGCCGGCGGAAAACTTTCCATCAAAATCGCCTGCGAAATCGGCTGCAACGCGCCGCCACCCGCGCCTTGCACAATGGACGCGAAGATCAGGAAGTTAAGATTTGGCGCGGCGCCGCAAGCAAACGACGCCAGCGTGAAAAGGCCGATACACGCCAGGAGAAAGCGTTTGCGCCCAAACATGGCGGAAAACCACGCCGTCGCCGGCAGGACGATGGCGTTCGAGATGAGATAGCCCGTCTGAATCCATGTGGCATTCGACACGGTGGATCCGAGATTGCCGGCGATTGTGTTCAGCGCGACGCTGACCACGGTCGTGTCGAGCACCTCGATGAAGGTCGGTAGAATCACCGCGAACGCGATGATCCACGGATTGATTTTTGGCTGGTTGGTTTCGCCGCTCATAAGTGCAAAATTTCCGGTTTAATCGAAATGGTTTAAAATGTTTTTCGACACGCGCTTCTTATCTCACGCGCACTTTGGGATCCACGGACATGCCCGGTCCGAGCGCGAGATCACTTTCAGGCGTCTCGTCCAAAACAATTTTCACCGGCACGCGCTGCACGACTTTGATGTAATTGCCCGTGGCGTTTTCCGGCGGGAACAAACTGAACCGCGCGCCCGCGCCGTTTTGGATGCTGTCAACATGGCCTTTGAATTTGAACTGCGGATATGCGTCCACTTCAACCGCGACCGGCTGGCCGGGACGCATGTGGGTCAGCTGGGTTTCCTTGTAGTTGGCGATCACCCAGATATTTTTTGGCACAATTGCCAATAGCGATTGCCCGGGCTGGATGTAATTGCCTTGCTCCACCACGCGCCGTGTGACGCGGCCCGCCTCCGGCGCGGTGATTTTCGTGTAGGACAGATTCAATTCGGCCTGGCGCAACGCCGCTTCACTTTGGGCGATTTTAGCTTTGGCAGTTCCAACACTGGCCAGACTCAACGCCGACTGCGCCTCGGCAGCGCTGATTTTATTGCGGGCTACCAGCACGTCGGCGGCAGTGGAACGCACCTGCGTCTCGGCTGCATCAATCTGGTCCTGCGATACGCCGGAAATCCCAATCGTCCTTTTCCGAGTCAAATCGGTTTCGGCATAAGCGGCTTGCGCCTCGACCGAAACGAGATTGGCCCGCTCTTGGTTCGCTTTGGCCAAATCCGCACCGAATTGTGATTTCGCTTCCTCGAGCTGGCTTTGCGCCGCTTTAAGGTCGGCCTGTGCCTGCGCCAGCTTGGCCTCGTAATCGCGCGGATCAATTTCCAGCAGCAGGTCGCCTTGCTTGACTTCCTGGTTGTCCCGCACGAGCAGCCGGGCGACGCGTCCTGAGACTTGCGACGCAACGGCCGTCACATGGCCTTCAATGAAGGCGTCGTCGGTGGTTTCAAACGGCGCGACGAACCGAAAATAATAGACACCCGTGGCCAGCGCCACGACCAGCGCCGCGGCGGCGGCGAGTATTTGCCGCTGGCGCTTTTGATGAGCAGCGCCCTTGCTGGTCGGCGGACTCATCGGAATTTTTTCGTCGCCGTTGACATGGGGGCGCGGCGCAGCGGTGTGGATTTCGGTCGCCGGGCGATGACCGTTGGTGTCAAAGCCGTTTTCGGCGACCGTCTCGTTTGAATTGTTTCGATTGGTGTTCATGTTTGATTTTATTTTTGTCTGGTTCACTGGTGCGTGGTCGTTTTGGTTTTCAAATTTGTTAAGCGCCGATTTTGGAAATTTTTCCAGGGACGGCCGGCGCGAAATTTCGCTGTTGGTCTGGCCAAAACTCCGCGCTACAATCCGCGCGGTCATGGTCGTTGTTGTTTTTCGTTTTCACGCGCCCACTATGCGCCCGAATGAGCATTGTCGTGAAATACTTCGTCGGCACCGGGCCTAGACCTGAAAAGTATGGAGCTGCGACATCTGCGATACTTTCTCGCCGTGGCCGAAGATTTGAACTTCAGCCGCGCGGCGCTGCGTCTGCGCGTGGCGCAACCGGCCTTGAGCCGCCAGATCCGCGACCTTGAATTTGAACTAGGCGTGATGCTGTTCTCGCGCGAAGGCGGCAAAGTCGCGCTGACCGATGCCGGCCGGTCATTCTTGGAAGATGCGAGGAAAGTGGTTGAGCAAAGCCAGGAGGCGATGCGGCGTGCGCAACAAAGCCAGCGCGTGGCGCAGGAGCGATTGCGCGTCGGCTATGAGGTGTCACTTTTCCAACAGGTGATCGCAGTCGTTCTGCAACGGTTTCACCGGCATTTCCCGCAAGTCGCGCTGGAGCTGTTCGAGATGACTCCCGCCGAGCAAGGCCGCGCGCTGGACGCCGGAGAACTGGACGTGGGTTTGATCGGCCTCGAGAACGAAGCGAAGCGGCTGAAGCTGACGCAAGAACCGTTCATGCAGGTGCGGCTCTGCATCGCGTTGGCGAAAACGCACCCGGCCGCGCGCAAATCCAAAATCTCGCTCGCCTCGCTGTCCAAAGACTTTTTCATCGGCATCTCGGAGAAGGCCCATCCCGGCGCGTGGGACCTGGCCGTGAAGCTTTGCATGCAGGCCGGTTTCCGGCCGCGCTATTTGCAGGTAACCGAAAACGCCCTGGCCGCCATGAGTCTGGTTTCCGCCGGCAGTGCCGTCGCCTTCGCGCCCGAACCTTTGAAAGCCGTCGCGTGGGAAGGCGTGGTGATTCGTCCGCTCGACCCGCCAATTCTGTTGGACGTCTTTGTTGCGTGCCGGCGTGAAACACCGACCGTCGCGATGAGCGGGTTTATCCGCATTCTCAAGGAAGTGGCTGCGTAGCCAGCGTTGCGCTGCCGCCTCGCCACGTTGCAGAGAATACAGTTATGTATCTCGAACGTGGCCGAGACCTGCTTCGAAATCGTGCGCGGCAAAAGGCCGGGTGAAATCAAATATCACTTCTGCGGCTTGAGCGTGACCAGCACAACGTCGTTTTCGCGGAGGTCGAACTGTTCCGTGAATTTTCCGTCGCGGCCAATCTTCACGGTGCGTGTTTCAAGCGGCGCGCCGCTGTTCTTGGCTTTGATTTCGGCGACCTGCGCCTTGGTGAGCTGGTTGGGCGCGCCCAAGTCCTTGTAAGTCGCGTAGGCGTCATTGACGCGATAGCCAGCTTTATAGAGTTCCAGCGTGTATTTTCCTTTCGGCACGTTGGCCAGGTTGAGCGTGATTTTGTTTTTCGGCTGCGACGGCAAATCGCGTTTGTAGAAGACCTGATTGATCATGTTTTTGCCCGGAAAGGTGTTGGTGAAATCCCAAACCAACGCCTGCACGCCGCCGTCTTGGTCGGCGCAAATCCACGACGAAGGATCGTTGTCCTTCAATTCCGTCGGGCCGAGCCGGTTCAAAAACTGATACGCGAAATACGGCGGCTTTTTGATGTCCTGATAATTCATCAAACCAAAGCCGCCGTGAAAGGCCTCCCAGCGCGGACCGGATTCCTCGAAGATGTCCGTGAATGTCCAGTAGGACATGGACTGGGCGGCGTCGCCACACTTCTTGAGCTTGTCAATGATGTAGGCCGTGCTGTGGTAGCTGTCGTGAAACGGGTCGGCCGGCGTGTAGGAACTGCTCCATTCGGTGAAGTGCAGTTCCGCTTTCGGAAAGGCGGAGTCGGTGATCTGCCGGCGCACCATTTTTACTTCGCCGAAGATGGAATTGGGGTTGCGGGAAAGCGCCGTGCCGTGGGTGGCCGTCTCATCCAGATAACCGCTCTCCACGCCGTAGGTGTGCGTGGAAACGAAATCCACCGGCGCGTGGTTCGTGTCGCAGAAATGGAGGAACTCGTTTATCCAGCCGCAACCGGCCGTTCCCGGGCCGCCCACTTTGTAATCGGGGGAAACGCTCTTGACGGCGCGGGCCGTCGCGGCGTAGAGGTCAAAATACTGTTGCTGCGTGCCGGCCCAGAATCCGTCCGTGAGGTTCGGCTCGTTCCAGACCTCGAAATACCACGTCTTCACCTCGGCGTCGCCGTAGCGCTCCCGTTCATGCTCAACAAAGGCTTTGATGAAATCCGCCCACTTGTTCATATCGCGGGGCGGCGTCACGTTGCCTTTCCACCAGAAGATCGTCTTCGAACCGCTGGCCAGCCCTTGTGGCATAAAGCCCAGTTCCACGAACGGTTTCATGCCGATGCTGTGGAGAAAATCGTAAAGCTCATCAATGTATTGCCAGTTGTATTCCGGTTTGCCGTTGTAATCGCGATAAACGCCCATATCGTCGGTAAACAGCCCGTGCATGCGGATGTATTCAAAGCCGCACTCGCGATGCGCGACGGTCAACTGCCGCTGCCAGTCGGCGCGCAAACCTTCGTTCGCGCGTCCCGCGCCGATGCAGCGTTTGAACATCGTGTTCAACGGGCCGTTGGTTTGCTGGAGATCGGCGGAAATAACCCGTTCCGTCAGTTCATTCGTCGTGGTGCCGGAAATGGCGTTCACAGCGGCGGCAAGGAACAAACAGGAAAGGAAGAGTGATTCAAGAGCGCGACGATTGATGATTGAATTATTTTTCATGGCTATTTGCCGGCAATCGCCGGGCGCGGCGTGGCGGGTTGCGAGGGAATGGTCAGTGTCACCGGCGTCAAACTGTCGGCACGCGCGGTGAGTTTGATTTCTCCCGGCTCCTTCGTGGATTGAACGATGATCTGCGCGAGGCCGCTGAACAGGCTTCGCTGCCAGTCCGGCGCGCTGTTTTCCGTGGGCTGGAAAACGTCCGGTTCGTGCGACGACGGATCGCCGTTGCCGACGCCGAGGATTTTGCCCGGCCCGGTCAGCTCGAAATGAATTTTGTTCGCCGCATCCGGGACAAGGCGGCCTTGCGCGTCTGCGACGGAAACGGTGATGACGGCGACATCTTCGCCGTCAGCTTTGACCGCGGCATGGTTGGGCGCGAGTTCAACCGCCGCCGGCGCGCCGGTCGTTTCGATCTTTTCCGTGAGGATTTCCTTGCCGCCGTTGTAGCCGCGCGCGAGCAAAGTGCCGGGTGCGTATTTCACCTTCCATTCGAGATGGAAATTTTTTGGCATCTTTTTCCGGCCCTGGCTCACGCCGTTGAGGAAGAGTTCCACCTCCTCACAGTTGCTGTGCGCCCACACGTCAATTTCCTGGCCTTCTTTGCCGGGCCAGTTCCAGTGCGGCAGCAGGTGCAGCACCGGATGATCCGACCACCACGCCTGATAATAATAAAAATTGTCCTTCGGGAATCCGCAGGTGTCGAGAATGCCGAATTGCGAACTGATGGCCGGCCAGCCGAACGGCGTTTCCTCGCCGCGATAATCGAAGCCCGTCCACTGGAATTGCCCGGCGACATAAGGCCGCGCGGCGTAGTGCGGCCAGGATTCCTCCGCAAGCGTGCTCCAGTCCGCTTTGTTCACATCGTAGGCGGTCAGGTGCTGATGTTCGCGGTCTTGGACGTAAATCCCGCGCGTGGAAAACGTGCTGCCGTCCTCGGTGGCGACGGACGGCTTCTTCGGAAAGTGCCGGTGATATTCGTCGGTGTTGCCATGCGTAAAATAATTGAAGCCCATCACATCAATGCTCACGGAACTGCCGCCGCCCCAGCCGCCGCTGATGGCCACGGTGAAACGGCGCGTCGGGTCGAGCCGTTGCGCGAACGTCTGCATCGTCTGCGTGATGCGCGTGCCCTTGTCCGTGCCTTCGATGCTCCATTCCTCATTGCCGAGCGACCAGATGATGACGCAGGGATGGTTGCGGTCGCGTAAGATCAGCCGCTTCAACCCATCGAGCTGTTGCGGGTTGATGCCGTATTCGCGGTTTTCGTCCATGACCAACATGCCGAGCCGGTCGCACATGTTGAGCAGTTCCGGCGTGGGCGCGTTGTGGCTGGTGCGGATGGCGTTTGACCCCATCTTTTTCAACTGCTCAAGACGGAATTCGTTCACGCCGTCGGGCAGGGCAGCGCCGATGCCGGCGTGATCCTGGTGGTTGCAGGTTCCCTTCAACTGCACGCGTTGGCCGTTCAGGAAAAATCCCTCGTTCGCGGCCCAGCGCAACGTGCGGATGCCGAAAGTCGTCTCGCATTGGTCAACAATCGTATCGCCCTGATGGATCGTTGTGACGAGCTTGTGCAAATAAGGCGTCTCGCACGACCAGAGTTTCGGGTGCGGCACGTCGAGCAGGGAAGAAAACTCGCGCGATTCGCCGGGCGCGAGGGAAAGCATCTTGAGCGTTCCGGTGGCGACGGTTTTTCCGTCCGTGTCCAAAATGACCTGTTTGATTTCAAACGCGGCGTTTGTGGACTGGTCGTTGTTGACGGTCACGCGCGCGGTCACATCGGCGGAATTTTTCTTCACCTCGGTTGTCACAAACGTTCCGTATCGGGCAACGTGCAGCGGCGTGGTTTTGGTCAGCCAGACATGACGGTAAATGCCTGCGCCCTCGTAAAACCAGCCTTCTTCGAGGGTCGCATCCACGCGCACGGCGATGACGTTCGTGCCGCCGTAGTTGAGATAATCGTTGATGTCGTAGCTGAAGGACGAATAGCCGCTCGCTTCGCGGCCGAGATAAAACCCGTTGACCCACACCTGCGAATCGCGGAAAACGCCGTCGAAATCCACGCTGATGCGCCGGCCCGAGTCGGACGCGGGAATGACAAACGACTTGCGATACCAGCCGACGCTGCTCCCGGGAAATTTTTTGCCGACGGCCTTGTAGCCGTGGCTGCCGCTGCCGCGCTCGTCGAACGGCGCCTCCACCGCCCAGTCGTGGGGCAGGTTCAATTTGCGCCAGCCGCTGTCGTCGAATTTCGCACTCGCCGCGCCCCGGGCGTTGCCGGCCTTGGTGAGGTAATTGAACATCTCGCCCACCGGCGCGGGATCAAAATCCTTTGCCGGGTCGGTCGCGTCTCCAAACGCGAAGCGCCAGTCGAAATCCATCATAAGTTTTTCACGCGGCGGATTGTTTTCGGCAAAGGCGGAAATTGCGCCCAGTAACAGGGCGACAACAAGGGTGAAGTTGCGACATTTCATGATCGGTCTTTGAATGCGCCAGTTTGGTCGATTTGTCTCCGCTCGTCTTGTCATTAAAACAAACGAGCTGATGATTTACTGGCAGGCCTGGAGTTCAGCGGGCTTTGGCTTGCGACGTTTTGTTCATGGCGAACACCGCGTAGCTGTGCGGTGGCAAACGCGTGCTGAACGAAGCGCGTCGCTCGGTGGTTTCGTGATTCCAATCCCACGGACGGCGGGGCGGGGGCAGTTTCCCTTCCAAGGTTTCGCCGGTGACGACATTTTTCAGTTTGGTTTCATCTCCCAGCGTGGAAATCTTCACGTCCGCCGCCGTTTCCGAAAAATTTTCCACGATGAACGCGCCATTGTCGTAATCAAACAGCGCCACCTGCGCCGGGCCATCCACGCGCGCGGGGAAGCCGCGCATGACGTAATTCTTGATGGCCGTGGTCACATCCGGTGGCAGCGCGTAGAGGTCGGTAAAATTGTCCGGCATCGTCCAGACGTAAAGCACGCCCCGCGAGTAGCGGTTTAGCAGCAGCAGCGGGAAGCCGTTGCCGTTGGCCTCGGCGCGCACGAGCGACCAGGAATCATTCGTCAGAAAATCAATTTCCGGGAACAGCACGTCCGCATTCGGATCGCCGTCGAGTGTGGAAAAATTTCCCGCGCCGAAGCCGCCGGCGTATTGGTGCGCGAGGAATTTCCGATCCGTCCAGCGGACTTCCGCGATGTCCTCAATGCCTTTGCCCTGCAACGCGTGCAACAAGCCCGAGGTGATGACGACCGATTTGCCGGAGCGCAACTGGCCTTTGATTTTGGGGACGATGTCTGGATCGGCTTTCGCGCATTCGGTGAGCAAAATCAAATTCGCGTTGGTCGGAAATTCCGGGCGCAGGTCAATCGGAATGCCGATCATGCCGAGGTAATTGTGCAGAAAATCCTCGCCGGTGGAGTGAAACGGTTTGTAGCTGGGGATGCCGATCGGATTTCCAAGATGACCGACCACTTTGTCCGCCTGTTCGAGCGAATAGCCGGCCACGCGCGCCCAGGTCGGATTGGAAACACCGCTGGTCATTTCGGAAAAATTAAAGCTGGTCGGCGATTTTTCCCACGCGGAGCGGTCGCCGGTTTCTAAGGGCCGGGTCAAACCCGACCACTCGAAGCAGGTGAACTCTCGCGCCTTCGCGAACAGCGTGTCCCAAATCTGCTCGGCGTAGCGATCAATGTAGCGCAGGCTGTAAGTGTCCACCCAACCGCCACCGTTGCGGCCCGGGGCGATGTTCTCGAAGTAGCGGATGACTTGGTAGCTTTCGTATTGCTGCAAATGCTGGTCAGTGATGACCGGATCGCGCGTCTCGGTGCCGGTGTAGATGCCGTCAAAAATTTTCGGTCCGTGCTCCAGGTCAAAGCCGGAGCCTTGGAAATGCTCATACCAGTTCGGATATTTGACGACCATCTTGACCTTGGGATTCACGGCCTTGGCCGGTTTGACGAGCAAGTTCTCCGCCGCGTCGTCCGTCAATTCCATGCGGAACTGCGACCAGGTTTTGTCGCCCTTGGCGGCGATGTCGGAGTCGGTTTTGGTCGTGATGAAAAAGAAATCGTCCTGGATCACCTCGTCAAAATGGCGTGCGGCAAGTTCCGCCGCCTTTTTGATGAAAGCGCGGTCGTTCGGGTCGGTATAGCAAAACGACTGGAACTGTCCGCCGTCGTTCCTTTCTGACAGCGCCATGCCGCCGGCCACCTGCACGCCGTGATCGAGGAAAAACTTCTTCGTGCGCTCGGCTTGCTCGTCCGTGAGCAAACGCCGGTCGCGTTGCACTTCGATGTAAACCTTGTCCACCTTCAACTGCCGGCTGATGCAATCCCAGTCAGCCTGGAGTTTTTGTGGATTATCGAAACTCTGGACGACGTTGATCGGGATGTAAACCGCGACGGAAAAGTTTGTGTAATTTCCCGCGCGGCACAGCAACGGCACGCAGAGCAGCGTGGTGGCGAGCAGCCATGTGTTTTTATGCTTCATACTCAATTGATTTTCTCTACCGAGATTTCCCACGCGACTTTTCCAGCCAGCGGATCGGCGTCCAGTTTAAAACTCGCACCGGACTTGGTCAGCGTGACTTCGCGCGCCGCGCTGTCGCCGGGCAGGAAAATCAAGGCTTTCGCCGTCGTTGTGTCTTTCGCGAAAACTCGCAGCTCGATTTTTGACCAGTCCATCTGCGCCGTGCTTTGCGCCAGCTTGATGCGCGGAATCACCGAGCCGTCGCGCACCAAAATGATTTCTGGGATCGCGCCGGCTACGATTTGTTGCCAGCCGCCGGAATAATTTTTTCCGCTCTGATAATCAATCCACGTTCCCGGCGGCAAATAAACGTCGCGAGACGTTTCGCCGTTGTGCAGCAGCGGTGCGACGAGGATTTGCGAGCCGTAGAGGTATTCGTCGTCCACATTCCACGAGCCGGGATCGCCGGGGAATTCCACGAACAGCGCGCGGACCATCGGTAGGCCGTGTTCGGAGGAATCCTTCGCCTGCGCATAGACGTAGGGCATGAGTTTGTATTTCATTTCGTCAATCACGCGGAACTTGTCCATGAATTCCTGGCCGTAGAGCCATGGTTCTTTCGGCGCGATACCGTGGCAGCGGCTGTGCGAACTCAACATGCCGAACGCCAGCCAGCGCGCGAACAAATCCTTGTCCATACCCTCAACCGAAGTCGCCGTGAAGCCGCCCACGTCGTGACTCCAAAATGAGAAGCCGCTCAGGCCGAACGAAAGGCCGCCGCGCAATTCGGCGGCCATACCTTGATCGGTGCTCTCGGCATCGCCGCCCCAGTGGATTGGATAGCGCTGGCTGCCGGCCCACGCGCTGCGCGCCCAGATGATGTTGTCGCCGGTGACTTTCTTTGTGATGTCGGCCACGGCCTTGTTGTAGCGCAACGGAAACAAATTGTGTTCGTAGAAACCCGTGCGGCCGTTGGCCCAGATGCCGTTGTTCGGCGCGGCTTCGCCGAAGTCCACCTTGATGGCGCTGACGCCTTCGTTCAACAAATGGGCCAGTTCGCCTTGATACCACTCGACGGTTTTTGGATTGGAAAAATCCAGCACGGCATCTTCGTAAGGCAGATTTCCCTTCGCGTCGCGCACGACGAGGTTTTGTTCCACGAGTTCGGGGAACAATTTGTTCTTCGGCACGAAATACGGCAGTTGCCAGCACGAAACGCGGAAGCCGTCGGCCTTCAGGTCAGCGAGCATTTTCTTGGGGTCGGTGAAGCGCGTCTTGGAAAATTCGTAGTCGCACTGCCAGTCGGTTTCGAACCAGCCGGTGTCGAGATGCAGCACGTCGCAGGGGATTTTTTCCGCGCGCAATTTTGTGGCGATGTCGCGCACCTGCTGTTCGGCGTTGTAAGTGCAGCGGCTCATCCACAGGCCAAAACTCCACAGCGGTGGCAGCGGCGACTTGCCGGTGAGCTTGGTGTATTCGTCCAGGATTTCCTTGGGCGTGCCGAGAAAGACAAATAGATCCAGTTCGTCGTCGCCGACCATCAGCGAGTTGATGCCGTTGAAGGTGTTGCCAAAATCGCAGGTAATCGGAGTGGTGGTGTGGATGAACATGCCGTAGCCGCGGCTGCTCATGAAAAAGGGAATGGGCTTGTAAATTTCTTGGCTCTGAATGCCGTTGGCGTCGTCCGTCCACAGCACGATTTTCTGCCCGCGCTTGTCGAGCGACGTGAACGATTCGCCGCAGCCGAAGATTTTTTCGCCTGGCGAGAGCGTGAATGCGGCATTGAAACTGCGCGAGTAATCCGCTGTGCGCCGAACGAACGTGAACGGCATCGTGGGCGTGAACGACGATTTGTTGTCCACGGGGTGGTCGGTCTGCGTGAGCAATTTGCCGGACGCGTCGCGCAGTTCGATGTGCCACGGATTTTCCTTCATGGTCACCGAACCCGCAGCGCTCGTGTAGCGATGACCTCCGGAAATTTTTTCATATTTCCACGAATCATCATGCGGCGCTGCGTCGGCGAGCATGAGTTCCGGCTGCGGCGCGTGAACCTGCGGCCCGCTGGTCATCTTAATGCGAATGGCGCGCGGCGAAACAAATTCCACCGAGAACGGCAGCGACGGATTGGCGGCGTATTCGTTTTCGGGAAACTCGTTCGGCTTGCACGGCGTGACGGCGGCGAGGTCGTTGTCGAAGGCGTGCTTCGGCACAAGCTGCGCGCGCTGGTAAACAATTTTTCCGCTGTGCGTCGCGGGATCGAAGTCCGCCAGCTGGTCGGCGAGGTAATAAAAATTTTCCGTGGCGCGGAAATCGCCGCTGATATCCACGGGTGAATTGAGCATCACCGGCGGCGGATTGGCGGCGAAGGCGGTCGCGGCGGTAAGGCAAAGCAAACTGGCAGTGGCGATTTTGTTCAATGCAATCATGTCAGTATTACCATGCTTCTTGTTGCGATTGTGTTGTTCAGTGTCGCTTAAGCGGGCATCTCTGTCTTGTCGTTAAAATGGATGAGCCTGCGAGGGCTTGAATTCGCTTGCGGCTTCTGTCGCACGGCAGACAAACTGAACACATGCCCCGACGCGTCACCGAAAAACAGTCTATCGGCTGGTTCACGTTGGCTATTGCAATAGTTGCCACCGGATTTTTTTCAGCGCTGGCCGCACCGCCAAATTATTTCACCCGCACTTGGCAGGTGGAACAAGGGTTGCCACAGAACAAGGTCACCGCCGTGGTGCAGACGCGCGACGGCTACCTGTGGGTGGGCACCTACAATGGACTGGCGCGGTTCGACGGTGTCCGCTTCACGGTTTTCAACGATAACAACACGCCGGAACTACACAGCAGCCGCATCACCAGTTTGTTTGAAGCCAGCGATGGCACGCTGTGGATCAGCACAGAAAGCGGCGAGGTTTCCCAATACAAGGACGGCCATTTCGCCGCCGTGCCGTTGCGCGCGAATTGGAGCGGCGGAAAAATCTACGCCATCGCGTCGGACGAGGCGGGCGATGTCTGGTTGATGAATGAAGCCGGCGAACTCGCGCGCGTGCGAGACGGCCAGGTATTGAGGCCGGCGGCCGGGGTCATCGCCAAGGTGATCGCCCTGACGCGGTCGGCCAGCGGGCAGATTTGGGTGGATTGCGAGGGACGGGTGTCGCTGCTCAAGCAGGGCCAGTTGCAGCCCGTTGAATTTGCGGTGACCAACTCTGAAACCTATCCGTATATCCAGGGCATCGCCGCGAGCCGCGATGGCGGGCTTTGGGTGGCCAGCAACAGCAGTATTCGAAAATGGAAGGATGGCAAATGGACCGCCGATTTGGGCGCCGCCCCGTGGGGATGGTCCGTCGTCCCGAACCTGGCGGAAACTTCCGCCGGCGTGCTGGCGGGCGGCAGTTCGGGCGAGGGGCTGTGGCTGTTCTTTGCCGGCCAGACGAACACGCCGGCGTTGCACCTGAACCACACCAACGGATTGCCCTCCGACTGGGTGATTTCACTGTGGGAGGACCGCGAAAAAAACCTGTGGTGCGGCAGCGGCGCGGGACTAGTGGTCATCCGCCCGAACAATCTGGAAACCGTTTCGCCGCCGGACAAATGGAAAAATTGCCCCGTGCTCTCCGTGCTGCCGGCGCCGGACGGCGCGCTGTGGGTCGGCACCGAAGGTGCCGGCCTGTATCGCCTGCAGGACGGCGGCTGGACGAATTTCGATTCCGCCCAAGGCATTCGCAATTCCTACATCTGGTCGCTCGCCGCCGATGCGAAAGGAAAAATCTGGGCCGGCACCTGGGGCGGCGGGTTGTTTGTGGAGAGCGACGGCCGGTTTGATTTTGCGCCCGGCCTGGAAAATTTTCTGCCGCCGATGCCGGCGCTGTTGTTCTTGGGCGACGAGCTGTGGATCGGGACGACGACGACGGGGGCGCTGCGGTATCGGGACGGAAAGCTGGAGCGGTTCAGTGAAATCGCCGGCCAGCCGTTCGGCGACGTGCGCGCCATCGCGCGGGATAGGTCGGGCACGTTGTGGTTCGGCACGGCGGGCGGCGGCCTCGTCCGGCTGCGCGACGGCAATTGGTGCCGGTTCAAAAAAGCCAGCGGGCTTTCGTCCGATTTCATCGAGTGCCTTTACTCCGCCGATGACGGCGCGCTGTGGATCGGCACGTTCGGCGGCGGCTTGAACCGGCTCAAGGACGGGGAATTTTCCGTCATCAACCACGGGCAAGGTTTGCCCAATGGCGTCATCGGCCACATCGAGTCGGACGGGCTCGGCAACCTGTGGATGAGTTCCTACGGCGGCATTTTGCGCGCGAGCGAAGCGGATTTGAACCGTTGTGCCGACGGGAAAATTTCCGAGGTGCTGTTTCTGGCTTACGGCATCAACGACGGCCTGCCGACGCTGGAATGTTCGGAAGGCATGCAATCGGCCGGGGGCAAAACGGCGGACGGACGGCTGTGGTTCCCGACGGCGAAGGGACTCGTCATGGTGGACCCGGCTGGCACCCGGATCAATTCGCGGCCGCCGCCGGTGCGGATCGAGGAAATGCGCGTGGACGACAAAAAATTCGCGGACGGCTACGCCGCCGGGCCGCTGAAAGTTCCGCCGGGCCGGCACCGCATTGAATTTGAATACAACGGCCTGAGCTTCGTTGCGCCGGAAAAAGTGCGGTTCAAATGCCGGTTGAATAATCTTGAGACCGAATGGGCCGATGTTGGCACCAAGCGAGTGGCCACCTACAATTACATTCCGCCGGGAAGTTATACGTTCCAGGTGATCGCGTGCAACAACGACGGCGTGTGGAACAAAACCGGCGCGAGCCTGAAGTTTGAAGTGCTGCCGTATTTCTGGCAGACCCTGTGGTTCCGGGTTCTCTGCGGGGTGGCGACAGTGTTGCTGGCCAGCGCCGTGGTGTGGTTTGACACGCGGCGCCGGATGCGGCGCAAGCTTGAACGTGCCGAGCGCCAGCGCGACATCGAGCGCGAGCGCTCGCGCATCGCACAGGACATCCACGATGACCTTGGTGCGCAGCTTACGCGCATCACGATGATGAGCGAGTCGGCCCGCGGTGAGTTGGCGAATCCCGAACGTGCTGCCGCTGGCCTGGGAAAAATTTACGACACGGCGCGCGAACTGACACGCAGCATGGATGAAATCGTCTGGGCGGTCAGCCCGCGCCACGACACTCTGGAAGGCTTGGCGACCTATCTGGAAAAATTCGCGCACGACTGGCTGGCGACGGCCGGCTTCCGTTGCCGCCTCGACTTGCCGCTGCAATTTCCCGAATGGCACCTGACCTCCGAGGTGCGACACAATGTTTTTCTCGCGTTCAAGGAGGCGCTGCATAACGCGGTGAAACATTCCCGTGCATCGGAAGTGCTCATCCGGCTGACGGTGAAAGAGAAATCGTTTGAACTCGCCGTCGAAGACAATGGGCGTGGTTTTGGCGTCGGCGAAAAAACGAAAGATGTATCCTCCGCTCACGGCCGTGCAGCGTCTGGCAACGGGTTGGAAAACATGCGGCGGCGGCTGGCAGGCATTGGTGGAAGCTGCGAGATCCAAAGCGCGCCTGGCGCGGGGACGCAGGTGATTTTTTCCGTGCAGCTCAAGGCCTCGGTGCTCGGAAAACCAGCACGTTAGTTTGCTTTTCTTCAGTATCGTTACTTTTGACGACATGACGCATGGGGCGGGTTAGGCGATAGTCGCATCATGCAAATCCCCACTGTCTGGCAAAGTGTCTTGTCGCGCGCGGCTCGCTGTGGCCTTGAACGACGGGTATGTCCAGGCAGACGGGATTAATCTTGCGCAAAAGAACTGAATGTTTTTAGTCCAACCCCGAAGAACCATGAAATCACAACTAATCAAACCCCGAATGATAACCAAATCACTCTCAGCCATCGCTCTGACGTTGCTGCTGGGAGCCGCACAAACCTACGCCACCCAAACCGTCCGCGAACTGTTCGACAATCTTGGTATTGATGGCCACGGCGTTGATGGCTATACCAACGACTTTACCTCCGTTGGCTTGTCCACGGGTTATTGGACGAATAGTCCGACCGGACAGACGGGCATCGCTTACAAAGGCAGTTTTACAGTGAACTGGGTGCTTCAGGGTCTGCAAGGCAACATTTTGCCTGATTCCGGGACCGGAGCCAATGGGTGCATAGATTCATACACGGGGAATCTCAACACGCTCACTAACCCGGCTACTAGCCTTCCTTATGGCACGCTCTCGCCATTGGAATATGCGACACATCCTCTGGACTCCAGTGCTTATGTCGACTGCAATGCCGCTGGCACCTACTACTTCAGTGTGCGTATCGAAAAGAGCTACTCTTGGAGCGCTGGTGATTCTTCGGCGGGCTTGGGTCTGTCCACCGGCAATGGAACTAACGCCCACTTTATTGCCATTGGCGTGACACGGCCGGGCACCACGTCGCCGTCTGCTAGTGATTGGGGCGATACCGACTATGTGACTTATGGCACGCTGGGTCAACCCGGGATTGCGGGTCAAGATGATACGGGTGGACCGTATCTGCCGGTCGCAGCTGGCGCGGCGCAGTTGTATAATAGCGGCCTTGGTGCCGTCAATTGGGCGGAAACAGGTTTTGTTATAGGCAAGCTCGTTACCTCGCCCGGTGGCGCCTGCACGCTGAGCGTGTTCACCATGCTCCCCAATGCGACGGTCGTATCGAATGAAGTTGACGTCGTCTGGGACGCAACCACCAGTTTCACGGAAACGAACACGATGACGCAGCTCCTGATGTTTATGCATGGCGCAAACGTGGAATACGATGCCATCCGGGTGGGCACGACTTATGGTGACGTGGTTGGTTTGGAAACCATCGGCGCGCCCGTGGCAAGTCCGAGCAAGACGGAATATGCCGGCACGACGGTTACGCTTGCGGGAAATGCGCAAGTGAACAGCGGCATGTTCCCGATGACCTATCAATGGCTCAGCAACAGCGTGCCTTGGGATCTGACCCAAACGAATGCAACGTTGGTGCTGACGAACACGACCGTGGGCATGTCGGCGGATTACAGCATGATCGCAAACAATTACTACGGCTCGCTCACCACTGCGGTGACGCATGTTACCTTCCTGCCCACCACGCCGATGTTCATTACGGCGCAACCGGTTTCGATTACTCGTTATGTTGGTTCCCCGGCGGGAGAAACGTTTACGGTCGGTGGAAATGGCACGCCGCCATACAACTACCAATGGAAACATGCCGGCACCAATTATGTGTTGCACACGTCATCGAGTTTGAGCGATACGCTGACGATACCCGGCCCGACCACGGTCGCAGACGGAGGTCAATATTATGTATCGTGCTTTAACGCTTATGGCTCCCCTGCCAATTCAGTGATGGTCACAAATACGGTGCTCGTGCCGTCAGCGGGTTCCTATGCGGCTGCGGTATTGGCTCAAAATCCTTGGGGCTATTGGCGCTTGGATGACAACGTGTTGGTCATGGGTGATACAAATCTCTACGATAATTGGGGCAACCATAACGGTTATGTGGTGGATCAAAACATTCCGACATATCAGACCAATGCCGCACCATATCCCGGCTTCTCAAATCCCCACTATGGAATCGGGATTAATAACAATGGCTCGGATTCATGCAGAGTTGACCTGCCCCAGCTTCCGGTTTGGAGCAATCAGATGACGCTTGTCTTCTGGGTGAACAATGGCGCCGCTCAGATGTTGCCGGTGAATAACTACGGTAATGGCTATGGTCTGCAACTCCAGCAACTGGGTGCTATTAACGAACTATTCTTCAGTTGGAATAGTTTCGGACCGGCCTACAATGGCGGCACGGACACCACCCTCGCGGTTCCCACGAATGGTTGGACGTTTGTGGCCATGGTCGTCTCGCCTGGCCATGCGGACTTCTATGTGGGTAACAATGCCTCCAATCTCGTTTCGGCAACCTTGGCCGGCTTGAGTCTCGATGACTCCATCACAGCGGGTGACACCGCCGCTGCCGGGCTTCCTTCGCCTGGCCTCGGGCGCCAGGAGTATCCCTGGTCTGAGGGTGGCGCGGGTTCGCCTGCGCTTACCAAGGCAGGCAGTTGGAGTGATGTGGCGATCTACTATCAATCGCTGACAGCGAATCAAATTCACACACTGTATGCGGCTGGCGCTGGCGGGTGGATTACAGGCACGCCGGCTGGTGGCAACTTGAGTCTGAACTGGCTTTTGGGCCTGACGCTTCAGGAAGCCAACTCAGTGACCGGCCCCTGGACTGATGTCAGTGGCAGCCCAACACCACCTTACAGCGTGCCGATCTCGACAACGACTACCCAGCATTATTATCGGGTAAGACAATAACCCTGAGGTGCAAACATGAGTCGGCCGGAGCTGTTCAATTGCTCCGGCCGACTTTCTCAGACAATCCTAAAACAAATTAAACAGCTATGCTAGTTATTAGAAACAAAGAACGCTCTGCGTTCACGTTGATTGAATTGCTGGTGGTCATCGCCATCATCGCCATTCTGGCCGCCATGCTGTTGCCGGCGTTGAGCAAGGCAAAAATGAAGGCCACGCAAGCGGCCTGTTTGAATGTGGAGAAACAACTCGTGCTCGCCTGGAGCATGTTTCCGACGACAACAATGATTTGCTCTGCAACCTCAGCACTTCCGGCAGTGGGCTGATTGGCGTGCCTTGGCGCACAGGAATTTCAGGGGTGACCACTCCGCTTCCGGCCGGGGTGAGTGCCAACACCGAGGCGGCGCAAAAATTTAAAACGGAAATGGGTTTTCAGCAACCGCAGCCTGGTGTCACCGGCCCGCTGTATCCCTATTGCAAGAATCCCGGTGTCGTCCACTGCCCGGGTGACAAGCGTTACCAGTTGAAAGTGGGCACAGGCTACTCTGGGCCTTATTCTTGGGACAGCTTTTCCGGCGGCTATTATTTGAACGGTGAGGGGCAAACGGCTACCGCCAAAATCTTGAAGAAGCGCACGAACATCACCAGGCCGTCTGACAAATTTGTCTGGGCCGAAGGCGCGGACATGCGCGGGGAAAACACGGGTGGCTGGTCGATGATCGATGGCAGCGCTGTAAATAATTTTAACGATGCGAAATTTGTAGATTCGCCCGCCGCGTTCCATATCACTTCGGCGGACTTTAATTTTGCCGACGGACACGCCGAAGGCCATAAATGGCTCGACGGCACCACGATCGCTTTTGCGAATGACACCTCGCAATCCAAGGATGCCGGTGGTCCGACACAAACGGCCGCCAACAATCACGTCAATGTGGATGCCATTTGGTGTGCCAGTCGCCAAGCTCAAAAACAAAATCCATAAGCCGTGATAAATCAGCTCGAATTGTGTGAAAATAATCACCAAAACGAGGGGCCATGAAAAGCAACTCGCACGCGCGCGGGCGTTTACTTTGATCGAATTGTTGGTGGTTATCGCCATTATCGCCATTCTGGCCGCCATGCTGCTGCCGGCGCTCAGTAAGGCGAAAATCAAGGCGGTCTCCATCAGTTGCATGAACAATGGCAAGCAGTTGGGACTCGCCTGGCTGATGTATGCGTCAGAAAACAGCGACCGGCTGGCGATCAATGCCGATAGTTCGCTCCCATACCCTAACCCTAACGGAACGCCGTCTTGGATTAGCGGCCGGATGGACTGGTCCGCAGCGGCCGTAAACACCAACACTGAGTTTCTAGTGAATGAAGCCTATTCGTTGCTCGGGGGAACTATCGGGAAAAATTACCGAATTTTTGCCTGCCCTGGCGCCAATTATGTGAGTGTGTCGCAGCGGGCAAAAGGATGGGATCATCGCGTCAGGAGCGTGACCATGAACGCCGCATTAGGTGATGGCAGCAAATTCAATGCGGGCTTCGGTAGTGCCTGGTATGTGGCCAAGAAGCAGTCTGATATTCATTTTCCCGGCCCCAGTGACGTGTCTGTATTTCTTGATGAGCATCCGGACTCTCTTGACGATGGTATCATTTATACCCCCAACAAACCCATGGGGAGTCTTGTGGAGATTCCCGGTTGCCAACATGCTGGCGCATGCGGAGTCGCCTTAGCCGACGGCCATTCTGAAATTCACAAGTGGCGAGGCAAATTTGCAAACCAGCCGGTCACGTATTTATATACAATAAATGTCGCTGTGCCTGCGGGTGACCCCGATATGGTCTGGCTGGCGAATCACACCCCGGTCAGGTGATGGTTGGGGGGAATGCTTGGATAGGAGCGTGGCAGCGCTTTGTTCGTTGCTTCAGCATGCCATGCCCACGAGAACTGCATGCTTGCAAAAACCTCAATTTTGCCAGGTGTTCGCTGTCGGTTCGTTGGCTGCCAATTCGAGCGTTCCCTCAACCGAAACTCGCGCCGTGCGGTTTTGCCTGCGTGCATCTGAAACGCGGCGAATCAAGCAACGTCACGATGGAAGTTTCCGCCACACGCCTGCATTACTAGGACACGCAGAAGAAACAATACGTTGTTGAACCCGGCGAATATGAATTTCTCATCGGTGCCGCAGCGGACGACATCAGAATAAAATTGCTACTAAGGATATCCATCCGGTGAGGACGTAAACGAAAACAAAGTAATAAGAACCCATGAACTCGCCCAGAAGCAGGCCTGTCGGATCGCCAAAGACAAAGCCGCATCCATCCACCGCCGCAACTGGGGCGTCGTCGAAACGAACGGCGCTGGTGCTGGGCG
>Ga0247670_1000125_pt1 | contig 25044 bp, 17 predicted proteins | sample CNK11_metaG_FD_183042 | JGI IMG/M metagenome (GOLD analysis project Ga0247670, IMG submission 183042) | Soil microbial communities from Purdue University Martell Research Forest, Indiana, United States - CNK11 | ecosystem: Environmental > Terrestrial > Soil > Temperate forest > Bulk soil...
GGTTTCGAGTTCATCACCGAGAAATTTCAATTCGCGCTCCATCAACAGGCCGGCCGCGCACTTGCCGCCGCGTTTGGCGACAATTTCCGCCACACCCGCCGTCGAAGCATGCGCGCGATGTGCCGCCCCAAAGGCATCGTTCACATAAATGTCGGCGATCTTCGCCAGCTTCCCGGCGAATGCCGGATCGTTGGCTTCTTCCTCGTTGTAGTAACGGACATTTTCCAGGAGTGCGACCTGGCCGTCCTTCAAGCTGGCAGCGACTTTTTCGGCATGCTCACCGATACAATCGTCGGCAAACTCGACCGGCTGGCCCAGCAGTTCGTGGAGCTTGAAAGCGACCGGGCGAAGCGACATTGACGGCTCGCGCTTGCCTTTCGGACGACCGAGATGCGCGGCGAGAATGACCTTCGCGCCCTTTTTGATGAGCAATTTCAAGGTCGGCAGAGTCTCGACGATGCGGGTGGCATCGTTGATGACCATCTGGCCGTCCTTTTCCTCCATCGGTACGTTGTAATCCACGCGCATGAAGACGCGTTTGCCCTTAACATCGAGATCGCGAACAGTGAGTTTAGCCATATAAAAGTTTTCCTTCGCCCGGCGGACAAAGGCCAACGAGAGTATCAAACAAGTCCGGCCAGTAAAGTGAATTCAAAAACGCAACCAGCTTGTCACCGCCCATCCACGAGCCGCTTTTTGGAAAATCAACGACGTCTGGTATTGTAAAACTTTGCGAAACCTGCGTAGCTGGAGGTCAACGTTAACCAGGAGATCACTATGGCCAAAGGAAATCGCAGTCAGAAAAAAGAAATCAGGAAGAAGAAGAAAGAGAAACCGAAGGCCGCGCCCGCGACCTCCCGCAGGATCTCCTGACGGTTTGCTTAATTTTGATTGGCCCACGGCCGGGCACGGAATCCTGACAAAAGACTGCGCCAGACTAATTGGCGGCACTGACGGTTTTCTTTGCCGAACGGTTCTTGAACAACTGGTCGGCCAGCACACCGAACAGCACGACCGCACCCATGACGGCGAAGTTGAGCGAACTGGGGATGCCGAGCAGGTTGACGAGATTTTGCAGCACGAGCAGCAGCGCGGTGCCGATGACGATGCCCAGCACCGAACCCTCACCGCCGCGCAAACTGCAACCGCCCAGCACGGCGGCGGCGATACCGTAGAGTTCGTAGAAATTTCCGTGGTTCGACGGTCCGACCGAGTTGGTGTAAAACGCGATCATGATGCCGGAGACTCCCGTGAGCAGCGCGGCAATGACGTAGGCGCTGGCGATGATGAGCCGGGTGTTGATGCCGGAAAAGCGCGCGGCCTGTTCATTGCGGCCCACGGCCAGCAGGTAACGGCCGTAGATGGAGCGGTGCAGCACAAACCACATCACGACCGATAGTACGAGGAGGATCGCGAACGGCGCCGGCAAACCGAAAATTTTTCCACTGGCAAGGTGACGTAATGGTTCAATACCTTCCGCGCCGGAAAATCCTTTGGTGCTGTCGCCGGCGATGAAGCGCGCAATGCCGCGATAGATCAGCAGGCCGCAGAGCGTGACGATGAACGGTTGCAATTTGCCGCGCGTCACCAACAATCCGTGCGCCAGCCCGAGCAGCATGGAGACGCCCAGCACCATTGCGGCGGCGAGCGGCCAGGCCCAATGCCATTCCGTCAACGACATGGCGAGCAACACGCCGGTCAGCGCGCACATGGAGCCGACGGACAGATCAATTCCGCCGGTGATGATGACCAGTCCCAGGCCAAGGCTGAACACGCCGTAAAGCCCGATGAGGTTGGCGGTGTTGATGAGGTTGACGGGCGAGATGAACTTGGGATTCAAGACCGCCGTGACCGCGCACAGCACAAACAACAGGACAGAAATGCCGAGTTCTTTTTTCATTTCAAAAAATTTAACCGCTAATCTTCGCTAATCACCGCTAATCGAAAACGATTCGTGTTCGGGCCTTATCAGCGACAATTAGCGCGGATTAGCGGTTAAGTTGTTAATTATTCACCGCCGACTTCGCCGCCGCGATGGTTTTGCCGACGGCGAGGTTCATGACGTTCTCCTCGTTGCAATGAGCGCGGTCCAGGACACCGGTGATGCGCCCTTCGTGCATCACGGCCACGCGGTCGCTGACGTTCAACACCTCTTCCATGTCGCTGCTGATCATCAGGATCACGCCCCCGCGTTCCGCGAGCTCGCGCATGAGCCGGTAAATTTCCGCCTTGGCGCCGACATCAATGCCGCGCGTCGGTTCGTCGAGGATCATCACCTTGGGTGACATGGAAAGCCATTTGCCGAGGACAACTTTTTGCTGGTTGCCGCCGCTCAGGTTCACCACCAGCGCCTCGCTGCCGGGCGTCTTGATCTTCAAGGAAGCAATCTGTTCGTTGGTGACCTTGCGCTCACGTTCGCGGCTGATCAGGTGGAACGTGGAATATTTTTCGAGCGAGGGCAGTGTCGTGTTCTCGCGAACGGTCATGCCGGTGACGAGTCCTTCGCCGCGACGGTCCTCCGGCACCAGATAAATCCCATGCCCGATCGCATCGGCGGGCGACGTGATGAACACGCGATCCTCACCGATTGAAACCTCCGCACCGCCGCCGGCATCGAGTCCGACAATGGCCTTGATGATTTCCGACCGCCCTGCCCCGACCAGTCCGGCAAACCCGAGAATTTCTCCGCGCGTCGCGTCGAACTCGACGGTCTTGGCCGGATACCGGCTGGAGCGCGCGTTGCGGACCTTGAAAAAGCCCGGCGTCTTGGTCGTCGTTGAAGTCGTGTAGGAGCTTTTGATTTCGCGCCCGACCATCAGGCTGACGATGCGGTCATGGCTGACCTCGGCCAGCGGCAGTTCGCCGGCATTCTTGCCATCGCGCAAAACGACGACCCGATCCGCGCAATGCTCAATCTCACCCAGACGATGCGAGATGTAGATGACGCTGACCCCCTGCTCGCTCAATTCACAGACCAGTTCCAGCAGCCGATCCGTCTCTTGCAAGGTCAGGCTGGATGTGGGCTCGTCCATGATGATGATCCGGGAGTTGAGCGAGAGCGCCTTCGCGATTTCGACCATCTGCTGCTGCGCGAGCGGCAGCCGGTCCAAACGGGTGCGACTGGAGACATCCAGCCCGAGGCGTTTCAGCAAGGGCTCGGTGTCCGCATGAATCTTTTTCGAATTGATCAGTCCAATGGAGTTTTTCGGTTCACGGCCAAGAAAGACGTTGGCCGCCACGTCCAGATTATCGAGCACGTTCAGTTCCTGATGAATGAACGCAATCCCATACTTCATCGCATCGGTGACGTTATTGATTTTCACGGGCTGGCCGTCGATCAGGATTTCGCCGCCGCCGGGCTGATACACGCCGCCGAGGATTTTCATGAGCGTGGACTTGCCCGCGCCGTTCTCGCCGCAGAGCGCGAGGACTTCGCCCTTGCCGACCTCGAGGCTGACATTGTCCAGGGCGATGACGCCGGGGAATCTTTTGGAGACTCCCCGCATGGAAAGTAATGTTGACATAATTTTTAACCGCTAATCCGCGCTAATTGACGCTAATCTTTTCCAGCGGGATGAATTCGGACAACGTGAACCGCTTCCATTCGAGTGTGTCTTTATGGCCGAAGTTAATAAGATAGCCAACTGGCTGCTGGGTAATCCGCATATAATTTATCAGTTGCGCCTCATGTTCGGGTGCCAGTTGCGAAACTGATTTCAACTCCGTCACCAGACAACCAAATGCAATCAAATCGGGAACGTATCGCTTCTTCAACTCGCGACCTTTGTAGAAGCATTTCAATTCCTGCTTGGTTCGAAAAGGAATTGCACGCAGTTCCAATTCGATTTCCAAGCTCTCCTGGTAAATTTCCTCGGCCAGGCCAAACCCCATTTCATTATAAACTTCAAAGGCCGCACCCATCAGCTTGTAACCTTCATCCTTGTAGATTTCCGGTTTCATAGATTAGCGCGGATTAGCGAAGATTAGCGGTTAAGTTTGTTATTTTCCGGTGATTTTCGCGAGATCGGCCTTGAACGCCGCGATGTCGTCCTTCTTCAGGTTGCGGGTGGCCACGATCTGCTTGCCGCCGGCGAGCGCTTCTTTGTCGCCGCCGAGATATTTCGCCATCTTGGTGATGGACTGCTTGCCGAATTCATAAGGCTGCTGCACCACCGTGCCGTAGATGTCGCCGCTGGCCACGCCGTCGAGCGTCTCGGCGTTTTCGTCGAAGCAGACGATCTTCACCTTGCCCGCCTGGCCGGCGGAGCGGACCGCGTTCAGGATCGCCGGGCCGTTGTAATTGTAGAGCCCGACGAGCATGGAGATGTCGGGATATTTCACCAGTGTGTCTTCGGCATTCTTCTGGGCGCGCACGTTGTCGGTGTCGTCCGTGCGGAGGTCAATGACTTCGACCTTGGAGCCTTCGAGTTCCTTTTTGATGCCACCGAAACGATCCTTCGAGTTCTGCGCATCCGCGTAGCCGACGAATACCATGATCTTGCCGCCATTCGGCAAGGCTTCCTTGATCAGCTTGCCGGCCTCGACACCCGCCGCAAAATTGTCCGTGCCGATGTAGCAGACGCGCTTGCTGTCCGCCGCGTCGCTGTCAACGCAGATGAGCAGCGTGTTCGCGGCGATCTTGTTCAGAAAATCAATCTGGTTCTTCGGATCAATCGGGCTGACGGCAATACCATCCACGCCCTTGGCCACCAGGTCGTCGAGAATCTGCTGTTGCTCGGCGGCGCTGCCGGTGGAGGGGATGCGGAAATCCACCTCGACGTTGCCAAGATCCTTTTGTGCCGCCTCACAGCCGGTGCGGGCGATGGTCCAGAACGTCGCCGCGTTGTTGGAGACAAACGCGAGCTTCAGTTTTTTGCCGGACGCCGGGGCGTTGCCGCCATCAACATTTGGCTGGGGAGCTTCGGATTTGCCGCAGCCGGAGACAAACGCTCCGACGCACAGGGCCAGCAGAAGGGACTGGATTTTTTTCATGATCGTTTTCTTGTTGGGTTCAGTTTTTTTAGTCCGCGATGAATTTATAAATGATCGTGTTCTCGTAGGTCTGTCCGGGCTTCAATTCGGTCGTGGGAAATGCGGGATGGTTCGGGGAATCCGGAAAATGCTGCGGCTCGAAGCAGAAGCCATCACGGAACTGATACACCTTGCCGTCCTTGCCGGTGATGGTGCCATCGAGAAAATTGCCCGAATAAAACTGCACGCCCGGCGACGTGCTCCAGACTTCCATCGTGCGGCCGGTCGTCGGTTCATAAACGCTCGCTGCGAGTGAAATTCCTTCGGCCTTCTTGTTCAAAACCCAGTTGTGGTCATAGCCACCGCCAAAAGCGATTTGTTCGTTATTGGTGCTGTTGATGCGCGCGCCGATCGCGGTGGGCGTGCGGAAATCAAACGGCGTTCCCGCCACCGGGCGCAGTTCGCCGGTCGGGATCAAGGTGCTGTCCACCGGCGTGAATTTATCCGCGTTGATGTAAACCACGTGACCCAGCACGTCGCCGTTGCCGCGCAGATTGAAATACGAATGATGCGTGAGATTGACGACTGTTTTCTGGTCGGCGGTCGCGGAGAATTCCACCTTCAGAGTATTGTTCTCCGTGACACTGTAAACCGCCGTCACGAACAAATTGCCCGGATAACCTTCCTCGCCGTTCCGGCTCACATAAGTCAGGATCAGCGACGGCCCGTTTGCGGTCGGCATCGGCCGGGCCGTCCACACAACCTTGTCAAAACCCTTCAAGCCGCCGTGCAGCGAGTTCGGAATATTGTTCGTCGCCAAAGTATATTCCACTCCGTCGAGCGAAAATTTTCCCTTGGCGATGCGGTTGCCGTAGCGGCCGATCAACGCGCCGAAATACGGCGAGCTTTTCAGATAGCCGTCGAGGTTGTCGTAGCCGAGGACGACGTCGTCAAAATTGCCGTGCTTGTCCGGCACCTTGAGCGACGTGACGATGCCGCCGTAAGTCATGATCTTCGCCTCCATGCCGTGGCTGTTGCGGAGGGTGTAGAGTTCGACCGGCGTGCCGTCGGGCAGCTGGCCGAATGCGGATTCGGTGATGGTTCCTTTGGGGGAGTGTGACATAAGAGAGCAACCGGTGAAACTCGCTGCAACGATGGCCGCCGCCGTGAGGGTGATAACGTGGATGATTTTTTTCATGGTTCGTTTGGTGGTTGGAAATTTATTTCTGGCCATAATAAGCACCCGGCCCGTGTTTGCGAAGAAAATGTTTATCCAAGAGGTGGGATTGCATCGGTTTAAATTTTGGATTAATCTTTAACGTTTCGCTCGCAAGCTGCGCGATGAATTCCAGCACGCCCGCATTGTGAACGGCGTCCGCCACGTCCCTGCCCCAAGTGAACGGCCCGTGGCTCGCCACCAGGACAGCGGGATGGTGCATCGGATCAAACTTCAATTTCTTGAACGTCCCTACGATGACTTTGCCGGTGTTGGCTTCGTAATCGCTCCTGATTTCGGCCGGCTTCAACAAGCGCGTGCACGGCACATCGCCATACCAGTAATCCGCCTGCGTCGTGCCGTAACTCGGCAACCCGCGCTGTGCTTGCGCCCACGCCGTCGCGAACAGGCTGTGCGTGTGTGCCACGCCGCCGATCTTCGGGAACGCGCGATACAGCACCAGATGCGTGTCCGTGTCCGAACTCGGCTTGAGGTTGCCGTCCGCGACCTTGCCGGTGGCGAGCGACACCACGACCATGTGCTTGGGCATCATGCCGTCGTAAGGCACGCCACTGGGCTTGATGACCATGAGGCCGCGCGCGCGATCCACGCCGCTGGCGTTGCCCCACGTTTCGATGACCAGCCCTTTGCGAACCAGATCCAGGTTCGCCCGGCAGACTTCGGCTTTTAATTTTTCCAGCATAAAATTCAACAGTTTTTAACCACGGATGGACACGGATGAACTACCGACCTGGAACACCACCGCGATAAGATTCAATAGATGCAAGCGCGTTGCTTGCCGTATTTGAAACTTCAGTGTTCTTATCCTTCAGTGCCAACCGCAACGCTGGCACGGCATCAAATGGTTGTTCTGATAGCGGCTTGTAAGCGCTCATAAAAAAGAAACAGCGACAAATTCGGACTCGCGCTTTTGCTGAAGCATGTGGGAGCGCGTTGGCAAGAGCAGGAATCGAGAGCGAGTGTGGAATGTCATTGTCCACGAAAAAATACGACACTGCCTTATCTCCAACTTCTTCATCGTTGCCAATCAAAAGTTTTAAGACCGCTGGCATAACCACGACCGCATTCGAGTGAAATGTCGGCAGCCATTCGAGCGCGGAAAACTGCACTCCAGAGTGACCTTTGGTCAACAAAGTGTTAAATGCAGGAAGTGAGTCATCTCCAATGTAAGCCAGTGCCCTGACACATTCGTCGTAGCGTTTGTAATCGCGGAAGGTGAGTGCAAACTTGGTAAGTTGAGGGATCGCTGGACGCGCTTCAGCGCCAAGGTAATTGAAAATCATTGCCGCCGCTTCAACACGTGACGGGCTATACCAAAGCGGTGGCTTGTAATCTTGTTTTGATTCGCCTTTGGGTGGTTTCTGGTCGCAAATCCAATTAAGAAGAATCGGTATGGCGTTCGTGCCAATGTGCCTGATGGCAACAATTGCCGGCGGTTCCTTGCCTGCCATTATGGGCTCAGTAAAATCAATTTGACTGGCCCACTCAGAAAACGAACGCCCCTGATAACTTGGCTCACTTTCGCCAGCCTTGGCAGGCAACACCGCAAGGACGGCAGCCAGTAAAAGCAAAATCCATTTCAAGTGCTTAATCATGCCGTGCGCGTCTTGGACTGCGGTGGCAGAGCGCAGCGGCGACACCGCTTTCGCGGACACGAAGCGCAGCGAACATTCCACCCGTCCCGCCCGGACCAAAGCGGCGTAGCGCTTCGCTTCCCGCGGCACTCCAAGAAGCTCTGCGTTGCTCCGCGTCCTCTGCATCTCGGCGTTTAGTTTCATTTTTGAATCCGTGTTTATCCGTGTCCATCCGTGGTTAAAATTATTCTCTCACCCGCCCACGAATCTCAATCAGCTTCTTCATCACGCCGTAAAGATTTCCGCCGCCGTCCTGCGTGCCAAAGGCGTCGTGCAGTTGTTTGTAGAGCGAATAAAGCTCCTTGTAAACCGCGTGGGCTTTCGGGTTCGGCTTGTAAACCGTCGGCTTCAGGCCGGTCATCTTCTTCTGCGCCGTGGCGTAATCCTTGTGCGCACCCGCCACGACCGCTGCCGCGATGGCCGAACCGAGCGCGCAGGTTTGCGCCGAGCGGCTGATCTTCATCGGACGACCCGTCACGTCCGCATAAATCTGCATGACCAGCGGGCTTTTCTCCGCGATGCCACCGCAGTTCACGACCGACGAAATCTTCACGCCATATTCTTCAAACCGATTGATGATGGTCAAAGCCCCAAACGCCGTTGCCTCGATGAGTGCGCGGTAAATCTCCGCCGGCGTTGTGTAAAGCGTCTGGCCGATGAGCAGGCCGGTGAGCCGTTGATCCACGAGAATCGTGCGGTTGCCATTGTTCCAGTCCAACGCGAGCAGGCCGCTTTCGCCGGGCTGCAATTTCAACGCACCGATCGTGAGGTCCTCGTGTGTAGCGGAACGCCGAGCACCGTCTCGGTCCGTTTCAGAATTTGTTTTGGAACTGGCCGACACGGTGGTCGGCGCTCCGGGCTGGATGTAATTGACGAGCCAGTTGAACAGATCACCCACCGCTGACTGCCCGGCTTCGAGTCCGAAATATCCCGGCAACACGCTGCCGTCTACGATGCCGCAAACGCCCGGCACATCAGCGAGCGTTTGATCGTTCGCCCGCACGGCGATGTCGCAGGTGCTCGTGCCGATGATCTTCACGAGCGTTCCCGGCGCGACGCCGGAACCGACCGCGCCGAGATGCGCGTCGAACGCGCCGACGGCCACGGGAATTCCCACCGTCAATCCCGTCTTTTTCGCCCATGCTGAGGTGAGTCCACCGACCGCGCGGTCTATCGAGTGAACGCGCGTTGTGAGTCGCGGGCGAAGTTTGCCGAGCTTCGGATTCAGTTTGGATAGAAACGCTTCGTCAGGATAACCGCCCCACTTGGCGTTCCACATCGCCTTGTGACCGGCGGCGCAGACGCCGGCGATGAATTTGTCCGGATGCTCCATGCCGGTGAGCGCGGCCGGAACAAAATCAGAAAGTTCCACCCAGGAATGCGCGGCGTTGAACACTTCCGGCGCGGTGCGCAGGCATTTCAGAATCTTGCTCCAGAACCATTCGCTCGAGTAGGTGCCGCCGCATTTGGCGAGATATTGCGGGCGCATCTTCTTTGCCAGCGCGGTGATCTCGGCTGCTTCGTTGACACCGGTGTGATCCTTCCACAACCACGCCATCGCCGCCGGATGGTTTCCAAATTTTTTGCTGAACGCGAGCGGCTGACCGTTCGCATCCACGGGCAGTGGCGTGCTGCCGGTCGTGTCCACGCCGATGCCGATGACTTGGGCGGGACTGAAACCCTTCACGCTTTTCTCCGCGGCGGCGAGCGCCTGCTTGATGGTGATCTCCGCGCCCTTGACGTAATCCGCCGGATGCTGCCGTGCGAGATTCGGATCACGCGCGAGGATCACGCCCCGCGTGCCGTGCGAATAAGTCCAGACGGCGGCGGCGACTTCCGCGCCGTTGGCGACGTTGACGATGAGGGCGCGAACCGAATTCGTGCCGTAATCGAGACCGATGGTGTAGTGAGTAGCCATAAGACGTTTCAGTGGGAGGTGGACCGCAGCCTTGAATTACAATTATTTCCAAAACTGCCACTTCCTTTTTGTTTCGACCGCATCGAAGCCGAATTCAGGCGGAGGAGTTGTTCCATCTAGCGGATGAAAACGCAAAGTGCTGCGAGGAGGTGTTGCCTTCCCTTCATTAAACTGTTTTGCCCGAAACAAAACTTTGCGGGGGCCATCAATGGTCTCGCCATTTTTTATCACCGCACCTGCACCGGCCAGGTAAAGAGAAGTGTTTCCCAAAAATAAACCAATGTCGTCCAGGCTAAAATGGTCGCTGCGAAAACAAGTCTCTATGTCATCCAAGTCGAGTTGCTGCATTCCAACTGTATCCATCATCATCCAACCATCATTTAATTTGAAAATGCGCCTGTTCGCCCACAAATCCACTGGTGGCAGGTTTGTTTTGCGGTAGTGCTCAATCACCTTTTCCATGAACGCGCGTTCAGCCAGCAACTCCCCGTTTGGATTGAAATAGCAAAGCGCAGCAGAATGCCTCAGCAATTCCATCACAATACGAGTAAGGAAATTCATTTCATCAACCGGCTTGTAATCTTTGGGCATTACAGGGGCATTTTCAGTCGCGCCGAAAACGTAACTAATACGAACGCGAATGAAGCCTTGGTGCTGCGCCGCAACTTGTGGTCCTTGCTTAAACCCATGGCAATGCTGCACTGCACGTTCAAGGTTTCCCGGAAAAGAAAACGGCCCAAATTGTCCCATTCCCCAAGCTCCAAAGAGCAAAGTTTCATTCTTGGCGTCGCCCATTCTATCCGGCCAAACCTGATCAACAATGTCAATCGAGACGTAGCCATTTACTTCCGGCCGATACTCGACAATGAACGAAGGTCCCCCGAATTCCCAATGTTCGAACTCGTCTTTGCGTTTGACGATCTTGAACGTCCCCAACAGAGGCTCGATGTCGTCAAGTGTGACTTTCTGTTTTAGCAAAACAGTCACACCTTGCGTAAAAAAACCTTTTGTTGGCATTTGAATTTGGAGGTTGCTTGCTGAATCAGGCCGCCCAGCCGCTCTTCAACCCATAAGCCGCATCGTTCCAGACCAGTTCCTGTTTGAACTGGCGCAGCTTCGTGTCCGCGTCAATCACGACCACTTCCAACCCGGCCATCGCACCGAAATCCTCAAGCATCTCCGTCGTGACCGCCTGGCTGAAACCAGTGTGATGCGCGCCGCCCGCGTAAATCCACGCCGCGCAGGCGTCCTCGAAATTGGGACGGCATTTCCACACGGCTTGCGCCACGGGCAGTTTCGGCATCGCGTGTTCAGGCGCGACGACATCCACTTCATTGATGAGCAACCGGAAGCGGTTGCCGAAATCCATGAGGGACGCGTTCAGCGCCGGCCCGGCCGGCGTGTTAAAGACCAAGCGCGCCGGATCCGCCTTGCCGCCAATGCCCAGCGGATGCACCTGCAATGAAATCTTTCCGTCCGCGATGCTCGGGCAAATCTCCAGCATGTGCGAACCGAGGACGAGCTTGCCGCCCGGGCTCATGTGATAGGTGTAATCCTCCATGAACGACGTGCCGCCTTGGAGGCCGCTGGCCATGATCTTCATCGCCCGGACGAGCGCGGAGGTTTTCCAATCGCCTTCCCCGCCGAAGCCGAAGCCCGCCGCCATCATGCGCTGCGAGCCGACGCCCGGCAACTGCGCCAGCCCGTGCAAATCTTCAAACGTATCGGTGTAACCTTTGAATCCGCCCGCGGTGAGAAACTGCTCGATGCCCAGCTCGATGCGCGCGGCTTCGCGGACGGATTTGTGGCGCTTGCCGCCTTTGCGCAGGTCGGCGGACATTTCGTAAGCCGCCTCGTAAGCTTTGCACAATCCGTCCACTTCCTTTTCGGAAATGGCGTTGACGACTTTCACGAGGTCGCCGACGCCATGCGTGTTGACAGAGAATCCAAATTTCATCTGCGCGGAAACCTTGTCGCCGTCGGTCACGGCCACTTCGCGCATGTTGTCGCCGAAGCGGACGAACTTCGCGGTTTGCCAGTCGGCCCACGCGGCGGCGGCCCGCGCCCAGGCCCCGAGTTTTTCCTGCGTGGATGTTTCCTGCCAGAACCCCACGACCACCTTGCGATTCAAACGCATCCGGCTCCAGATGAAACCATGTTCACGGTCGCCATGCGCGGCCTGGTTCATGTTCATGAAATCCATGTCAATCGTCGCCCACGGGATGTCGCGATTGTATTGCGTGTGCAGATGCGCGACCGGCTTGCGCAGTTGCTTGAGGCCGTTGATCCACATCTTCGACGGCGAGAACGTGTGGCACCAGGTGATGAGGCCGATACATTTCACGGCGTTGTTCGCGGCCTGGCAAAGTTCGGTGATCGCATCCGGCGAAACCATGACCGGCTTGAAAACGACTTTGACCGGGATCGCATCGGCGGCATTGAGCGCCTTGGCGATCTCTTGAGAATGCTGCGCGACAGCCTTGAGGGTTTCCGGCCCATAAAGATGCTGGCTGCCGGTGACAAACCAGACTTCGTATTGCTTGAGATTGATGGCCATAATTTTTTGAACCGCTAATCCGCGCTAATCTTCGCTGATGGAATTTGATTAGCGCCGATCAGCGAAGATTAGCGGTTAAGCTATTTAGATGAATTCGTTGATCAGATTTTCCAAAAATTCCTGCCGGCCGCTGGTGTTCGCCGAGATCTCGCCCTTCTTCAGGATGTAGGTTTCCAGCTCCTTCATCGTCGCCTTGCCGGACTCAATCCGCGCACCGATGCCGGAATCCCAGGACGAGTAACGCTGCTTCACGAAATCTGCCAGGCGACCGTCCTGCCGGATTGCCGTCGCGATTTTCAACCCGCGTGCAAACGCATCCATGCCGCCAATGTGCGCGTAGAACAGATCCAGCGGCTCGAAGCTCTCACGCCGCACCTTCGCGTCAAAGTTCACGCCGCCGGTCTTGAGCCCGCCGTATTTCAAGATGGCCAACATCGAGTAGGTCGTCAGATAAATGTTCGTCGGGAATTGATCAGTGTCCCAGCCAAGCAATTCGTCGCCCGTGTTCGCGTCAATCGAGCCCAGTGCATTGGCCGCCCCCGCCACTTCCAGTTCGTGCTGCATCGTATGGCCGGCCAGCGTGGCGTGGTTGGTTTCGATGTTCAGCTTGAAGTGCGGCAGCAGATCAAACTCGCGCAGGAAATTCAGGCACGCGGCCGCGTCGGAATCGTATTGGTGCTTGGTCGGTTCCTTCGGCTTCGGCTCGATGTAAAATTGTCCCTTGAAGCCGATCTGCTTTTTGTAGGCGACGGCCAGGTGCAGCAATCTGGCCAAGTGCTCCTGCTCGCGTTTCATGTCGGTATTGAGCAGCGTCATGTAGCCTTCGCGACCGCCCCAGAACGTGTAGCCTTCACCGCCGAGTTCGTGCGTCACTTCCATGGCCTTCTTCACCTGCGCGGCGGCGTAGGCAAAGACGTCCGCATTGCAGCTCGTGCTCGCGCCGTGAACGAAGCGGGGATTGGAGAACAGATTCGCCGTGCCCCAAAGCAACTTGATGCCGGTGCGCTCCTGTTCTTCCTTCAACACCTTGGCAACGGCGTCGAAATTCTTGTTCGACTCGGCGAGTGTCCTGCCTTCCGGCGCGACGTCACGGTCATGCCAGCAATAATACGGAGCGCCGAGCTTCGAGATGAACTCGAAGGCGACGCGGACGCGCTTCTGGGCATTGCTGACGGAATTGCTGCCGTCGTCCCAGGGACGTTGCATCGTGCCGGCGCCAAAGGGATCGCTGCCGGTGCCACGGAAGGTGTGCCAATAGACCACGGCGAACCGCAGATGGTCGCGCATGGTTTTGCCTTCGATGATTTCGGCGGCGTTGTAATGTTTGAAGGCGAGCGGATTGCGGGATTGGGATCCTTCGTAGGAGATGTTCTGGATATCGGCAAAGGTTGTTTTCATTTTTTGGTGACGGTGCGAAGTGATACTAGGGATTACCCACCTGGCACACAACGCCACTTTGCGAAAAAAAACCGCCAATTTGCGGCTAGGCGTTCACGGCCGACCGCGAGCCCATCTGCCGCCGGTAGGTCAGCGGACTGACCTGCTTGCCCGCGCGAAAATAGCGGGCGAAGTGTTGCACATCCGGAAAGCCAAGCGATTCGGCGATGTCACTCACCGGCATATGCGTTTCCACCAGCAGGCGCGCGATCTGGTCCGTGCGCACGCGGCGGATCTCCGTCTGGACGGAAGAATTGAACTCGCGACGGAAGCGCCGCTCCAGCACGCGGCGTGAAAGCCCCGCCGCCTTCGCCACTTCGGCCACCGCCACCGGTCCGCGCGTGTGATCACGGATAAAACGCATCGCGCGCGCCACTGCGCCATCTTCCACGGCCACGACGTCGGTGGAACGGCGCGCGACAATGTGCGTGGCCTGCACGATGATTTGCGGCGGCGTGCCGCGCAGCTTGCGCATCAAGTGATCCAGCGCCTGCGCGGATTCGTAACCGGCACGCTCGAAATTGACCGCCACGCTCGACATGGCCGGGTCGGCGAGACCGCACACGACCTCGTCATTGTCTGCCCCGATGACACCGACAGCGTCGGGCACGGCGATCCCGGCCAGCTTGCACGCTTCCAGAACCTGGACGCCGATGTCATCGTTGCACGCCATGACGCCCACCGGTTTGGGCAGCGACTCCAGCCACTTCGCCATCGCCCGGCGTTCCTTGGGCCAGTTGATTTGCGCGGGTGGCGGCGTTAAATATTCCCCCGCCTCGAATCCGGCGGCGTGGATGTGATCAGAAAATGATTTGGCGCGCTGCTCCGCCCAAGGCGTGCGGCGGTAACTGCAGCAGGCAAAATTCTTGAAGCCGCAGCGCAGGAGGTGCTCGGCGGCCATGCGGCCGATTTTGGGTGAATCGGTAATGACGTTGATGAGGCCGGGAATTTCCTTGCGGCTGTAGCCCACGACAATCGCGGGGATGCCGAAGGCGCGGGCTTCACGAAGTTTGTCCACGTCACGCAGGATGATGCCGTCGGCGTCGAGCGTCTTCAACATCGGCCCAACTTTCTCCAGACCGCCCGGCTCCCAAAAGAACGACCACGGGCCGTGATAACGGGCATAATTCGCCACCCCGTTAAGAATCGCGCGCCCGGAGGCGCGCGAGGATTCCACGAGCAAAACGATTTTGGGTATCCGCGCCATCGGCCGACAGCTTATCAGCGGAGCGTAGAATGGCAGCGAAAAACAGCCGCCCGCCATCACAATAACCCGAATCCAAATTTAGCCGGGACTAAAAAGACGAATGTCACGCCTCGGCGTGACATTCGTATGAATACCATCCCCGCAAAAATTCATTTATGGGCCGACCAGAATGCGGAAGAACTGGACTGGCACTGCCCCGTTCGTGTCAGTAAAGCTGAACGGCATGGCCACCGGATTGGTCGTGAGAATTGAACTCCAGCCTCCTGTCGCCAGATTCGTCGAAACTTGCACGGTATAATCCGGCCCGACCTGACCACTGACAATCATGGAGAATTGTCCGCCGGCATGCGACGAAGAATCCATGCTCGGCTGCGTGAGCGGATTCACTGTCACAGTGAAGTTGTTCGTCGCGCTCAAGTTCGGCGTGCCATTGTCGGACGCCACGACGCTCACCGGATTTGCCGAATTCTCCTGGGCCACGGTCGGACGCCAGGTGAACACGCCGCTGCTCGGATTGATCACCGCGCCGGAGGGGCCGGTGGGCAGCGAATAGGTCAGCGTCTGTGCTGGCATATCAGAATCGGTTGCCGTGCAGGTCACGGCCAGGTTCACCCCGACGTTGATGGCGATGTTCGTGCCGGCGGGCGGCGCGGTGAAGACCGGCGCGGTGTTCACCGGTAGCGGCGGCAACCAGCCAGAGAACCAGGTTACGACATTGGTAGCAGCCAGCAGACGCGGGTCGTTGCTGGGAACGCCAATCGTCTGGATATTGGCAAATGAGATGGCGTTGGCGCCGGTGATATCCTTGTTGTTGTTCTGCCAGAAAACATAGGAGTTCGAAAGCACAGTCGTCGGGGTGACATAAGCGTTGGTGTCAAAAAGGCAATTGACCCAGGAATCCAAGCCGCCGACGGTGCCGTTCGATCCAGCCAACGTGATGCCGGTCACACCAGCATCCGCCTCAAACACGCAATTCACGAAGGAAAACCCGCAAGCTGAATAGGTGGTGCCATTGGGGTTTACCCAGGGAGTCGTGGCGCTCAAAGCGCCGGACGTGATCGTGCGCGCGGCCGTCAGGTTATACGAGCCGGAGAGCGTGTTGGTTAGAGTGTGGAACACACAACTGTCGAAATAGCCAACGCCCTGTCCCCAGACGTAGTCAAAGTTACCCACGACTTTGCAATTGTAGAAGTAACCTTGCGAGGTGCCGGCATTGATCAGAATGGTGTCTTGACGGCTGACAACGTCGCAGTTGTTCACCACGCACCGCAAACCGCTGTTATAAATCAGCAGGGTTTCAGCTTGCGAACCGCCCTGCGGCGTGCCGTTGGTCAGGGTCAGGTTTTCAATCGTGACGTCGCTGGCATTGACCTTGAACGCCATGCGGCCGGCGGTGGTGCCGGTGAGGTTATTGTTGTTGGGATAACCCACGACCGTTCCCGTGCGGCTTTGTCCGCGAAAGGTGACATTGCTTTTTCCGGAGATATTGACGATTTCGACATAGTTGCCGTTGTTGATGTTAATGACCGTGTAGTTGGTGTTGCCAGGGAGGATGGAATCCACCGCGCCCTGCACGGTCACAAAGTCTCCGCTGCCATCGGCCGCCACCACCAGGTTGGTCGGATTAACCTGACCGGTCGACTTGGTGGTGAACTGCCAGGCATTCGTGTCGGAAATGCCGGCAAAATACGCGCCGGTACTGTCCCTGACGATGCCGTTGTCCAGCGTCACATAATAAGTCTGGTTGCTCGTCATGACGCCGGAATGCGGGTAAATCGCCGCTGTGTTGCCGGTGATGATGACCGGGAAATAGTTGATCACTTGAGTGTCGCCGGAGAACAAACTATGCGGCTGGATGTTGTTCGTCAGGTTGATCCCGCCGCTGACCACCACGGTGTTGGAACTCATGTCAATCGTGTCCACCGGCGTGACGGAGTTGGTCACGTTATAGATGCGGATTTTGCCGGAGTTGACGATTGAAATTGGGCCGTTGAAGGTGGCATAAAGCGGCGTGTCATAGCAAACACTCGTCGCACTATTGGTCGGTGAGAAGGCCGTTGCCGCCAAGGTTGTAGAATTAACCACGAGCGAGGCATTCACACTGGTAGCCGAGCCGGCGGCGTTGCTGGCCACAAGCGAGTAGGTTCCAATATCCGAACCTTGCGCGCTCGCAATCATGAGTGTGCCGCCGGTCTCGCCGGAAATGGCCGCCCCGTTTTTATACCATTGCAAGGTCGGTGTCGGCACGCCGGTGGCACCTGAGGTGAAGACCGCCGCACTGCCAGCATTGAGCACAAGGTTGGTCGGCTGCGGGGTGATGACGGGTGTCACGATGACCGTCAGCGTCGCGCTGTTGGTGACCATGCCTGCAACATTGGTCGCAATAACTGAAATTATAGTTCCATCCAGACCATAGGAAACACTGTTCAGCGTGAGCGAAGAACTGGTTGCCCCGGCAACATCCACCCCGTTGGTCTGCCACTGGAAGGCGGGAGCCGGATTGGCAATGGTGACCGTGGTGTTGAATGTGACATTGTTTCCGGCAATGACCGTCTTATTGGTCGGCCCGGTGATGACCGGAGAGATATTGCCCACAAATAAACTCGCCACGCGGCTGGTCACCGAGCTGGAGTCATTGGTGATGACAACCCCGTAATAGCCCGAATCAGAACCTTGGACGCTGGCGATCATGAAGAAAGCATTCGTGGCATCGGGCTGCGCCACAGGTGAGGAGCCAATGCCGTCGGCGTAGCGATACCATTGATAAGTGACCAAGGGCAGGCCCGTGGCGGTGACGGTGAAGGTGACGGGATCATTGGTCGAGGCAACGGCATCTGCCGGCTGGCTGGTGATGACCACCTGCGGACTGACCACCAGATTGATTTGACCGGGCGTGCTGTCATCAATCGCAAAGGACGCGCCAATTGAACCGCCGACAATAATCGGAGTGGATTTAAACGAACCCGTCTTTGTCCCCGTGTATTGGATCAGTGTATAAGTTCCCACCACGAGCGGTGAACCCAAGGCACTGATGGAAATCGTGCTGTTCGTCTGGATGGTCAGGTTTCCGTTCACCACCAGCAGGTCGCTGACACCGGGTGAATTGGCGATCTCAAACAAGTTGGTCGAGCCGCTTTCCAAGATAAGGTTTGTAGCCAGCGTCAGGGTTCCAACACTGGTGCCGGGCGAAATCGTGCCGCCAATTTTGACCGTCACCGGGCCGGAAATTAATCCCGTCCCGCCCAATGTGCCGCCAAAGACCGTAAAGAAGCCGCCGCCCAAATAATTTGTAGTCCCACTCACGCCGCTGAGAGAATTCGTCCCGTTGACCAACACCACGCCGTTGCTCACGATGGTGGGGCCGTTGTAGACATTGTTCGCGGCAAGGGTGAGAGTTCCGCCGCCGATTTTGGTAATACCGCCCCAATCGCCCAAATTGACACCGGTAAATGGAGAATTGTAACCACCGTTGCCTTTGATGGGAGCCGCTTGGGTAAGCTTAGTGCCGCCGGCAACATCAAAAATGCCGCCCACCCCGTTCAAGATGATTGACCGTGAACTGGAAGCATCAGTGCCGGTGTAACGCAGCGCGCCATTGTTCATGATGAGCGGTCCGCCGGCCAGCTTGGACAAATCACGGACTTCAACCGTGCCACCGTTGAGATAATTGGCGCCGGTCAGGTTGTCGGTGCCGGTGATGATTAATTTGCCTGTGCCGGATTTGGTCAGCGAGGTGGCGGCACCATTGTCGGCCAACGTTGAACTGATGGTCAAATCAGCAGTGGCATATTGGTGAACAATCAAGTCCGCCCCACTGGCACCTTTCAGCGTCCCGCCAGTAATGGCTGTCGCGCCGTTGCCGGTGACCAGCAGACCACCGCTGGTAATCGTCAACGTGCCGTCGAGCGTAACCGTGGAGGCGGCAGTCAGACGTAAAGAATTGATATTTGTGCCATCACCCACATTGGACGCCGTGCTTGCATTCAACGTGACGTTACTGTTGGCACCCCAATTTGCAGGAGTTGTGTTAGCTTGATAAGCTCCAGCCGCAATCGCTGCGAAGGTCGTTCCCCTTGCCCAGTCACTGGCATTCCAAGTCGCCCAACCGCCGAGGATGCCACCGGCATTGTTGACGTTTGTCGTCGTAAAACTGGCAGATGCGGAGCCTCCATTGGGAGTGCCGGTTCCACCGTCAATGGTGCTGCCGATTGCGCGAGTAATTCCATTCATGGTCAATGAAATTCCGCTGGCTGTGCCCGTGTTGGTGGCAAGCAGCAAATTGGCTCCGGCATTAAGACTCGTGGCAGCGACAACTTCTGTCCGGCCAGAGCCGCCTTGAGACCTGAGAAAAAGCGTGCCACCGCCCAAGGTCAGCGTGGTCGTGTTGATCAACCGGCCGCGAACCGCAGAATCGCCATACAGCCCGGGATTGAGGTAATCCAAAAGCAAGGTGCCTCCATTAAGCGTCACAAGCAGACCTTGAACGCCTGAACTGCTGCCGGTCCCGCCTTGAACTATCACCGTTCCCGCCGTTGATTTGACAGTGAAATTGGTGGGATTGGCGCTGCTTGCAATCCTGGGATAAGCCAGCAAGCCACTGCGGGCGTCAAAGTTGGTAAAAACAAGGGTGGCTCCAGAATTTGAGGCACCCAAGACCCCGTTGTTATCCACCGTCATGCGGTCGAGTGTGATGGTCTTGCCTGACGCTGCACCATTCGTTACCGCGCCACCGTTAATCGTCAAAGTCGATCCTGTGGAAATTGGGGACGCGGAAACGAAGTTAAGCACGCCGCCCGAATTAACCACGACATTACCATTCAACTGCACCCGGCCGTCGGACGTCGCGGCCAGATTGACTGTGCCTCCATTGATGATGGTTGGTCCAACATTTGTGTTATTGGCCGGGGGAATGAGCACCAATGTGCCGCTTCCTGCTTTGGTGAAACTCGTGCCTCCAAGGATAAGCGTATTGGTGGCAGTAACACCGCTGGCAACAGTGACCGTCGGATTACCCGTAAAAACCAGGGCACCACCGCTGCTGTTGATATTGTAACTGCCGCTGCCGGCGCCGTTATATGTGATGTTGGAGACAATCACTCCGGTGACGTTGGTGATCGTGATCGTGCCGGCGGCGCCATTGGCTGCTCCAATAATCGCGCTGTCACCAGCAACCCAGCCGTTATCACTCGCGCCATTGGACCATTTGGTGGCAGTGCTGCCCCAGTTACCGGCTCCATCCGTCGGCGCGGCCGGGTTGGCACCACTGGCGTCCCAGGTCACCAGCGCACCTTGGGCCGTCCTGCCCAAAAACAGCAAGGCTGTCAACAGGAGGATAAATACCCGGGCAATGCCGATAGTCGAATTGTGACGATCTACAAAGGTCGGGGATGAGGTTGGAGTAGGATTTGAGTTGTTCATAGGATTTAACAAATCACCACCTTGGAATTCATGGGCATAACAATCCGTGGGGATTGCTGGGTGGTAAATTGAAGACCACCGTAACATCGGCTTCGGAGCTTTCAACGGTTGGTTTCTGCAAAATATTTTGAAATTTAGGCACTGATGAGTTTATCCGCAGGAGATTCGCTCGAGGAGAATTTGAGCTGGCGGAAGAAATAAAATGGTGCCCCGGGGGGGATTCGAACCCACGACCAACCCCGAAAGCTTTCGGGGCTGCCCTACCGCACGATGTTCCCGCCACGCTGCTCCAACAAATACAGCGCAAGTTGTGGATTCTTCTTTCGCTTTAGTTCGCGTTCCATGGTCCGCGCGTCTGCCAGCGTGGCAACCTCCAAAGACGCTGCAAGTCTCAAGTCACCGCCCAATCGCTTTGTCGAGTGTGTCTGTCCGCTGCGATGCTGTTGAATGCGCCGTTCCAAATCGGTGGTGGAACCGATATAATGACGGCCGGAGGCACCGCGAAGAATATAAACCCAAGCAATGATGGAAGATGGTGCCCCGGGGGGGATTCGAACCCACGACCAATTGATTAAGAGTCAACTGCTCTACCAACTGAGCTACCGAGGCGACCAACGAAGCGACAAATTGCCTTTTCTTTCCGTCCCAGTCCAGCATGGACTTGAAACGCGAGCCAACCCCGAAAGCTTTCGGGGCTGCTCTACCAACTGAGCGACCGAGGCAACCAACCATTCAGCCCTAAGCCAGAGCCAAAACGGAGGGGAAATGTAAACTGAACTGAAGGTGCACGGCAAGTTTTATCGCACGCCGTTTTGGTTGCCTTGCCCGGTTGCCCGATTATTTAACCGCTTTGAACATCGCCAGACATGATTGGGCAACACCTGCAGATAAAATTCGCGCTTCCCGGCTCTCGGGTGATTCGTGTCTTTCGTGGTTGATTCAACTGCATGTTTCCGGCTTAGAAGGGAAACGGCTTGAGAGTTTTGACCTTGCGGGTGGCCGCGTTCTTTTCAGGCAAGGTCCACATCTCGTGGCAATGCTCGCAGTAGCATTGATGGTCGATGAGGCGGAAAATGATCCCCAGATGCAGCACCACCGTTGGCGTGATGAATTTGCGGGTCATTTGCGGATAATTTACCTGTAACGAACCGCAGGAGGGGCAATGCATCGCCTGTTGCAAAACAGCCGGCGTGTCCTTGGCCAGAAGTTCCCTGGCCGCCCGGAATGCATTGCCATGCACCTGCACCCGATACGTCACGCGCGGCGGACGCAGAAACAAAAAATGCCGGAACAGTTTGTCGTCGTGAGTTCTGGACTCGAGCCTGTGGCCCATGAAAAATGTTTCAAGAGCTTTCCCATCGCCCAAGTTTTCAAACACGGCCACGTCAGTCCACGATTCATGTCTTCGTGAAGGTTTCATGATTACCACTCGCCCAAATGCTCCCGTCCGTCAACCGGTGACTTTTGCGGAAAGGCGGCAGGCGGCAGGTAAAATGTTCCGACCCATGAAGCGCGGAATCTTGTTCTTGCAGACTGCCGTTAAGCCAGTTCCTTCGCGTAAGCAAACAGCGCCGGCGCGCCGCCCGTATGCCAGAACAAAACCGTCTCGTCTTTTTTGAAAACACCTTTGCGGATCAAATCCACCAGCGCGCCGAATGCGCGTCCGGCATAAACCGGGTCGAGCACGATGCCCTCGCTCCGCGCCAAGAGCCGGATGGCATCCCGTTCCAGATTGCCGACCACGCCATAGCCTTCCCCTTTGTAACCATAAACGACCTTCACGTCGTCACGCGTGACGCGCACGGGCGAACCGATGTAGGTTGCGCAGTCGTTCGCGATTTGGGCAACTTCGGTTTCGTATTCGAAATGTTCGGGATCGTTCTTATCAATCGAAAGTCCGTGCAACTGGCAGGTGAAACCCGTGATCCGCGCACCGAGCACAATGCCCGCCTGGGTGCCGCCGCTGCTGGTGCCGAAGAGAATGTGGTCCACGCGCCGCCCGCTTGTGCGCAACTGCTCTGCCAGTTCGAGCATGGCCACGACATAGCCCGTCGCGCCCACGCCATTCGAGCCGCCGACGGGAATTAAATACGGCTTGCGACCTTGCGCTCGCAACTGCGCGTCCAACTCCGACAACTTTGCCGCGCGTTGTGAACGCTCGATCCAGTGCAAGTTCGCGCCGAGCAATTCATTCAACAGCAGATTGCCATTGGCCTGCTCCGGCTTCTTGCCATTGAGAATCAGTTCACACCACAACCCAGCCTTCGCCGCCGCCGCCGCAGTCTGGCGGCAATGATTGGATTGCACCGCGCCCAGCGTGATGAGCGTATCGGCTCCCTGCTCCAGCGCCTGGCCGACAAGAAATTCCAGCTTGCGCGTCTTGTTACCGCCGAGCGCCAATCCGGTCTGGTCATCTCGTTTGATGAGAATCTCCGGACCGGCGAGCTGACGCGAAAGGGCTTTGAGTTCTTCCAGGGGCGTGGGTAGATGCGCCAGCGGAAAGCGCGGCAAGGAATCAATTCGCATCGCGTTTGGGGAATTGCTTCAGCCCGACCTCGTGAGCGATGTCATCAAACTCCTCGCGACTGACTTCATCAAGCTGCTTGCCGCGGGCCTTGAGCTTTTCGTTGATCTTGATGGCCTTCTCGGTCATCACGTCGTGCGTCTCCTGCGTTCCGCCGACGAGCGCAAAGTTCGGCCCGGTGGTGATGCGCTTGTTACCGTCGGAATCCAGGCCGACGCCGAGGATGGCGGCTTTGCGTTTCTTTTTGGCGTTGGCCATGATGCAGCCTAAAGCCGGTCAACGAACGGGTCAAGAACGACACGGAATTTTCAAGGCCGTGAGACGCGAACCACGTGAAAAGTTTTCTGAAAGCCCGTCAAGGCTGGCATATTTGTAGAATGCAGAATCAATGAATTTTCAAGCTCCGTCAGGAGCGACATCTGCGCATGGCGGATGTAATATGCCGCTCCTGACGGAGCTTCGATTTTCTTGCGGTGCGTTTTCTACAATGATGCCACACCTACGGCGTTCTGAAACTCCGCCTCACTGCCCTAGAGCGCGGTAAAATTTTTGGCCCGCATTCAGGTTGGTGTCCGTGAACTGCCAGTTGCCGCTAGCATCCGCATTGTTAGTGCGAATGGATTTCCAGCTTATCGGCGGCGTTAGATTGGTGGCTGATTGCAGGAGGTAGGGATAAAATGGCGAGCCGGTGAACTGCATTTGTAATCCAGTTGCGACATTTTGGACGGACAAATTTTGAGGCGGAAGAAATACAAATAGGAACACTGTCGAACTCGTTATGCCGCCATAATTATTCGTAACCACTACAAAATAATTCGTCGTGTTTGCACTTGTAACCGATGACAGCGACAAGGTCGAATTAGTCTCGTCGGACAAAATCGTGTTGATAGTGGGCGGCGGATCAATCTGGACCAGGGGTGGGGTCGTATAGCCGGAGCCTTGGTTATTTATGGTGATTGAGAATACGGTGCCAAATAGGAGCTCTGCTGTTCCTGAAGCCCCGCTACCACTGCCTCCGACAAAACGCACTTGCGGTGTTGAGGCATACCCTGTCCCTGGGTCTAGCACAAACGCCGACTGCACATGTCCACCAGAAACAAACGGAAAGGCTGTGGCACCACGTCCGGAACTCGTGAACCATTGATAATTGAATGGCGGATTATTGGTGACAGAAACACTAAAATTGGTCGTGCCACCAGCGGGCGCGGTGACACTGACGGGCTGAACTATAATCCCTGGTGGCGAAAGAACGGTCAATGAAACGACGCTGCTGGTCACACTGCCGGAAGGACTGGTGATGACCACTTCATAATTCCCCGCATTAGTGGCCGTCACGTTATACAATTGCAAACCCGGCACCCGGCCTAAATCCACTTTGCGAATTGTTGAAGACCCATAGCCAGCAATATAGAGATTGCCATACGAATCCAGTCCCACGCCATGTGGCTGATAGAGATTGGCATTGGTGGCCATACCACCATCACCGGCATATCCGCTGCCTCCAGCACCAGCCACGGTTGTAATGATTCCCCCAGCATCCACCATGCGGATACGGTTATTTAGGGAATCGGAAATAAAGACGTCACCATAAGCGTCCACAGCCACGCCATTCGGTTGGTTCAGACTGGCGTTGGTGGCGGCTCCGCCGTCACCTGAAAAGCCGGCGCTGTTGGTTCCAGCAATAGTTGTAATAATGCCATTCGTATCTACCTTGCGGATACGGTTGTTACCCGAATCGGCAATAAACAAATTTCCGAATCCATCAACGGCCACCGCAGCAGGAGCACTGGACAATTTGGCGTTGACCGCCAACCCGCCGTCGCCAGCAAAGCCTGCGGTGTTGGTTCCCGCCACCGTCGTTATGACGCCATTGGTGTCGATTTTGCGAATCCGAAAGTTGTGCCAGTCAGCAATAAACAAATTGCCCAAACCGTCCGCAGCCACACTCGTTGGGACATTCAACTTGGCGTTGGCCGCCAGGCCTCCGTCCCCTGAAAAACCGGCGCTGTTGGTTCCCGCCAAAGTTGAAATGATCCCATTTGTATCCACTTTGCGGATTCGTTGGCCACTCGTAATATAAAAATTCCCAAAACCGTCTACAGCTACAGAGGTGGGCGGTGCTCCGGCATTGGTAGCCATGC
>Ga0247670_1000126_pt1 | contig 25027 bp, 14 predicted proteins | sample CNK11_metaG_FD_183042 | JGI IMG/M metagenome (GOLD analysis project Ga0247670, IMG submission 183042) | Soil microbial communities from Purdue University Martell Research Forest, Indiana, United States - CNK11 | ecosystem: Environmental > Terrestrial > Soil > Temperate forest > Bulk soil...
ACCCGGCCTTCCCCGCTCCCGTCGCTGATTTATTCCGCTTTCCCAATTTCTGCGTTCTGATTTCCGATTTCTGCTTTTTTTCCCCTTTCCGTTGGTCGCCAAAAATGTTGAAAGAAACGATGAGTTCACGCGTATTGTATTGGGGTAATAGTTGCCCCGCTCATTTCCGCTTTCTGATTTCCGGTTTCTGCCATGTTTCGCTCTTTCTCGCTTGCGCCCATCCTTCAATCCCCTGAAACTCCCGCCCGAATATGCCTCTGATTTTCACCAACATCGGGCCCGGCTTGCGGCGCTGCCGTAAAAAATTCGCACCCGTAACACCATCGTTGAAAAATATCGGTTCACCTGATTCAGCAATTCAATCCTGAAAATATTCTATGCCCTTAAATTTAACCGGTGATTTCTACCCTGTTTACAAGGCGGCCAACCCAGGATTTTCGGCCGATACGTTCGCCTGTGCCGAACAAACTGTGGATGCGCTGCTAACCACGGCCACCAGCTCCGAACATCCCGGAATGCTGCTGGGCAAAGTTCAGAGCGGCAAGACGCGCACCTTTATCAGCGTTCTTGCCAATGCCTTCGACAATGGCTTCGACATCGCCATCGTGCTGAGCAAGAACTCCCGCGCCCTGATCGAACAGACGGCCAAGCGCCTTAACAGCGAGTTCTCCATGTTCACTGACGAGGGCGAACTGGAGATTTATGACATCATGCATGCGCCGGAATCGTTTGGCACGTTCGAGCTTAACTCCAAGCTGATCTTCGTTGCCAAGAAGCAGAGCGATAATCTTCGGCGCTTGATAGACCTCTACAAGCAAAACTCCGCAATGGCGAAGAAGCGCACACTCATCATTGACGACGAGGCGGACAACGCGTCCATCGGCTACACCCAGAATCAGGGGCTAATTGAAGCACGAACCATTGCGAAACAGGTGAGTGAACTGCGCTCGGTGATCGAGTTGTCGTCCTTTTTTCAAGTCACGGCTACGCCTTACTCGCTATATCTCCAGCCCAACGAAGTCTCCGTGACCAACGTTTTGGAGTTCAAGCCCACACGTCCAGCCTTCACGAAGTTGGTGCCGGTGCCTCCGGAGTATGTGGGCGGCGAAACCTATTTCGGCCCTTCTTCACGGAGTCAAACCGACACGCTTGAAAGCCTGATTCATCACACGGTGGATCACAATGAATTTGACCGCCTCAAGAGATACGACAAGCGGTCGTTCAAGTTGGACGATGCGCTAATTACTCCCGCGATTGACGGCTTCCGACGCGCTATCGTCAATTTCATTGTCGGCGGCTGTATTCAACGCATCAACGGCATAGCGGCTGGTGCTAAGGAAAAAAAACTCCGCTATTCCTTCCTGCTCCACTCCGAGGCCGGCAAAGGCGCACACTCCTGGCAGGAAGTGCTAACCGGGAACATCATTGAGAAACTCCAAGCCACGTCCACGGCCAATGTTGCGACATTCGCCAGCTTGGTCACCGCCGCGTATGACGACCTGTCCAAATCGCTTAAGCTCGCTGGGCAACCGGTGCCATCAAATGCCGAGCTATTCTCCGCTGTCAAAGCAGCGCTGGCCGGCGATCACATCACGATCACCACCGTGAATTCTGATGAGGATGTCGCCGCATTGCTGGACAACTCGGGACAACTCAAGTTGCGCACGCCGCTGAACATCTTTATCGGTGGGCAAGTCCTGGACCGTGGCGTCACCCTCGCCAATCTCATCGGCTTCTACTACGGACGCCGCCCCAACAAGTTTCAACAGGACACCGTTCTTCAGCATTCCCGCATGTATGGTTACCGTCGGCCCGACCTGGCTGTGACGCGTTTCTACACTTCCAGTGCGATTCGCTTCGCCATGTCGCAGATGGAGGAATTTGACGTCTCACTTCGTTCCGCCATTGAGGCCGGAGGCGACAAGGCGGTTCAGTTCATCCGCACGGCTGCCAATGGCACCATCGTCCCCTGCAACCCAAACAAGATTTTGGTCGCCACCACCCAGACCTTGCGGCCTCACAAACGCATCCTGCCGATCGGGTTTCAATCCGGCTACAAGACCGGCGCGAGTGGAATCGGCAAAATGGTCGAGGCGCTCGACGTCAAGGTTACCACCCTTTGCGGATTCAACGCGAATGCGCCCAAACTCGTGCCGCTTGCAACCGCGCTCGCCCTGCTCAAGGACATTGAGCCGACGTTACATTTTCCCGAGGACGATGCCCCGCCGTTTAATTGGAACGCCGCCAGGGCTGCGCTGACTCACTTGAGTCACCAGCACTCTGACCCGGCTCAGCGGGGAAAAGTGCTGATCTGGGCGGCTAAGGATCGCAATTCCGCACGCATGGCCAGCGCTAGTTCCCACGCGACTTACATTGAGACGCCGGACTCAGAAAAGACCGAAGGTCAACTCGCCAAGACTCACGCCGTTGACCATCCGATTCTGTTTTTGTTGCGGCAGGATGGTTCGGACGCACCTGATAAGGGCTGGCGAGGCACTCCATTTTATTGGCCCGTCATCCGCGCGCAGGCCAACACTCCCACCGCCATCTATACTGCCGAAACTATCAACTGACTTCTATGGCACGCACTAAAAAGTCCGACTCGACGGCCCAGGGGAAAGCGGGAGATTCCATCGCCTCCATTAAATATCCGGCCAAGCGGAAAAATCTCCCGCCCGCCGGACTGGAGGCGCAGGGAGTTCTGAAGGACGCGCCCAAGCTTCGTTACGAATATAATCCGCACCTGCCGCCAGTGCTACGGTCGGCAACCGACGCGACCGGCACGGACAAATTACCAGAGCTGCTGGCCATCGCACGGAAACGGGCGCTTTCGGCGGAAGAAGCCAAGGTGCTGGCGGACGCGCTGCGCCGGCATGAGCCGTGGTTGGAATGGAGCGGTAAACGGGAAAAGCCCTGGTTCGAGGTGGAACCGGTGGCCTTGCACATGCACGAGCGCATTTCTACCCAGGCCATCTTGCGCGTGCTGGCGCGGGAGGATGTTGAGCGCGATTTGTTTGCCGACCCGCAGCACGATTACGCCAAAGCCGTTCAGTTCTATCAGCACGACGTGGATTGGGCGAACCGCATGATTCTTGGGGACTCGCTGCAAGTTATGGCCAGCCTCGCCCGACGCGAAGACCTCGCGACCAAGGTGCAGATGATTTACCTCGACCCGCCCTACGGCATCAAATTCGCCTCAAACTTCCAGCCGCAGCTCGGTCAGAAAGAAGTGAAAGACCGTGAGCAAGATCTCACTCGCGAGCCGGAAATGGTAAAAGCTTATCGGGACACATGGACACTTGGAATCCATTCCTATCTTGCCTACCTCCGCGACCGTCTAACCATGGCAAAGGAACTACTTGCAGATACGGGTAGTATCTTTGTCCAAATCAGCGATGAAAATCTGCACCGAGTTAGGGCAGTGATGGATGATGTGTTTGGTATGGAGAACTTTGTTTCCACCATTGTTGTTCGGAAGACTGCCACTCCTAGCAACGGACTAGATGATGGTGCTTTCTATTTAATTTGGTTTGCACGAAATGTTGAGAAAATGAAGTTTATTCCCCTGTATGGTCAGAAACCTTGTGATGAGTGGGCAAGGGACACGCCGGGTGGTTCATGGGGTGTTCAAATTGGCAATATGCGCCGCTCCCTAACGCCAGAGGAAAAAGATGACGTAAATCTCCTGCCTAAAGATTCAAAGGTCTATGCGCTGTCAAAAATCACATCTGCTGGCGCACCTACTAAGGTCGAAAAACTTACGGCGCTTGGGCAAACGTTTGAGCTTAATCCCAATGAGCATTGGAAGACTTCACCAGAGGGAATAAAGCGACTTGAGAAGGCCGACCGCCTTGAATGTCGCGGAAGACTTTGGTTCACTAAATTTTACGATGATGGTCAGTTTAAAAGAATGCTGAATGTATGGACTGATACTGCCGGCAAGTCGGCAGAGTCCATCTACGTCGTCCAAACTCAGCCTGATGTTATAGCACGCTGTATTTTGATGACCACTGATCCAGGCGACCTGGTGTTAGATCCAACATGCGGCAGTGGGACGACAGCATTTGTGGCCGAACAGTGGGGCCGTCGTTGGATTACATGTGATTCCAGTCGCGTGGCATTGGCGCTTGCCAAGCACCGACTAATGACGGCAAAGTTCGACTATCACCAATTGCGGCCGTTGAATGCAGAAGATGTAGCACGCAATCCGAAAGGCACCTGGCTTATTGACCCTATGGGTAGTATTCAAGGTAAGGCCACGCTCAAATGTAAGATAGTGCCGCATGTCACACTAAAAAGCATCGCCAAGAATACTTCGCTTGACCCAATTTTTTCCAAGCACGAACCAATCCTCGCGGAAAAACTGAAAGAGTTAAACCGAGCTGCTTCCAAAGTTGGAGCGCCGTTGAAAGAGAAGCTGCTGGAGAAGTTGATTCGCAAACATCGCGAGGAAGGGTCCAGCGCCGTGACGGACGCCGATATGCGTCGGTGGCTGCTACCCGATACGCAGCCTGGATTGATTCGCACTTTCCCCGCCAAAAAACCCTTCAAGGGAGTGACGCCGAAGCAGGCGGCAGTTTATCACGAAGCCATACCAAAAGGCGGTTGGCAGGAATGGGAAGTGCCCTTCGATACCGATGCGGATTGGCCCAAACCGTTGCAGGACACGCTGACCGCTTACCGCGCCGCATGGCGAGCCAAGATGGATGAAGTCAATGCTTGCATCGCCGCCAATGCCGAGATGGAAGAATTGGTGGATAAGCTCGACCCGGTAAAAGATGTCGTGCGTGTAGCTGGTCCATTCTCAATGGAAGGTGTCATTGCGGTAGAAGATGGCCCCGACTCGCCAATCAGCGGCGCACCGGGCGATTTGGAAACCTTCGATGGTGACGCGGCGGTAAAAAATTCCGAAGCCTATCTGGATAAAATCATCCGCTTGCTCAAAGCCAGCGGCGTGGATTTCCCCGGCAACAAGAACATGAAGTTCAGCCGGCTTGATCCATTGTCCGGCACCTCACTCATCCACGCCGAAGGCGAGTGGATAGATGGGGATAAGAAGGATCGCCGCGTGGCCGTGAGCATCGGCCCGGAAGTTGGCAACGTCTCCGCCATGCAGGTTGAAGAAACGCTTCACGCCGCTGGCCGGCGGAGCTACGACGACATTGTATTTGCCGGCTTCGGCTTCGATGCCACGGCGCAGGCCATCATTGATGGTGATCCCAATCCGCGCGTTCGCTGCCACATGGCACTCATCCGCCCGGACGTGGCGATGGGTGACTTGCTCAAGACTCAGCCGGGCAGCCAGCTCTTCACCGTTTTCAGTGCTCCGCGCGTGAAGGGACCGATGAAGCAGGCGGATGGCGAGTTCACCGTCGAGGTCGAGGGCATGGACGTTTACGACCCCGTGAGCAATACGCTTTTCCCGACGGACAAGGAGCGCATCGCCGCATGGTTCCTGGATACGGATTATGACGGACGCACGTTCTGCATCTGTCAGGCATTTTTCCCGGACAAGAGCAAATGGGCCAAACTCGCCAAGGCCCTCGGCGATGCCGATGTGATCGAAGAAGATGCCTTCGATTCATTAAGCGGTCTGACCAGCCTGCCTTTTCCGCGCCCGGTGCGTTTGGGCAAGGGCGAGAAATGGCGCGTGGCCGTGAAGGTGATTGATCCACGAGGCAACGAAGGTTTGCGGGTTTGTTTGATGCATGAATAGGATACGAAAATAAAATACAGGGTATAATTGCTTCGCCATGAACTCAAAGAGCAAAAAAATGGCCAGATGGCTTCGCCAGAACCTTCACTGGTTAGTCGGCACGATCTGTGCCGTTGCCGCACTCATCTATGGCGATAGGGTTTTATGGCATTTGTTTGGCGGGCGGCTTTCCTGCAAGGCAATCACAGTGACAGATCCAATTTCACACTTACAGAGTCCTACCATTCCGAAATTTAACTTGTCACCTTGGGTCAATCCGGAGTTAGCGGAATCTGCGATCATTATGGTGCTAATTTTGAGCGGGATTGCCATTTGGAAATCTCAGATGCTCGATAGGCTCGATGGCGGAAAATATTTCGGCAAATTACGGTTACTCCCCAAACTCATTGGCGCTGCGATGATAATCACTGTTGTAGTAATAATTGGTTTTGGCAACTATCAGAACTTTCAAAATCCAACTTTGCCACAATGGTCAACGACAGCCCTAAAACAACTTATTGACCTTCGGATCGGCCAGGCAGAGAAATATTCGAAGCTCGACCTAAGACCGCTCCGCACGGCTAGCTACGATGCGCTTGATGGAAAGTCTTTCTCCGTTGCCCCCGGGTGGGAGTTAGGCTCTGAATTAGATCGAGTCAGAGCATTTGAACCAACCATTGCTTTTGCGTCGTGGAATGAACAGATTGAATTTAAAAAGACTATGGCGCTGTTAAACACCGTCGCGGCTGCCATGCAACAAAAAAAATGTCTGGTAGCGGAAGCAACATTCGATGGTGAAAAAAGTTTCAAGGCCGGCAGTTCTGTGGGGGCCACGGTGACGCTCTATGCAACCAACGAAGTTCCGCGCATTGATAGCTATGTTCTTGAAACCAACGAAATTTACTTGGCCAAGTTGGGATTGATAGCACCGAGCTTTTTGCCGATATCCGGAATCGCGGTTGAAACTCCACTTCCCTTTTCACAAGCGCGTCATGCAGTTTGGGATTGTGTGTTCGCGCCAAGTGAAAAATCTTTAGGGCCACAGCGAGTCACAGCGGTAGTTCTCGTGAAAAAGCAAACAAACACAAACGATTATGTGCCTGGACCCACGGTGAAAATCGATATGTTCATTACCGACGATACCGGGTTGCCGCCTTGGGTGACCAAGTGGTTGCTTCCAGCCTTCATATTTGTATTAGGTGCAATAGTTGTTGAGATCATCAAAAGGATTTTTGGCCAAAAGGAAGAATCAAAGCCAGAACCCCAAAAAACAATACCTCGTCCAGTAGCGGTAAAGCCGACGAGATCAGACAATCCAGACAACCCCTCCTAGAATACAAGGGATATAAACCCTAACGTGAATACAAATTTTCAAAAGGAAATTCCCATTCAGCCGGTCGAAAACCCGATTCTTTGTTCGCCCTACAAAGAACCTGATCAGCATTGGCTTTACGACACTAGGACGGGCATCCCGTCGAAGACGCCGGGACGCAGACCAGCCAGCTATTGGTTCAAGACCGAACGCACCGGCAGCGCGCAAATGTCGCTGCTCGCGGAAGAAGAACGCGATGACTTGCCGCTCGTCAACGCGCTGCGCGACGACGTGCGCAAGTGGCGCGAGTCGAAATGGGAAAACGCCAGCGAAACCACCAAGCAATTACTGCGGCATTGGTGGCGTGATGACCGGATGCGGCGGCTGTTTTTCTGCCAGCTTGAAGCCGTCGAGACCATTATTTATCTCCGCGAAATTCTCGCGCTGAACAAAAAGCCGCGCTGGACGCCGAAGTTAACACTGGACGAATTTAATCTGCTCGGTCGTGGACAAAATCCGCGCCCAGAGGAATGGATCACCCAAGTCGCGCAACACCCCAAACTGGCGGACATCCCTAACGAACTGGCGGCCAAGGTCATCACCCGTTACGCCTGTAAGATGGCGACCGGCAGCGGCAAGACCGTCGTGATGGCCATGCTCATTTCGTGGGCGTTTTGTAATCGCGGCACCAAGCCGGGCGATCCGCGTTATCCGCGCCGGGCACTGGTAGTGTGCCCCAACCTCACCATCAAAGAACGGTTGACCGTGTTGCGGCCGGGCGATCCGAACAGCTACTACGAAAAGTTCGACATCGTTCCGTCGTCGTTACGCCCGGAACTGGCCAAAGGCAAAGTGCTGGTGACGAACTGGCATTGGTTCAGCCCGGAATCCGAAGTTATCAAAGTCGGCGGCGTGGCGGTCGGCAAGCTGGGCGCAGAGACACCGGAGGCATTTGCGAAGAACCGGCTGGGCGATTTGTGGGACGAAGAGCCGCTGATGGTGTTGAACGACGAAGGCCATCATGCCTACCGTCCCGCGCCGCTCGCCGATGACGTAAGACTTTCTGCGGAAGAAAAAGCCGAGCGCGAGGAAGCCACGGTCTGGGTCTCCGGATTGGATAAGATCAATGCCGCCTGTGGCATTGCGTTGTGTGTGGATATGTCGGCCACGCCGTTTTACATTCACGGTAGCGGTTATCCCGAAGGCTCGCCGTTCCCATGGATTGTCAGCGATTTCAGTTTAGTGGATGCCATCGAGAGCGGCATCACCAAAATCCCGCGCTTGCCGGCGTTGGACAATACCGGGCTTCCCGATCCAAAGTATTTCAAACTTTGGGAACACATCACTCGTGATTTGAAGGCCGGCGAGCGGTTGACCGGCGGCAAACCCAAACCGGAAGTTGTTTACCGTAAAGCAGAGGATGCGTTGCTGACTCTTGCCGGGGAGTGGAAAGATCGATTTGATCAAATCATTAAGGCCACGCCCGGACAGGACCGCACGCCGCCGGTGATGATTATCGTTTGTGACAACACTGACATCGCCGAGCATTTCCACAAGATGATTTCCGGTGAGGAAACCATCGAAGCCGATATTCCTGATGAGGAAGACGACGAGGAAGATCAGCCAAAACGCCGCAAGAAAAAACCGAAGGCGCAAAAGCGCTACGGTGCCGGCCTGGCCGGATTCGATGAATTTTGGAATCGCAAAGGCGCGGAAGTCACCTTGCGCATTGATTCGGAATTGCTCGCCGCCGCCGAGAGCGAAGACCCCAAGGCCACGCGCAAAGAATCGGCGGAGGAATTGCGGAAAATTGTCTCCAGCGTGGGCCGCCCCGGTGAGCCGGGCGAGCGGATTCGTTGCGTCGTCAGCGTGAATATGTTGAGCGAGGGCTGGGATGCCAACAATGTGACGCACATTCTCGGCTTGCGTGCCTTTCACAGTCAGTTGCTCTGCGAGCAGGTAGTCGGGCGGGGTTTGCGGCGCATGGATTACACGCCGGACCCCGTCACGGGTTTGCTTACCGCCGAATATGTGGACATTTTCGGCGTGCCTTTCTCCTTGATTCCGTTCAAGGGACGTGCGCCGGGCGGAGGTCCGCCGCCCGAAGACCGACCCAAGCACGAGGTCATGGCGCTGCCGGAGCGGAAGCAATTCGAGATTCGTTTTCCAAATGTCGAAGGCTACGTCGTTTCGTTGCAGCGCAACCTGGTGGCGTGCGATGTGGATAAAGTCGAGCGCACGAAGCTCGACGCCTCCACGACGCCCACCGCCGCCTTCGTGCGTCCGCAAGTTGGCTACCAGATCGGCCATCCAAGCGCACACGGTGGTTTTGGTTTTGAGCTGGTGGATCGGCAGAGTTACTACGATTCGGTTCATCCCCAGACCATTCAATTTGAGATTGCGCTTCAAATTGTGGCCGAACTCACGCAAGCTGCGTATCCTGGTAAAGAACGGTTGCGACGCGAAAGCCGAAGCACGCTTTTTCCACAGGTGCTCCGTATCGTGCAGAGCTATATTCAGGATCGCGTTGAGTTTAACGGACTGCATCCTTGCGAGGTGGGTTTGCAGACTTACGCGCAACGCATCATCGGATTGTTGATCGCTGGCATTACCCCCGACGATACCAAGGGCGAATCGCCATTGTTGCCCCGGCTGAATCGTTACCGCCCCATCGAGAGCACCGAACGCGTCCACTTCAAAACCGTCAAGCCGGTCCAAATAACGGGTGCCAGCCATTTGAATTTTGTCGCGTGCGACACAAATTCCTGGGAACAAGCCGCCATGTTCCAGCTTGAAAAACTGGCGAAGGAAGATGTGGTTTACTGCTATGCGCGGAACGAGCGGCTGGAGTTCAACATTCCCTACGAGCTATACGGCAACCCGCACGTCTATGAACCAGATTTTATCGTCCGCATGTGTAACTGGGTGAACGTCATTCTGGAAATCAAGGGACGCGCCCATGAAGATACCGATGCCAAGCATCAAGCGGCCCAGCGCTGGGTCAAAGCCGTCAATCATTGGGGAAAGTTGGGCGAGTGGGCGTTCTTACCATGCTGGAACCCCCAGGCATTGCCCATGAAGCTCACCGAACTCATGGCGGAACGCCGCCAAAAATTACAAATTCTTGCAAAAAAGCTTCAAGGCAACGCGGAGGCAGAAGTCGAACGACTGCGTTCGCTGGGCTGGACCCAAAAAGACTTTGCGAACGCGTTACGTGAACTCCTAATCGATAAGGGAGGGCACTAATTATGCCCAACCAAAAATACCGGGTGGTCCTGGACACCAACCAGATTATTGGCGCAGGCAGCCGTTGGCTGGTGGACGCAAGGTCCGTGTCTGATCGGAACCTATGCCAAAAGATTCTCATCCAAGTCGCAGCGTCCCACACGGGCCTCTATTCCGGGAAAATAATCGGCGAGTATTTAGAGAAGCTTGTTGACCTTAATCACCCCTCGGACCGCGCCCAGCGGCTGATCACATATTTAATGGGGGCATTTAGCCGTGTGCAAATTGTCACCGCCAACGCCCCAGTTATACCTTCTGACCCGGACGACGAAATATTCATTTTATGCGCTCTGGACGGCAACGCGGATTACATCGTCGCAGATGACAAGCATTTGCTTAATGTGAAGTCGAGCTACACCCGTCCCGTAATTGGAAAAAGCATTGAATTGGAACCAATTCTTTGTGCCTGACCGCTTAATTGAGACGAACCGACCAACTTAATGATGGCAATCAAAATCAGACTGATATGAACGCGAACGAACTCAAGCATGGCCAGGCATACGACTGCACCATGGATGGAGATAGTGGCATTGAAAAGACCTGCATTGTCCCCCTCTCGGCGGATGCCAAAACGAAACGGAGATACATCATAAACGATGCCCAAAAACTAAGAAAAGAGAATCCTGATTTGTTTCGCAGACTCCTCGCGATGTCCTTTAATGAGATCGTTGACGAAGATATAGATGGCGGACCCGACCGGAAGCGGAGTTCCCATGTTTGGAGATTCACGGTCAATGAACAGGGGTCTCTTTACTACGAAGATTATGACTTGTATTTGAGTGATTTTGTAGAGACCGTTTGGCAAGACCCGCCAGCGTTTGTCCTGGGCCACAAATATACCCGCGTGGAAATCAGCAAAATTCTCGGCGGGAGTGAAATTGATTTTCTGCCGACAGAAAAAGGCAAAGTCGTTTGCGGATGTTTCACGTTAGACCATAATCCTGATGCTCCCAATGTTGTGCTGCCTGGCACCGGTAGTGTTATTGAACGAAGGGCAAAAATCTTCTGTGAACAGGAATATCCCGTCCCCATTTTCATCAAACGCCGTGTCAACGAATGGGAATATGTCGGCAACTATAAGCCCGTGCGAAATTCAACCGATCTGGCAGAAGTCGCCGCGCATCACAAAGGCTCAATCACGCCTTTAAGCGAAGTCACGCGCGTCATTTTTTTGCAGCGGTCGAAGTGAAATTGTTTTCAACCCGAAAACGAAAACGGGTCAAAAACGGGTCAAAACGGGTCAGACCTAACTTTGAAAACGAAAACGGGTCAGACCAAAACGGGTCAGACCTAACTTTTGACACAAAAGCCGGCAGCCTCCCAAAGGCCGCCCAAATATGGCCCGGGCGATTTTAAGAAATCCCACGGGTGGAAACTGCGCGGCAAACTCGACGTGCCTAAAGAGCGCTGGATCATCCATCCCGGTGCCGGGCGCGACGGCGACCCCAGCCCCGTAATCGCGTGGGCCGGTTGGGATCATCTGCAACAGGCCAAAGCATTGGCTGGCGACTACGTGGAAGCCGGCACCCAACCCGGCTGGACGCCGGAAAAGCTACAACCGCTGCTGGCCGGCGTCGCCGATCTGTTGCCGTGGCTGAAACCATGGCACTTCGACCCCGAAGTCACCTCCGGCCTCGGCGAATATTTCGCCGGCTTCCTCGACGAAGCAGCGCGGAAACCAGGGACGACCCTTGAGGCGCTAAACCGGCTTAGGCGTATCTATGCGGAAAACTTTCAACGCAAAGGCGGAAAGGCGCAAGTGTTTACGCGAAGGGGTCGGTTCTTAGCGAAGGGGTCGCGAAGGGGTCGGTTCTTAGTATTGGCAACGAAGGGGTCGGTTCTCGAAGGGGTCGGTTCTCGAAGGGGTCGGTTCTCGAAGGGGTCGGTTCTCGAAGGGGTCGGTTCTCGAAGGGGTCGTCGAAGGGGTCGGTTCTTAGTATTGGCAACTCTTTCACGAAGGGGTCGGTTCTTAGTATTGGCAACTCTTTCATTTTGCAGCCGGATCGTCCCAATACAGCAGATGCGCCAAATGCGTCTTGGTTCCCATGGGCAACCGCGTCGCAATCCAAGCCAAGGTCATCGTGGTTTCCCGACGCAGGCGCCTGGCGATTTTTAGCTTCACCGGGTCGCCTTTACGCTTCTGCTCCAGAGTCTGTTCCGTCCACCGCTGCCGCTTCAACTCCCCGAAAACGAAAACGGGTCAGACCTGAATGGCCCTTAGATAAGGCCTAAAACTTTTTTCCCCAATCGTTTACGTCTGAGGACTCCTGGCACTCTTTCAAAGAGGGTTTGTCTGGAGAGCGTTTGCATCTGCTTGATGATCTCCTCGAAAACGGGTCAAAAACGAAAACGGGTCAAAAACGGGTCAGACCTAACTATTGACACAAAAGCCGGCATCCTCCCAAAGGCCGCCCAAATATGGCTCGGGTGAAAAATATGGCTCGGGCGATTTTAAGAAATCCCACGGGTGGAAACTACGCGGCAATCTCGACGTGCCTAAAGAGCGCTGGATCATCCATCCCGGCTCAGGCATCCTCAAAAAATCGCACATTCAAGTCGTGGTCCGTGACAGGGAGGTTATTTTGGGCTACTTTCCACCCGGGATTTTACACTTGGAACGCAAAAGCCAAAGTATCGCCGTGAAGCAACACGGCACCAGACAACCGACGGTTACGGCTCAACCAACGCCGGATCAGATTGTCGTGGCTATGCGGGTGGCGCTTGGCCGCATTCGCCGCATGTCTCACCGCGATCGCGTTGCATCCCTCAAGGAGGCCGGCATCCTCACGACCTCTGGAAAGCTCGCGGCCGGTTACAAGTAACCGGTCGGACGGCGTTGGTTCGCGAATGCTCACGTTGCTCCCGCCGCATTTTCTGTCCGCCACCCCTGCGCCTCGCCACGCTTTGGTATCCAACATAAAAACGCCGGTCCGGCCGACGAACGGAGCGCCGGTCTCCGACCCGGCACGTTCCAGCGGCTCACCGCCACCCGCCGGGTCGGAGACCGGCGCTCCCAATTCAAATTGCAAACGCGACCTCGCGCCTGCCTCCAGTGGCTGCGTGACAACCAATTCCTGCCGCGTGGAATGCAATTGGAGACGGGCGAGCCGGCATCGCCACCGAAAGATTTGATTGATTGAACCGGCCCGCGGGTGTGGCTATATTGTCCACGTTATGAACTTTCGTTTCCAAATCGGCAAGGCGACTGAGGCCGCGTGCCTGTTTCTGGAGCGCGGCAACCGGCAGATGAACAGCATGAAGCTGGTGAAGCTGCTGTATCTGCTGGATCGCCGGTCGCTGGATCGCCGGAACATCCCGGTGATCGGCGGCGACTATCTCTCGATGCGCAACGGCCCGGTGACGAGCGAAATCCTCGACCTCCTCAACGAAGGACGGCTCTACCATGAAACCGACCACCGCTGGGAAGAGTGCATCAGCGACCGGGCGGATCATGAAGTGGCGCTTTTGCGGATGCCGGAACGCGAACAAGTCTCCAACGCGGAGGTGAAGTTGCTGGACGAAATCTGGGCCGAGCACGGCGGCAAAACTCAATGGCAATTGGTGGACTGGTGTCACGACCACTGTAAGGAATGGACGCCGGTCTTGAGTGGCCAGTCGCCGATCTCCGTGGAACAAATCGGCGAGGCACTGGGAAAAGCGGGCGATGAAATCGCCTGGCTGACGCGGGAAGCGCGCGAGCTGAATCGTCTGAATGAAATCTTCGCCCAAGGATGAGCCGTTCCGGCTGCGTCTGGGCGCGGCCTTGAAGTGCCGCCAAGAGCCGTATCACCGCTGCCTGATTCTCTCTGACCCGGAAACCAACGGAGGTTACATCGTGCTGGTGCGCGTCACCACCGACGACGGCAAGTGGCGTGACCGGGACTGCATTTTGACCCCGGCGGACTGGACGGAATTGGATCGCAACTCAACCGTGGCGTATTCCACGGCGCTGTGCGGACGGGTGGAGGCGGAGTTGCTCAAGGCCATGCAGACCGGAGAGTTCGAAGTCATTGCTTCTCCCGCACCCGAGGTGCTTCGCAAAGTCATCGCCGCCGGACGCGCGGCGGAGGGAATGCCGCCCAAGGCCCAAGCGTTGCTGGCGCAGATTTGATTCGCCAGTCGTTTCGTCTGTCGTCAGATGCCGGCCAAGCAAGCACATAATGCCCACGCCCAATGCTCCGACACCAACGCGCCGTAGGATTTGAAACGCAGCACCAGCCCGGCCGTTCGCGTGAACGTGCGCCCAGCTAGCTCGCCGGCTTCCTCGACGAAGCAACATGGAAACAAGGGACGACCATTGAGGCGCTAAACCGGCTTAGCCGGAACGATTCGGTAGAAAAAAGTTTTAACCACGGATGGACACGGATAAACACGGATTGGAAACGGCTTGCTGAAACGAAAATGCGTTCACCGATCGGGGCCGCCCGCCAAGTTTGCTGAAGTGGTCTTTGCTCCGGTCTTCATCCGTGTCCATCCGTGTCCATCCGTGGTTTAACTACAAAAACGGGTCAGCCCTGACTCTTGACACAAACTCCCGGCCCGGCCCATACGCCCCGGACGTTGCGCCACCTCCATTTCCCCATTATCCCGCGTTACGCGGGCGACCATGTTCCAAACGTCAATTCCAAGCCGGAGCAATTCAGTAGAAAAAAGTTTTAACCACGGATGGACACGGATAAACACGGATTGGAAACGGCTTTCTGAAACGAAAATGCGTTCACCGATCGGTGCCTTCTACCAAGTTCGCTGAAGTGGTCCTTTCTCCGGTCTTTATCCGTGTCCATCCGTGTCCATCCGTGGTTTCACTGCATCGTTCCGGCTAAGTCGTATCTATGCGGAAAACTTTCAACGCAAAGACGTAGCGCGGCATAGCCGCAACCAAATCGGAGCGCGGGCGGTCCCTCGCCCGCAGCGCTCACGCACGCCGGAAGACGTCCAGATGGCAATCTTGGCGTCCCACTGCGGGCGGGGGGGTGCTGCGGGCGAGGGACCGCCCGCGCTCCGGAAAAATCTTCGCAGAACGCGACGAAGTTGGGAGATAGCACTGCAAAGGCGGAAAGGCGCAAGAGTTTAGAACCCAGAAACGGCCAGTCATGGGAGTCACCATTTCCTGAGCGCAAACTGCCGTAGGCCCTTCTTCGGGTTTTGCTGTATCCATATTTGCCTCCTGGCGCCTTGGCGTTGAATTCCCACTGCAGGGTTACGGCTGATGGAAAATCGTCACGCCGCAGCAATTTAACGAATGCGCCATCGCGAGCCACGGTCCAAACGCGGGCAGCCCCAACGTCATCGCCAATGCGGTTGAGGCCGCAATTTTTCCGGGACGTGTTTTCAGATCAGCCCGTCTGGTTTCCAGCGCTCAGGGCAGGCGGGTTGATTCGATATTCCAACCGTCCGTATCCACGACCACGCCTTTCACCGGGTCACGAGTTTCGATCTGAAAATCCCGCGATTCGCCGGGCAGCAGCGTGAAATAATTTTCGTCGTAATACACGGGCAAAATGCGCTGGCCAGTCTTCGCGTCCCGCAACGTCAGGCGCACCTGCAACGCGGGCGTCTGGCTCGGATTGGTGACCTTCCCTTTGATCACCAAGCCGGTCGCGCCGCTCCGGACATGCACCCTGCCCTGCAAACTCACTTTGGAAAGCGCATCCAGCTTCTGCAGTTGATGCTCGTCCCGGGCGTGCCAGTAAAAATTTTCCGAGAGCAAATGCCCTTTCGCGTCGCGCAGCTCCAGCCGGACGAAATGCGCGCCGTCGGCGGGCCAGTCCAAAGTGAACGCGTCCGTGCAGGCATCCGGCGCCGCCGTGAGAACCGTCTTGCGATTCGATTCCGGCTTGCCGGCCAGGTCATAGATCGTCGCTTGGGCAGTCACCTGGTTCAGCGTCGCGGACCGATGGTTGATCACCGCAATTTTGCAGTCCGGCACGCTCATCTGAATATGGATCGGCTCGGCGGCTTTCTTCGCGCCGAACAACGAGCCGTTCGGATCATAGTCCCACGTGTAAAACTGCCAGCGCGCGCTCGGCCAGGAAGGATGGCTCATCCACACAATGACGCCACTGCAGTCATTCCAGAGCCGGCTGTTGAAACCTTCATAAATCGCGCGAATGGTTTCATAGTTGAGCATCTGCGCTTTGCGGCAAAGGTCTTCCACATCGTGCGGCGCACCAAAACGAGCGGTGATGCGGCCAAGAGTGGAAACGCCATCCCCCGCGCCGGTGGTGGTCATGTCATGATAAGCCCAGTCATCACCCATCGGCCAGAGGTCGGCTTCGGGCATCATGGTGCGCATCACTTCGGCGGACGGGATCGAACTGGCGCCGATCTCGGTGCTGAAACCCTGGTTCAAGTCGTGAAAATAGGTTGCCAGCGGCTTGTTCGACCACGGCCCGCTGTTCCGCAGGTTCACCAGCCGCGAGTCCGGCTGGTAATAACGCGTGCCGTCGAGTTCGTAAATGAGATGATCCAGCTTTTCGTGCAGGGATTGCGGCGGAACCGCTTCGTTGCCGCTGCACCAGAGCGCGATGCTCGGATGATTGCGGAACCGCTTCAGCACATCCGCCGCGTTTTGGAGAAACAGGTCATGGTCGGCGGCCGCGTAATTATTTCCTTCCGTGTTCATCCAAAAATCATTCCAGACTAGGATGCCGTATTCGTCACACAAATCATAAAACGCCCCGGACGTGCTCTGGCCCGCCCAATTGAGAATCATATTGATGTTCGCGTCACGATGCATCCGGATGCAAGGTTCGAGCCGCTCGCGCGAAACACGTTTCATCGCGTCGTCCATCCCCCAGTCGCCGCCGAGGCATTCAATCTTCTGCCCGTTCACTTTGACAACCAGAAAACGCCCCATCCCGCGGTCCGCCACCGGTCGCAAGGCCGGCGAGTTTTCCGCGCCGGGCCATAATCCAACCGTGGTGTCCTGTCCGGCACCCCACCAAAACGGTGTCGTCGGCGCTTTCCCGCCGGCCGCCACCATGGCCTGGTCGCGCTTCGCTTTGTTTTCCATTCCCCAAACCATGGTGTCGCGGCGATTGTCAATCACCGGCTGGTTCGATTCGCGCGCGATGGTCGGCAGGAATTCGTAGCGGTCAAATCCGCCGTCCGGCTTTTTTATCCCAAGCTCATAACTCATTTCGCGAATGCCGAAACGCAGCGCCGCCTGGTCCGATTCCTGTTTGTCCTTCGTGACGAAGGCGAGCTGCAAATGATAGAGCTCCGGTTTGCCGTAACCATTCGGCCACCAGAGGCGCGGATGTTTCACGGTGAGTTGCGGAAAATCTTTCGGCGCAAAACCAATGGTCTTGGTCTCGCCCGCCTGCAACGTGACCGGCTGCGAAAACTTCACGCCTTCGAAGGAGCCTTTCAGCAGGCCTTGCTGAATTGAATCGGAGGTATTGTGCAACTCCGTCTGGATGATCACGTCAGCGCGGGAAACATCCGGCAACGGCAGCTTGGTGACAACCTGCGGATCGGCGATGGTCACCGGACCCGTCGCGCGCAAAATCACATCCTGCCACAGCCCGGTGCAACGGTCGCGCACGCCTGGAATCCAATCCCAGCCTTCCGAACATTCAAACGTGGGACCATCGAGGCACATCTTGCCGCCATTGTCGCCCGCGCCAAATTTGATCGACTGCTCGCTGGGAATTCCCGGATCCGGCGGCGGCGCGACCATGACGGCCAGCACGTTCGCCTCGCCGGGTTTGGCAAACTTGGTGACATCGAACTGGCCACGAATGAAGGCACCGGTGATGTGACCGAGATACTCGCCATTGAACCAGATTTCGGCGTAGTAATTAATCCCGTTGAACTGCAGGGTAAGTTCGCGGCCCGCAAAATCCTTCGGCACGGTGAACTCCGTCCGATACCAGTAATCCTGTTTGTTCAGGCTTTCTGGAATGAGCAGGTTGTTCAGCCCAAAATACGGGTCGGGATAGACGCCTTGATCCACCAGTGTCGTCAACACCGTTCCCGGCACGGTGGCGTCATACCAGTCGTGCGTGTTCACGCCGGACTTCGACAACGCGGCGCCGTCCGCGTGTTCGAGCCGCGGTGCTTCAATCAGTTCCCAGCCGGAATTGAAAACGAGTTCCTGGCCGCGGAGTGTGGGCTGGCCGGGCTGCTCCCGCTTCGGTTTCCGCTGCGCGGTGTTGACGAGCGGTGCGCGGGATTTTGGCAACGTGTCCGCCGGCTGCACGTTGGTGCCCTTGGCCCACGCGTTCTCGACGGGGAATTCAATGGGCCGGGGGCGGAATTCGCCGGGCACCTCCGCCGCGAGCCGGCAAGCCGAGGCGATGGCACAGGCGTGGAGACAGCTGAGCAAGAGCCATCGCCGCATGCGGGATTGAGTAAAACGAATGGTTTTTTTCATAAATTAAAACTGCTTTTGGACAGACGCCGCCCGATCAATCGGCGTCGCTCTGCTTGGAATGCGCGACGGCGAACGCCACATGGACCGGCACCGGCGTCGGCTTGCTGGCACTGTTTTGTGATTGGCATCCATGTGGGTGGCTAAATTGCGGGTCAATCCTTTTTCTGGTTGAGCAATTGTGCCAGCTTTTCGTCGGCGGTTTCTTGAACCGTCTGCTCCGTCGTTCCGGTGGTCTTGGCCGGCCGGGAAATTTCGCTGGCCGGCGCGGGTGAATCTTCCGTTGATTTCCCGGACGAACCCGGCTTCGGGAGGCTGGCCGGAGGGATGCCCAGCACGAGGCTGGTGTGGGCCACGATCAGGACGATTAGTGAAAGTAGAAAAATGACCTCCGGCGAAAAAAGGTAATTGGGGTCATCATAGAAGTCGGAATCGGGACCATGAAACCATTTGAAAGCCGCGTATTTTGCCAGCGGGACACCGCCGGCAAACAACCCCGCCACGCCCGATGAAATAGCGAGGCCGTAGAGCAAGCCGCGGATTGCTTTCAACATACTTCTTTAAAATTAAATTAGACATCCAAGATTCTTTTCCGCCGGTTCGCAGTCTCAATCCCTGTAACCGGCCCGTGATCAGTCCGGGACTTGCCTTTCATGTTCCCGCTGCGCCTTCCGGCAACCGGACCGTGATGGACCCGTTGGCGGGAATGTTGACCTTGACCAGCACCGCCGTCTTGCTTCCGTTATTGCAATCATACTGGGCGAGGATGGTGCCGTTCGTCACCTGACCATAAACTTTCTTGTTCAGCACGAACCGCACCCGGCCATCGTAAAAATTCTGCGGCAGATCGTTTATGATCGTCACGCAGTTGGTCGTGAGGTTCATCGTGTCGGGCTGGTCGCAGCGGACTCTTTTTGTAACGCCGTTGGCGGTGAACAGCGGCCACACAGCTTTCGTCTCATCGCGCGGCGCAATCGTCTGGTCGCAACTCCAGCCGTCCGGCGTGCGCTGGAAATTGAAGAATCCGGCCGTGCCCCAGAAGAATGCGGCGCGCTCCATGTAAATAAAATACGGTGCCGTCTGAACCGTCTTCGTCACATGGCCATGGCCGATCAGCATCAGATCACACCTCGGCGGGGTGAACGGATCGTTGCCCGTTGGCGCTCCGCTCCATTTGGCGTGATAATGCTGCCCGATCAGGCGATACTTGATGGTCGGATCATTCGAGGCCTCATCGTAATCCCGGGCGGCCCAGGTCTTGAGCGCGGCATCGCTCCAATCGTGCATCAGCACATAGAAATCACCCATGCGAAAAGACCAGGAGCGTTGCCCGAAATATTTTTCGTAAGTGAGCACGGAAAGCGGGTGCCAGTCATTGGTCGAGCCATGGAGCAGCTTTTGCGGCGGGGTGACATCGTGATTCCCCGGCGCTTCAACGTAAGCCACATGGTAACCCTTGTGGCAATCCTGGTATAATTCGCTCAACCGGTCCTCCACCTTCAAGGTTTCCTCCCGCGTAAACACTTTTTTGCCGGCGGGTTCCAATCCCCAATTCGACCAATGGTTCCAGCCATCCAGCGCCCCGTTGAAATCAATCTGGTCGCCGGTAATCAGCACGAAGCGCGGATTGATGAGATTCACCGGTTCCTGCATCCACTTCATCTCCTCCCAGGTGCCGCTGCCTTTATGGAACTGGCCCGAAGGATCGGTGTGGAACTGATTCACAATTTGCTCATCCGTGATGTGCAGAATGTAAAAGTTCGTGGCAAAGGCCGGAACCACGCTGACCGACTGCGGTTGCACGCTCACGCCTTCACTTGATGAAATCGTGAGTCCAAACAGCTCCGGCGACGCATCGGCGGGAACACTGATTTTAATTTGCCATCCGGGTTCCGTGCCGCGGTTGATCGTCGAGTAAACCGATCCCACAATCTGGCACGGCCACGTTTTCAGATCGTTGGCGATGCTCGCCCGCCAGTTGTTGGCCGAAGCAGTAGCCCTGACTTCCGCCGTGAACTGCCGGTTGGCCGCGCCATCCAGCGCCACCATGGCTGGCGTCACCAGTCGCGGACGCCACAACGCGGCATCATTGGTGGTGGCTGCCTTGAGTGAGCAACCTGTTGTAATCGCGAGAAAACATAAGATGACAAGACTCAATCTCAATGGCGTTATGTTCTTGATGACGGTTTGCATTTTTAGGAGAGCACGAGAAGCAAAGGCCCGACTTCATTGCGATTGCAAACGGTAGAAACGGGAGTGGTTGTTGCCAGACGACAGCGCGATCGTCCATTGGTTGGTGACCAGGGTCGGTTGGTTCGTCGCGAGCGTCCAGGCGACGGGCGGAGTCAGATTTGTGCTGGAGTAAAGCGCGAAACCCACGCCGCTACCCGGCCAGTTCAACGACAGCCCGCCCACGCCAGTGGTATAGCTCAACCACGGCGGCTGTTGTGCGATTGCGGAATAACTGGTCAGGACGGCGTTGGACGCGACGTTCATCCAGCTTGCCCAAATCCAGTTGGAGGAGCAGACGCCGCTTTCGATGCGGGTCTCGTCCATCAAGCCGTTGAAACATAAGTTTCCGGTCAGGCCGGGGGTGCCGGTCAGGAGCGAACCGCAACGCACATAATTGGTCGCTTGGAAAGCGGTGTCCACGCCGGTATCAATCGTTTGATCCACGCCATCCACATAAACGTGGACCACGCCATTGACCCCATCCATCGTGCCGGTGAGAAGATGCCATTGCCCGAAGCTGACCGCATGCGCGGCGGTTCTGGGCGAGACATCGCCGCCGACTCCATCGGCGCTGTCGAAATAGATTTTGCCATCACTGGTTTGGTAGCTATTGACATAGAAATCAAAGCCGGCGGTGTTCCAGCCACTCTGTTTGTTGCACCAGATGGTTTGTTCGCTCGTGGCGGCGGGTGCGATATTGACCCAGGCTGACAGGGTGAAGGTTTTTCCCATCTGCACCAAACCCGCGTTGAGAAATTGCGAACTGCCGTTGAACCACTCGCCCTGTCCCACAATCCCGGTGGTTGAACCGGGTGCGAGACCATTGGTCGCCGGATATTGCAGTGTGCTGTCGGCATACGGAAAGCCGCTTTGTTTCAAGTGCCAGACGAGATCGTCATTGGACCATACCGCTCCGTTGGTCGTGTAAGCCGGGGGATTCGTCGCCGCCGGATTGCCCCAATAAGCCCAAATAAAATCGTTCGAACTGGACAGCGACGGCACGCTCACCCAAACACTCGAAGTGCCGTTGGTATTCCACTCATCGATCTCGTGGGGAATCAGCAGCTGCCCGCCGGAGTCGCTGAACCGCAGGTCGCCGCCGGCCGGCGACGCGAACTGATGGTAAGAGAAGCCCGGCAGGTTCGTGCCCAGATTCACCAGCACGGGAAAATTCTGCAACGACTCTCCACGGTTATAACCGGCGAACGACAGCTTCATTCGTGAACCATAGTCCGCCTGGCTGATCGTCACCGTGCTGAACTGGGCGGAGGACGGAGCCCACGCGGTGCTGCTCGCATTGGCGGCGTAAAAGCGGAAGAAATAATTTGTGTTTGGAGCGAGATTGTTGAGCGTGGCGGTGAAGGTGGCCGGGTTGAAACTTGTGTTCACGCCCACGAACCGGCTTGCCTCCCAGGCACTGGCGGTCGTCCCACCATCCTGTCGACCATAGAAAATCCACACGCCGGCTTCGTCGTCACCGTAAACTCCCTGCGCGAGCGAACTGGAAACTTTCACGGTCAGGTTCGAAAGCAGCGCGACGCCGGGATTGTTGAGACGAAGGTTCACCGGTGCGGTCAGCGGCTGATTTAAAAGCGGCGATACCAGCGAAGCAAATTCAATGTCAGTCGGCAGCCGGCCGTTGGTTTCCTTGAACTGGGCGGTCAACAGGCGGGCGGCGTTGAAGAAGTAATTGTCCAGATACCACGCCGGGGCTTTGTGGTTCAAATAGTCAATCAGACAATAGTTGGTGCCTCCGCCCGGATTGAAGTTGCTATACATCTCCCAGTAGAGAATGAAAGGAAGGCATTGGCCCCCGGAACTCCAGCCGAGCAACCGCTGGATGTAGGCCCGGATTAATGGCTCCTGGGCGGCGGTGGACTGGGTGCCCCAGCCGTATTCACCAATCCACATCCGCCCGCCGGGCACGAGGTTCGCCTTGCTGGTGGGCAGCTTGGCCTGCATATAGTTGAGCGTCGTATAGAGATCCGAGGCGCTCAGGTTTTGGGCGTCGTAAGAGGAATAAGACAAGTAGTCCAGATTCGTCACATAAGGCACGACATAGTTGATGACGCGCTGATTATTGTTGGAGCCGTTGTTCATGGCGTCGCGCACGCGGTTACATTCCGCGTAGTTGAAGACGTTGACATTGGTGTAGCTCGTGGCGGCCTTGGCGTCATCCACCGCCTTCTGCCGGTTGTTGAGCCAGCCGATCATGCCTTGAATGGTCGCGACGCTGGGATTGGTGGTCCAGTTATTGACCTTGAGATAGCCATCACCCTCCCAATGGCCGAGGTAAAACGTTTTTCCGGAGTTGTTGTAATTGGTCAGGAAGTAACGGGTCACGTCATACATCTCCCGGTAATCTTTCGCCCCGGCGGTGGCATTGTAGCCGCTGCCCCACCACTGGTCCGAATTCGCAAAGGGATAGGCCCACATGATGAAATGCCGGAATGGCATGTCGAACACCTTGTGATAGTCCGGATCGTCGCGCGCCAGCGTGATCAGGTTCGTGACATTGCCGGGGAGCGTCACCCCCGCCTGGCCGGAAGTATTCGAGGCCAGATAAAGTTTGATGGTGTCACTGCCCAGGTTGGTGATGGCCTGGGCCGTTTCCACCAGCGCGGAGTTGGTGCTGAACTTATACATCGCGGCAAAGGTTTCGGTGCCGACGCGGACATTGTAAGCATCCACGGCGGGATCGGACAAGGTGGCCGCCGACAGGAGGCTTTGCGCTGCGGCAAAAACGATGATCGCCGCGAATAAGTGGTGTCCGCACGCATTAATCCGGCGGCGCCGTGAAGGGACGATCGGCATTTCCATGATCGCGTTCAATAAGGCAGCGCCACGCCGTCGCTACGTGCGGAGGTGTGCTTGGCCAGCCAGAGAATATCCGGATCACCCAACAAGGGAGTCCCTTTGGTGAGAGTCTGATAGGTTACCGTGTTAATATTTCCCGGGGCGAGCCATTTATGAATTTCCGAGTGGCTGTCGGCAAAAGAAAAGCCACAGGAATTGCCGTGGGCTTTGCTTGGCATGTCAATCCACGTCGTGCCATTGGCGCTGGCAGGCATTTGCACCCCAAACGAGCCGTCATTGATGCTGTCCGGAGCCTCATCCAAAAACACCCACAGGTCCGAAGGTGCCGGCGAAGTCATGTCACTTTCCTTGATATAGGTCCGGTAGGTCGGATATTTTAACCAATCGTTGGCCTTCTTGTGTGGATCCGTTTCCGGTTCCCCACCGATGCCCAGCGCCGCGTTCATGGAATAGCTGCGCACCCGCGGATCACCGGTGGCACCCAGAGTGCAGCTCTGGTCCGTCGGACATTTATAGACGGCGGATGACTTGCCAAGGTAGGCCGCCAGCATGGCATACTGGGGGTCTATCAGATAACTGAGATTGGTGTCAGCCGGCGAGGCACTGTAGTCCAGCCAGCCGGTCACCCATGAGGGAGTGACATCGCCGGCACCTCCCCCGTCATGATTGACCACGAAATTGCCGTTGTTATCATCCGCATACATCTTCCAGGCCAGCGTCAACTGGCGCGTATTGCCCAGGCATAGGATGCCTTGCGCCCGCTTCTTGGCGGCGCTGAGGGCCGGCAGCAACATGGCGGCCAGAATGGCAATGATGGCGATCACAACCAACAACTCGATTAGCGTAAAACCATTGCCCATCCTTATTGCCGGTCTTAATTCATGACTGCGATTCATCTTCATACTTAACATGCTTGCATTGCGGAACTGGCGGCTGAAATTCGGCTTCCCGCCGCCAGTTCAATTCATTTGCTCATCGCATAGTTTGATGCTTCATCAGTTAAATAGAAATCCTATTCTTTGATGCCGAAGAACTGGGCTTGCCGGGTCACGTCCACCGGCACGCTGTTGCTGAAGTTGCCGCTGCCATCAAACACGTTGGTAGATAGTATCGGCCATAGTGCCAGCGGCACCGCCAGGTTGGTGGACCCGACCACATAGTAAGTGGCCCCGGCCGATCCGCCCGTGCCGCTGAGACTCAGATTCCCGCCCGAAAACCGGACGTGAATCGTCACCGGCGCGGGCGGCGTGGCTATCGTGCTCACGACGGTGGAATAGCTTTCCAGACTCGCGTTCTGTGCGACCGTCAT
>Ga0247670_1000127_pt1 | contig 24981 bp, 20 predicted proteins | sample CNK11_metaG_FD_183042 | JGI IMG/M metagenome (GOLD analysis project Ga0247670, IMG submission 183042) | Soil microbial communities from Purdue University Martell Research Forest, Indiana, United States - CNK11 | ecosystem: Environmental > Terrestrial > Soil > Temperate forest > Bulk soil...
GGCTCCATCCGAACGCCGTCGAGTTAGAGCCTCCTCACGTCGGCTGCTACGGTTCAGGGGCACCCATCGCGGCTTTTCGCGGGCCGTGGAATCTCTCCCCCACCGGGTGAGGGCAGGGTGAGGGGGCGTTTGAATATTCCACCATTTCTTATTGGGAATTGGTATCAAAATCATTTTGATAGGTGCAAAAATGCCAACCGGTGATGAGGACAGTTTGATTCATGACTGTTTTTAACGTCGCGCTGGCCCGTTGTGCCTGCGGGGTTGAGTGCGCTGACTTCGCTCCGCCATGGTTTGGTTCATGGCCGATGTTCCGCTAAACGAAAACCGTTGCCAACGAGCGCTCAATTCAACAGCGTTGTTTCCCGCCCGCAAGCCGCCTATTTTTTCCGCAGCAAATCCTTTGCAACGGCTGCGACATTATCCGGTTCGAAACCAAACTTTTTTTGAAGCTCCTTCAAGGGTGCCGACGCGCCGAACGTTTTCATGCCGATGACACGGCCGGTGGTGCCGACGTAACGTTCCCAGCCAAAAGTCGAAGCTTGTTCGATGGCGACCCGTGCCGTTATGTCGGGCGGCAATACGCTGTTCCGATACGTCTGCGGCTGATTCTCGAAAATGTCCCACGACGGCATTGAAACCACGCGTGAGCGGATGCCTTCGGTGATTAACTTTTCGTGCGCCGCGACCGCAAGGCTTACTTCACTGCCGGTGGCGATGAGGATGATTTCCGGATTCGCGCCGGGGGCATCGGCCAACACATAGGCGCCGCACGCGACACCGGAGGCCGAAGCATACCTGTTGCGATCCAGCGTCGGCAATGGCTGGCGCGACAACACCAGCACGGCCGGCTGGTGGCGAAGCTGAATGATGTAGCGGTAAGCCTCCACGACTTCGTTCGCGTCGCCCGGCCGCAGCGTTACGAGCCCGGGAATGGCGCGCAGCGTCAGTAATTGCTCCACCGGCTGATGCGTCGGGCCGTCCTCGCCGTCGCCCATCGCGTCGTGCGTGAAAATATAAATGGCCGGCAATTCCATCAAGGCTGAGAGCCGGATGGCCGGCTTGGCATAATCGCTGAAAATAAAAAAAGTCGCGCCGAAAGCCCGGATCTTGGACAGCGAAAGCCCGTTTACCGTTGCTGCCATGGCGTGTTCGCGGATGCCGTAATGCAAATTTTTTCCGCCGTAATTGTCCGGTTGAAAATTTCCCGCACCGGCAAAGGTCAAAGCGGTTTTGTTCGACGGCCCCAGATCCGCTGAGCCGCCGATGAGCCAGGGAATATTTTGTGCCAGCACGTTCAGCACCTTGCCGGAGGCTTCGCGTCCGGCGATGCCTTTTGGGTCGGCCGGAAAAACGGGGAGATTTTTGTCCCAGCCGGCGGGAAGCTCACGCTTCTGCATCTGTTCAATCTCGGTCGCCAGCGCGGAAAATTTTGCACGGTAGGCGGCGAAGAGTTCCTGCCATTTCTTCCGGGCATCTGCACCGCGCTGGCCGATGCCGGCATTGAAATGTTCCTTCACGCCATCGGGCACAAGAAACTTCGCATCTTCCGGCCAGCCGTAGGCGCGCTTGGTGAGCTTGATCTCATCATCGCCGAGCGGTTCGCCGTGGGCTTCGGCAGTGTCCTGTTTGTGCGGCGACCCGTAGCCGATGTGGCTGTCGAGAATGATGAACGTGGGACGGCCTTTCGTCTTTTTGAAAAGTTCAAGTGCGCGTTGGATGAGATCAAGATCATTGGCATCGCCGACGCGCAGGACATTCCAGCCGTAGCCCATGAACCGCGCGGCGATGTCTTCGGTGAAGGCGATGTTGGTATTGCCTTCGATGGTGATGTGGTTGTTGTCGTAAATCCAGCAGAGGTTGTCGAGGCCGAGATGGCCGGCGAGCGATGCCGCTTCGGACGCGACACCTTCCATCATGCAACCGTCGCCGCACGCGGCAAAAATGTTGTAATCAAAAATCTCAAAGCCCGGCTGGTTGAAATGATGGGCGAGCCACTTGCGGGCGATGGCCATGCCCACGCTCGTGGCGACGCCCTGGCCGAGCGGGCCGGTGGTGGTCTCCACGCCGGAGACCCAGTGATATTCGGGATGGCCCGGGGCCTTGCTGTCGAGCTGCCGGAATTTGCGGATGTCGTCAAGCGTCACGGAAGGCTGGCCCAATTGTTCGTAATCAGCGTTGACTGCCTGGACGCCGGTGAGGTGGAGGATGGACCAGAGCAGCATCGAGGCGTGGCCATTGGACAGCACGAAGCGGTCGCGGTTCGGCCAGATCGGATCCTGCGGATCGAAGTTCATCGTCCGGTTCCAGATCGTATAGACCAGCGGCGCAAGCGCCATCGGCGTGCCGGGATGTCCGGACTTCGCCGCCTGCACGGCGTCAATGGAGAGGGTGCGGATGGTATTGATGGCCAGTTGTTCCATTTTTGGATCATTCATAAATTTTCAGATTTGTTATTTATATTTTGTCCAGCTCCCGGCGGTGGCGTCGTCAGATTTGTCTTTTGACCGGCGGGATTTGATTCGGGAGGCGAAACTGTCGCTTGATTTAGCTGCTCTTCTTGCAACTTGTCCTCCTCGGCCATCACACGTAACTCGCGCCTTACGAGTAATCCGCCGCAAACAATAACACAGAACGCAACCCCAAGGCCTTCAAGCCATCCAGCAGAGTCAGATTGCAGCAGATAGCGAATAACCAGGATTGCACCCAACAATATCAGGGCAATCATACTCGCAAAACGCCAGCGTTTCCTCCGAGTAATTGGAATTGTTGGGCGCGGTGGCTCGTCGAGTTTGCCGGACTTCGTCGCTTGAACGGCGTCAACTGATTTGGCGCGCGTGGTGTCGGGGGTTGGTTGTTCCATCCTTTGATTGCTCATAAATGTTGATCTCATTCAAGATTTTTGCCCTGCTTCCAAGGTGGCCACTTTTCCGAGACGGCGCAAGTGCCTGGCAGCCTGGCTGGCTTCAGCGGCAAGAAAAGTTTGCACCAAATCCCACGCCACCGCCGGTCCAACCGTGCGCCCACCCATGCACAGGATGTTCATGTGGTCGTCTTCAACGCCTTGCTTCGCCGAAAAGTGATCGTGAATCAGGCAGGCGCGAACGCCCTTGACCTTGTTGGCGCAGACCGCCGCGCCGACGCCGCTGCCGCAAACCGCCACGCCGCGATCCACCTTTCCGGCCGCCGCCGCGCGCGAAAGCGGGACGACAAAATCTGGATAGTCGTCATCCGGCACCAGGTTGTGTGCGCCGAAATCAACGACTTCATGTCCGGCCGCCTTGAGATGGGCCACCAGTTCCTCCTTCAGACCAAATCCGCCGTGGTCGGTGGCGATGCCTACGCGCATATTTTTCCTTTCTCAATTTTCAAAGCGGCCAGGGTGGACGCCCGCAGTCGTTTCATGGCCGCAGCCACTCCATCGCGACCGCCAAAAACCGAAGTCCCGGCCACCAAAACGTCAGCTCCGGCAGCCACGCCCAGCGCAGCCGTGGTCGCATCAATGCCGCCGTCCAGCTCCAGTTCGCAATCCGTCCCGATTTTTTCAATCAGCTGACGCACGCGCTGAATTTTCGGCAGTGTCGAGCGAATGAAAGACTGATGACCGAAGCCCGGATTGACCGTCATGACCAGCACACGGTCCAGTTCCGGCAGGACTTCTTCCAACACGGAAGCCGGTGTCGCCGGGTTGATGGCCAGCCCGACGCCTTTGCCCAGGCTTTTGATGCGCTGGAGGGTGCGATGCAAATTGTGGTTGCCCTCCCAATGGACGATGAACGAATCGGATCCGGCCGCGGCGAACTCATCGAGGAAAAAATCCGGATCCGAAATCATCAGGTGCGTTTCCAGCGGCAGACGCGTCACCCGGCGCAGGGATTTGACGATGGGAGCGCCCATGGAAATGTTCGGCACAAAATGTCCGTCCATGACATCCACATGGATGCGATCCGCCCCGGACTGTCCGGCCTGGGCGACTTGCTCCCCGAGGCGGGCAAAGTCCGCAGCGAGAATGGACGGCGCCAACTTCACCGTGCGCTGGTCTGGCTTCACCTTCATGACATCTTTGGCTCTTTCATTTTCCGATAGCGGCGGATCAGATGATTGGTCGAGCTGTCGTGGTTCAACTCCGGTTCCGCTTCGCTTTCCAGTTCGGGCACGATGCGTTGCGCCAGGACTTTTCCCAGTTCCACGCCCCACTGGTCAAACGAGTCAATCTGCCAGATGACTCCCTGCGTAAAGACACTGTGTTCATAGAGCGCAACGAGTTTGCCGAGTGCCGCCGGCGTGAGGCGGTCAACCAAGATTGTATTTGATGGGCGATTGCCCTCAAAAACCCGATGCGGCACCAGCCAGTCCGGCGTGCCTTCGGCTTTCACTTCCGCCTCGGTTTTGCCGAACGCCAGCGCCTCGGCTTGCGCGAAAACATTCGCCAACAGCATGTCGTGATGGCGGCCCAACGGCGTGAGCGCGTGGGCGAACGCGATGAAGTCGCACGGGATCAGCCGCGTGCCTTGATGAATCAACTGATAGAACGAATGCTGCCCGTTCGTGCCCGGTTCGCCCCAGTAAACCGGACCGGTCTGGCAGTTCACTTTTTTGCCGGCGAGCGTGACGTGCTTGCCGTTGCTCTCCATCGTCAACTGCTGGAGATACGCCGGGAAGCGTTTCAGGTAATTTTCGTAAGGCAGCACCGCCACGGTTTCCGTGCCGAGGAAATTCGTGTTCCACACGGACAACAGCGCGTGCAGCACCGGCAAATTCTTCTCAAATGGTGCGGTCCTGAAATGCTCGTCCATTTCGTGAAAGCCGCCGAGCATTTCCCGAAAATGGTCCGGCCCGATGGCCAGCATGGTCGAGAGGCCGATGGCGGCATCCATCGAGTAACGTCCGCCCACCCAGTCCCAGAAACCGAACATGTTCGCCGTATCAATGCCGAACGCGGAGACTTTTTCTGCGTTGGTTGAGACGGCGACGAAATGTTTCGCAACCGCCTTCACATCGCCGCCCAAACCGGCCAGCAGCCAGTCGCGGGCGCTCTGCGCATTGGTCATGGTTTCCAGCGTGGTGAACGTTTTGGAGGAAACGATGAACAACGTTTCCGCCGGATCGAGATCGCGGGTGGCTTCCACAAAATCAATGCCATCCACGTTGGAGACGAAGCGGCAGGTCAGGCTGCGGTCGCTGTAATGCTTGAGCGCTTCGCCAGCCATCACCGGGCCGAGGTCGGAACCGCCGATGCCGATGTTAACGATGTTCTTGATCCGTTTGCCGGTGTGCCCTTTCCACACACCGCTGCGGACGCGATTGGCAAATTCAGCCATGGCATCGAGCACGGCGTGAACTTCCGGCACAACATTTTTACCATCCACCAAAATGGAAGTGCCTTTGGGTGCCCGCAGCGCGACGTGGAGCACCGCGCGATTTTCCGTGAGGTTGATTTTCTCGCCGCTGAACATGGCGTTGATTCGCGTGCGCAGCCCGGCCTCGTTGGCCAACTGGATTAGCAGCGCAAGCGTTTTGCCGGTGATGCGATTTTTAGAGTAGTCCAGGAAAAGCCCCGCGGCCTCGGCGGTCATGTGCTCGCCTCGTTTCGGATCGTCCGCGAACAGCTTCCGCAGGTGAATCTTTGAAATCCTTTTGTGGTGCGCAGCCAAAGCTTTCCACGCCGGGCGTTGCGTCAATGTTTTGTGGGTCGTTGTCATATTCTTGTTATAAGTTGATGCCAATCTGGCAGCCAAGGACGAGGGCATCGTTGATATGTCCCTTGCCGCCCGGATTGATTACATATTGAACATCGGGCTGGAAAAAAACCGCGCCTTTCCGAAGATTAAACCGATAAGTCCATTCAAAGACCGTTTCGTAATCCTGCACTCCCGTGGCTGGGTCAAGCAATTGCTCCCGTTGCTGGGCGTTGCTTAAGTCGCTGCTGAAGCTGCCAAAAACCACACCGAAGCCCGCCACGTCAATCGGGCGTGACTCAAACATGCCGCGACTGGCAACGCCTGCCGTAAAAAAATAGGGCATCTGGCTGACCGACTCGTCGGGAGATGCCAGGAACGATCCAAAGACGCCAAATCCACGGTTGCTCGCCGGCTCCCCGAACGGAACCAGCACCTGGTCGAACAGGGTGTAAACACCCCAATTCCCCCGCTTGGTTCCCGGAGGTTGGGCATGACCGACGCTGTTGTAATCGGTGAACTCGCTGTTGTCATACCAAAACCCCGCCTTGTAATTGCCCAACCGCCGCGAGTCGCCGGGCAGGCCGTTGAGTTGATAGCCGGCCTCGCCGATCACAAACACGGGGCCATTCATGGACATGTCCGCGCCGTTGTGGTCAATATCACGGAGGGATGGATCACCGTTATAAACGCCACCCATGACGTAAGTGCGGTTGGTCGGCCTGGCTTTCAAAAGCGCGCCCCAAGTGGCATTCGGGTAGGCCGTCATGCCCGGTGAGTTGAAGAAGATCCCCACGGGATTGCCATCAAACCCGTTTTGCATGAACAAATAGTTGTATTGAGAAACGAGAAAATCGTCGCCTGTGGCAATGCGGCCAAGTCGAATCTCGACTCGATCATCAAAGAGCTTCTGTAGATAGGCGACATCAATGAGATGAAATGTCTGTCCGCCGTAAACTTGCTGGATGGTGAAAACATTGCCGACGCGGTTCGCCGAAAGGCTTTCTCCCGATCGTTGCGACATGGATACGAGAAATGAACCGCCTTCGAGACCGACGAGCTTGTCCAGATCGAATAATAAATCCAGACCAAGATTGTCGGCTTCGGCAACGCCCTGGCTCTTGCCGCCGGTTGGATTGCCGGCGATGTCAGTGACAAAGGTCAAAGTCGGAATGATTCCCTGAGCGTCCAGTTTTGGACGCAAACCATACCAATCACCGAACAGATGTTCACGCGGGAGGGCGAGTTGAAACGGACGAAGATTAACCGGGGTCTGCGGACTGCCGCTGCTTGGGGCGCCAAAAAAGCCGATTGCAGTATTCGTGTTCATCCCCGCACCAAGGTTCATATTCGTCACCGTTATGGACGATGCTGACGGCAAAGGCATCTCCTGGGCGCGGGCAGGTCCAATCAGCACCAGCGCCAGAAGAACCATCGCGACGCCGAGCGAAATGGGTTTGCCCGGTGCTTCCCACAACCGGAAGCCGCCTTGGAAGGCATTGCCATTGTCGCCCGCCCGGCACCCGATTGGCAGCGTTTCCAGTTTGTGAACGTTGCCTCCGCCCAGAACCACTTCATCCGGTTCGAGCGCCGCGACCAGGCGTTTGACCACGTCGGTCACATACTGCCGCCATTCGTTTTGTCCATGCTGTTCCAGCCCTTGAATCCCGACGTAATCTTCAAACGTCGCCTGCTTGTAGGGAAGATGGCCCAGCTCCATGGGTTCCACGACACCATCCACGATCATGGTCGATCCAAGACCAGTGCCCAATCCCAGGAAAAGCATCTTGCCACCCTGGTAACATCCCAGCGCCTGCATCGCGGCATCGTTCACAACCTTCACCGGCAATTTGAACGCAGCTTCAAAATTGAAGCCCACCCACCCCGCTCCAAGATGATAGGGTTCCGACACGGGCCGCCCGCGGAGAACCGGTCCGGGATAGCCGATGGACACCGCATCATACTTCCAATCGCAGGCGAGCTTTTGCACTTGGGAGACCATCTTCTGAGGTGTCAATGTCGGGCCGGAATCAAACTGCCGGGGCATATCCTGACCAGCAGCCAGGATCTTGACATGAGTTCCGCCAACATCGACCACCAGTATGTTCATGCAGACGCCTCCAAGGGTGAAGCCGCCTGCTTGAGCGTGTCGCTTTTGGACGCAATCACTCCCAGCAATTCGTTCCAGGACTTGACAAACGACCTGGCGCCTTCTTCCTGAAGTTGTGCCGCCAGCGCCTCCAGCTTGAGCCCCGCGTTTGCAAATTGTGCCAAAACTTTTTCGCAATCGCCGCCATCCGCCGCCAGAATTGAGCCAAGTTCGCCGTGGTCGGCGAGCGCTTTCAAAGTGGCTTCGGGCATGGTGTTCACCGTGAATGGAGCCGCGAGCGCCTTCACATAAAGGATGTCCGATGCTTGTGGATCCTTGGTTCCGGTGCTGGCCCAAAGGAGCCGTTGCGGCCGGGCCCCGAGGTTGAACGCCCGCTGCCAGCGCGGCGAACTCAAGAGCTGGCGATAGGCTTTGTAAGTGCGGCTGGCCACCGCGATGCCCAGTTGATTGTTCAAATTGGCCTGAACTTTGCCCGCAACCGCAGTGTCCCATCGGCTCACAAAAACCGACGCGACCGACGCGACGTCCGGCTTGAGTCCCGCCGCCATGCGCCGTTCAATGCCATGCATGAAGGCTTCCGCCGCCGCGAGATATTGATCATGGGAAAACAGCAGAGTCACATTGACCGGGATGCCGGCAAAAATCGCCTCCTCAATGGCGGGCAACCCTTCCTTGGTTCCGGGGATTTTGATGAACACGTTCGGACGACCCGCCCGATTGCGCAGTTCCCGGGCCGCCGCCAGGGTATTGGCGGCATCATGCGCCAGCAGCGGCGACACTTCCAGCGACACCCAGCCGTCCACGCCGTTGGTCTGGTTGAAAATGGGGCGAAACAGATCGGCGGCCCGCGTAATGTCCTCAAGCGCGAGATCGAAAAACAGCTCCTCCCCGGAGCTGCCTTGTAGCAGCCGGCTGCGGATGGCGGCATCGTAGGAAGGACTGTTCTTGATGGCGTGGTCAAATATGGTCGGATTCGAGGTAAGCCCGGTCACCGACAGGTCGTCGATATAGCGCTGGAGGGTTCCGCTGTTCAACAGGTCGCGGGTGATGTTGTCGAGCCAGAGGCTCTGGCCCACGTTGTGGAGGCGTTGCGTTGCTTTCATTTCATTAGTCATGGTTAACAGTTGGATTTTCGTCAGGTCACCGGACATGGTTTTGCGTTCCAGATTTCCGCTGCGTATTCCCCAATGGTGCGGTCGCTGGAAAATTTACCGGATGCGGCCACGTTCAAAATCGCTTTGCGCGCCCAAGCGTCTTGATCGGCATACAGCCCGGCGAGTTTTTCATCCGCGCCGAGATAGGATTTCAAATCCGCCAGATGCAGGTAATGATCGCCATGGGTCAGCAGCACATCGCGCAATTCGTTGAACACGCCCGGTTGGTTCCGGCTGAAATGATTGGAGAAAATCAAATCCAGCGCCGCGCGCGTTTCCGGTTCGTTTTCATAATGCCAGTGCGGGTCATACCATCCCCGGCTGTCGGCCACCTGCTGCGCCGTCAGGCCGAACATGAAAAAGTTTTCCTCGCCAGCTTCTTCCGCCATCTCGATGGTCGCGCCGTCGCGCGTGCCGAGGGTGAGCGCGCCGTTCAGCATGAACTTCATGTTGCTCGTGCCGCTGGCCTCGTAGCCCGCCGTTGAAATCTGGTTGGAAACATCGCTCGCCGGAATCAGCCGCTGCGCGAGCGTGACGCAGTATTCCGGAAGGAAAACCACCTTGATTTTTCCGCGCACCGCCGGATCGCCGTCAATCGTGCCGGCCAGATTGTTGAGGAACTTGATGATGACTTTGGCGAGGTGATACGCCGGTGCGGCCTTGCCGGCGAAGAAAAAGGTTCGCGGCGTCATTTTCATATCCGGGTTGGCGCGGAGGCGGTTGTAGAGCACCACCACACGGAGCGCATTGAGCAGTTGCCGCTTGTATTCGTGGATGCGTTTGACCTGGCAGTCGAAAATCGTGTCGGGGTCAACCACCTGGCCGGAACTGCTCTTGAGCCACGCGGCGAACTGCACTTTCGCGTCGCGCTTGGCCTTGAGAAACGCGCCACGAAAATTTGGATATTCCGCCAGCGGCTTGAGTTTTTGCAGCTGGTCGAGGTCGGTGATCCAGCCGTCGCCGATGGCTCCGGTGATCACGCCGGCGAGCGACGGGTTCGCCAGGAGCAGCCAGCGGCGCGGCGTGATGCCGTTGGTCTTGTTGCTGAAGCGTTCGGGAAACATCTCGGCCAGATCCTTCACCGTCATCGCCCGCAACAAACCGGAATGGATCGCCGCCACGCCGTTCGTGCTGTGCGAGCCGACGATGGCCAGGTTCGCCATGCGGATTTTTCGCCCGCCCGTTTCCTCGACCAGGCTGATGCGTTCCACGCGGCCTTCGTCTCCCGGAAATTTTTCCCGCACGTCGTTCAGCAATCGCCGGTTGATTTCGTAAATGATTTCCAACTGGCGCGGCAGGAGAATTTCAAACCAGGCCACCGGCCATTTCTCCAGCGCCTCCGGCAGCAGCGTGTGGTTGGTGTAGGCGAGCGTGCGTTTGGTGATGTCCCAGGCGGTCTCCCAACCGAGTTTGACTTCATCCAGCAAAATGCGCATCAGCTCCGGCACGGACATGGTCGGATGCGTGTCATTCAGTTGGATGGCGGCGTGCTCGGGCAGTTGGCTCCAGTCGGAATTCGTTTTGCGGAAACGGCGCACGAGATCGGCGAGCGAGCAGGCGACCAGGAAATATTCCTGCACAAAGCGCAGTCCCTGGCCCTGGCTGGTCGAGTCGTCGGGATACAGCACGCGGGTGAGCGATTCGGCGACGAGCGATTCGGCGACCGCGCCGACAAAGTCGCCGTGGCTGAAAACCTGGAAGTCAAAATAATCCGGGGTCGTGGCCGACCAGAGCCGGAGCGTGTTGATGGTCTTGCCGCCAAAGCCGACGACGGGCCGGTCATGCGGAACACCGAACAGTTTCGAGGGCCGCCCGCGGATGGCGCGCAGGCTGCCGCAGCGCACCTCGAAGGAACAGTTCAGATGCACCTCGACTTTTTCATGCGGCCGCGCGACTTCCCAGGGATCGGTCCGGCGCAGCCAGTTGTCCGGCTGTTCCTGCTGCCAGCCGTCCTGAATGGTTTGTTTGAAAATGCCGTATTCATAGCGCAAGCCGTAGCCCATCGCCGGAAGTTCCATCGTGGCCATGGAATCCAGAAAACAGGCCGCGAGCCGGCCGAGACCGCCGTTGCCCAGCCCGGCGTCCGGCTCCTGTTCCAGCAGTTCCAGCCAGTCCAGATGTTTTTCCGCCGCCGCATGTCTGCTGAGTTCGGCGAGCAGGAGATTGGTCAGATTGTTTGCCAGCGACCGGCCGATGAGAAATTCCATCGAGAGATAATAGATGCGCTTGGGATTTTGTTTCGCGTAAGTTTCTTCCGTGCGCAGCCAGCGTTGCGACAGAACATCGCGCACGGACCGCGCAAACGCCTCGAACCGTTCGCGCGGCCAGGCGGCGTCCAGTCCGACGACGTTGTCGAAAACGAGATGCCGCTCGTAGAAGGCATTGTGGGTGCCGGTAAACGGGATCGGGCCGCAACCATATTGCTCCACAAGTCTGGCAATGGCTTCAGGCTGGGGTTTCAATTCACCCGGCGGATTCGTCGTGATGGTCGAGGCAGGTTTTAATTTTGGGCCGCTCATAATATTTGGTTTGGTTTGGTGGTGACAATTAACCGGTCAGATGATGAGAATCGTTCCACAGCCGGATCGCCGGTTGTGACGATGCATTTTCATAGCTCACGGCGCTCAAGCTGGTCGTGTCCAACAGGAGAAATTGTCCAGCGGCAGGTGCCAGTCCCAGCCAGCGCGCGGCGAATACCCGCAGGAAATGGGCGCTTGAAAAAACCAGCACGTCGCCTGGCACGGCACGGACCTCGCGGATCACCCGGTCCGCCCGCGCACCGATTTGCGCCACGGATTCCCCGTTGGGACAACCGTCGCGGAATACTTCCCAGCCGGGATGTTTCGCGTGGATTTCGGCGGTGCGAAGCCCTTCATAATCACCGTAATTCCATTCGACCAAATCGGGTTCAATCCGGGCCACGTTCCAAAAGCCGGCCAGCTCACAAGTTCTGGTGGCGCGTTGCAACGGGCTGGTGAACACGCTGGAAAAGGTCAGCCCTTTCAACCGCTTACCGAGGCGGCGGGCGTTGCGCTCGCCGTGTTCGGTCAGGGGCAGATTGGTCAGCCCCGTGTGCTGCCCGGAAAGGCTCCACGCGGTTTCGCCATGACGGGCGAGATAGATGGTTGGAAAAAGTTCGTTCATGTGATTCGTATCAACCTGGCCAGGTCCATTGATCGAGTTCGGGCTTGTCGATGCCGTGCTCGTAGGCGTAGTTCTGGCAATCAATCTGCAGGTCACGCAGCTTGTCCTTGACGTGAGCGCCGACCGCATTCAGGGCGGGCACGCGGTCAATCGCGTCCATGGCCAGGCTGAAACGGTCGATCTGGTTCCGGATGGCCAGGTCGAGCGGCGTGTTGATGTTGCCCTTCTCCTTGTAGCCGCGCACATGGATGTTTTTATGATTGGTGCGCCGGTAGGTCAGCCGATGGATCATCCAGGGATAGCTGTGAAAATTAAAGATCACCGGCTTGTCCGTCGTGAACAGGCTGTCAAATTCGTGGTCGTGAAGTCCGTGTGGATGTTCGCTCGAAGGCGTGAGCTTGAAAAGGTCAACCACATTGACGAACCGGATTTTCAAGCTGGGAAAATGCTCGCGCAACAGGATGATGGCCGCCAATGCCTCCTTGGTGGGAATGTCGCCGGCGGAAGCCATGACCATATCCGGCTCCGTTCCTTTGTCGTTGCTCGCCTGCGGCCAGATGCCGATCCCTTTGGCGCAATGCGCGACCGCCTGGTCCAGGGTCAAATACTGGAGATGTTTTTGTTTGTCAGAAACAATCACGTTGACGTAGTTGGTGCTCCTTAGGCAATGATCCGCAACGCTGAGCAATGAGTTCACATCCGGCGGCAGGTAGATGCGGCAGACATCCGGACTTTTGTTGAGGACCACGTCCAGGAAGCCGGGATCTTGATGCGTAAAGCCGTTGTGATCCTGCCGCCAAACCGTCGAGGTGATGAGCAGGTTCAGCGAGGAAACCGGCGCGCGCCAGGGAACTCCCCGGCAACTCTCCAGCCACTTCGCGTGCTGATTGAACATGGAATCAATGACGTGGACGAAGGCTTCGTAAGTGGAGAAAAATCCGTGGCGGCCGGTGAGCAGATAACCTTCCAGCCAGCCTTCGAGCGTGTGTTCTGAAAGCATTTCGAGCACGCGTCCGTCCGGCGACAATTCACCGCCGTCCGCGTCCTCCGGCAGGTAGTCGGCCAGCCACAATTTTTTGCTTGCCGAGTAGATGTCATCAAGCTTGTTTGAAGTGGTTTCGTCCGGGCCGAAGACGCGGAAATTCTCCATGTTCTCGCGCATGATGTCGCGCAGAAACCGCCCCAGCGGCCGCGTGTTTTCAGCCGAAGCCCGGCCGGGCTTTTCCACTTTGAACGCGTAGTCGCGAAAATCTGGCAGGCGCAATGGCTTGCGCAGCACACCGCCATTCGCGTGCGGATTGGCGCTCATGCGCCGTGTGCCTTTCGGAGCCAGCGCCTTCAGTTCCGGGAGTAATTTCCCCGTTTTGTCGAAGAGTTCTTCCGGCTTGTAACTCCGCAGCCAGTTTTCCAACTGTTTCAAGTGGGCCGGGTTTTCCTGCACGCCGGCCAGCGGCACTTGATGTGCACGCCAGAAGCCTTCGACTTTGTGTCCGTCCACTTCCTTCGGACCAGTCCAACCCTTGGGGCTGCGCAACACAATCATCGGCCACCGCGCGCGGGTCGCCTTGCCGCTCGCGCGTGCCTCCTGCTGGATACGCCGGATTTCCAGAACACAGTCCTCCAGCGTCGCCGCCATTTTTTGGTGCATGATTTCCGGATCGCTGCCCTCCACAAAGTGGGGCGTCCAGCCGTAGCCTGCCAACAGACTTTCCAACTCCTCGTGCGGAATGCGCGCAAGCAAGGTGGGATTGTTGATTTTATAGCCGTTCAGATGCAGGATGGGCAGAACCGCGCCGTCACGGATCGGATTCAAAAATTTGTTGGAATGCCAGGCGGTCGCCAACGGCCCGGTTTCCGCTTCGCCATCGCCGACCACGACGGCCACCAGCAAGTTGGGATGGTCGAACGCCGCGCCGAACGCATGCGAGATGCTGTAACCCAGTTCGCCGCCTTCGTGAATCGAGCCGGGCGTTTCGGGCGTGCAGTGACTGCCAATGCCGCCGGGAAAAGAAAAATCCTTGAAGAACTCGCGCATGCCTTCCGCGTCTTCGCCCTTGTTCGGATAGACTTCCGAGTAAGTGCCTTCCAGGTAGCCCGGAGCCAGAACACCCGGCGCCCCGTGGCCCGGTCCCGCCAGAAAGATCGTGTCGAGGTCATACTTGTTGATCAGGCGGTTGAGATGGATATAGATGAAACTCAAGCCGGGACTCGAACCCCAGTGCCCCAGCAAACGCTTTTTCACATGCTCCTTTTTCAACGGCTCGCGCAGCAGTGGATTTGATCGCAGGTAAATCATGCCCGCCGCCAGATATTTGCACGCCCGCCAATAGGCGTCGGTTTTGCGCAGTTCGTCCGTCGACAATCGCTCAACGGCGCGCTGGACTGGAGCCTTGGTTGTCCTGTTGCTTTTTAACTCGATCGCATTCGACGCAGGTTTCATGGGATTTCCTTGGTTTATGTCTCCAGTTGAAAACCGGAGACGGCATAATGGTTTTTTACTTATCTTGGTTGTAGCTCCCGGAAATCCATGGGTACGGTTGCTTTGGTTGATTCGTCCCCGGCCTCAATCAAACTCCGCGTCTCGCGAACGATGGTCAAATCCTCGCGCGTCGAAATGACGAAGACACGTGAATCGGATTCCCGCGAAGCCACGTCACAATCCGGTTTCCGGAGGGCATTGGCGGCAAGATCCAGCTCAATCCCCAAATGGGTGAGGTTCTCGCAAACGCGTTTGCGGATTTCACACGCGTGCTCGCCGACGCCGGCGGTGAAGACCAGGGCGTCCACCCCGCCGAGCGATGCCGACATGGCCGCGATGGTTTGCCGCAGCCGGTGAACATAAACCTCCAGCGCCAGGCGGGCTTCCGGCTGGTCCCGGCTCGCGGCGATGATTTGCCGCATGTCGGAAGTGAACCCGGACAACCCCAGCAAGCCCGATTCCTTGTTCAGCGCATCGTCGAGTTCCTGCACGCTCACGCCTTTGTGACGCAGCACATAAAGAATCATGCCGGGATCAACACTGCCGCTCCGCGTGCCCATCACCAGTCCTTCCAGCGGCGTGAAACCCATCGAAGTGTCAATGCAGGTTCCATTTCGGACGGCCGACACCGACGCGCCATTTCCAAGGTGGGCAATGATCAATTTGGAATTCGACTGCCCCAACATTTCGGCGGCGCGCGTGGCGCAATAGGCATGGCTCAAGCCGTGAAAACCATAACGGCGCAAGCCCCATTTGCGGGTCCAGGCCTGCGGCACCGCGTAGGTCCGGGCGGCTTCGGGCAGCGTGGCGTGAAACGCCGTGTCGAAAACCGCCACCTGGAGAATTCCCGGCAGAACGTGATTCACCGCCCGGATGCCATCGAGGCTGGCCGGATTGTGCAGCGGTGCCAGTTCCGCCAAATCTTCAATCGTCCGCTCCACCTCCGGCGTGACCTTGACCGCAGTGGTGTAATGTTCCCCGCCGTGGACGATGCGATGGCCGACGGCTTGCAGGTCGGAAAGATTTTTCAGCGGCGCCTGCGGGCCGGATTGCAGGTCATCCAGAATTCTGGCCATGGCATCCTTCTGTTCCAGCAAGTCCAGATCTTCCCGCACCTCGGGTTGCCCACGGCATTGGAAAATCAAGCGTGTCGGCGTGGTCGTCCAATCAATGCTGCCCTCGGCCAGCAACGCCTCGTCTTTCGCCTCGAACAGGCTGAATTTGAGGCTGCTGGAACCGGAGTTGCAGACGAGAATTTTCATGTTGGAGAAACCACGTTAGGGTTTTGATCCGACCAATGCCGGTTGCGTTCATTGTTCTCGTGACAGTGGAGCCTGTAAACGATGCTAGCCTGGGCTTCGCTCGCGCCACATATCTCCATGTATAGCTTGATGAACGACAGTTCTTGCCGCTCCCACATGGCGAGACCGCTGCTTCCAATGGCAGGCGGCTGGGGAATCTGGCCAACGCCATTTTGGTTTTGCTTGGTGCTCATGTCCTGGATATTCCCTCTTGAGGCAGGCGGGTTCGTTTGCGCGGCAGAAAGGCGCGCGCACGATTGTGTTCCCCATTGCCATCGCTAATTCCGCCTCGACGGCCGCGCCAGATGCCGGCGCGTTGGCCTTCAATCAGAACATACGACATTGAACTGAGTCGGAACATTTGCATGGCTGGAAATCGCCTGGGTTACGAATTTTTTGACGAATAGATTGCCATGATGTCACCGAGAAGTTTGAGCGCGTCCGGCTTCTTCCGTTGAAACGAGTTTCGGCCGATGATGGAACCAAACCCGCCGCCGGCGTGGATGGCCCGGATTTCCTCCAGCAAGGTTTCCGTCGCATCCGCCGGGCCGCCCGAGAAGATCAAAATCCGCCGTCCGCCAAAGCAGCACTGCACGACGTGGCGGACGCGCTCGGTCAAGGTGCCGACGGGAATTTTTTCCTGCTCATAGACCTTGCGCGCCGCGTCCTGCTCGATGTGGGCGCTGGGCAGTTTGACCTTGATGATGTGCGCGCCGAGTTCCGCCGCGATGTGCGCCGCGTAACCGCATACGTCAATGCCCGTTTCGCCTTCCTTGCTCAAGCTCGAGCCGCGGGGATAGGACCAGATGATGACCGCAAGGCCCGCCCGTTTCGCCTCCTCGGCATACGCCCGAATCTGGCCATACATCTCCAGACGATGCGTGGAGGCGGGATAAATGGTGAAGCCGATGCCGACGCAACCGAGCCGCAACGCATCCTGCACGCTTCCGGTCAGGGCCTGATGCGGATCCTTTTCATCGTTGAGAACGTCATGGTCGTTGACCTTCAGGATCAAGGGAATTTGTCCCGCGAAATCGCGCGCGCCCGCCTCCAAAAATCCCAGCGGCGCCGCGTAAGCGTTGCAGCCGGATTCAATCGCCAGTTCGAAATGGTAAAGCGGATTGTAAGCCGGCGGATTGGGGCCGAAGCTTCGCGCCGGCCCGTGCTCGAATCCCTGGTCCACCGGCAGGATCACCAGCTTGCCGGTGCCGGCGAGCCGGCCATGATTCAACAGGCGCGCAAGGTTGGTCAGCGTGCCCGGATTGTCAGCGCCATACCAACCCAGGATCTCTTTCACCCGGGCGGAACCGGCGTCGAATTTTGCGGCGGAAATTCCCGCCGACTTTTTTTCAATGGTTGCTGGCATGGTTTCTTTCATTGGTTTTGGTTGGTTGAGGGTTTACAGGTTGAAGCGTCCGTTTCATCGGCGGCATTTTGGTTTTATGGAGCGCCCCCGCCATTTAGTTTTCCATCGCCTTCACGCCGTCCGGGCGCGGTCATAGACGACACATTCATGCCGGTGTTTCATGAGCCGGCGAACCATCTTCGCGCCCATCCGGCCCAGCCCGATCATTCCGATTCGCATGTCTATTGGTTCCTTTGATTCATGGCGGTTCCACGGGGTCATGCCATGTTTCTTCGCACGGTTGCTTGCACATGACTCAACCCGCAGTTGCTAAACTTGCCTGGCAAACTAACTCACTCACCAGCCTGCGACCATGGAGCCTTCGACGGGTTCTGGCCTGCCTAAAAAGGACAGGTGCCGGACGCAACTAGAGAATGAGCAGCCATTCTCTCTTCCGGGAGAGACCTGTGTCGGAGGGAAGGGGGACTGAATCCCACCAAGAAAGCTTCCAAGGCAATTTGCTCCCGTCGCCGGCTGCAACTGCCGTCCGGTTTGGAAACGTGGAACCTCTTTAATACAGGTCAAAACCGGAACGCAACATCGGCACCGATGGACCGGTCGTGGAGGTGGTTGCCCGAAAGATACGATCCCCCAGGGCCGATTCATTGCACCTGCCAGAGTTCGCCCAAGAAATCCTGCACCAGCCGCCCGTGAGCTTCATGAAAAATATCCGGTGTTCAAGCCGTCTTGAATGCCGCCAGATGGATCGGTCCGGCTGAAAGCCAGGCGGCAAAGACGGCGCACCATGCGGCTCGCGCAAAAAACCAGGGCCGAATCAAACAGCGGGCAATTTGCTTTGCAGCAGATATCAGGATGCCCCTAAAGAGGTATTGCAGGATTTCCGGATGAGCGTAGAATTTATTCTGCCTTATGGCGAAGACGCTTTCCAGCTTGGAACCGAACCAACTCGTGGGAAAACGACCGGCGGCCAGGAAGTCGCTGATTCGGATCGTGGTGGTGGATGATCATCCCATCGTGCGGGAGGGCATCGTTGCGAATTTGAAGCCGCAACGGGACATGAAGGTCGTGGCCGAGGGGAACGACGGCGTTGAGGCGCTGGCACTCATCAAAAAATACTCGCCCGATGTCGTGCTGTTGGACCTGCGGATGCCACGCATGGACGGTCTGGAGGTGGTGGCCGAAGTCAACGCGCTGCATCTTCCCACCAAGGTGATCGTGATGACCACCTTCGAGAATCAGGAGGACGTTCAACGGGCCATAAAAACGGGGGCACGGGCCTACTTGCTCAAAGATTGCTCCCGGGACATTTTGGTTGAAGCCATCCGGCGCGTTTATCTCGGCGAGGTTTTTCTGCTGCCCCAAATCGCCCAAAAACTCGTGAACCGGCTGCAAGAACCTCAATTAAGCCCACGAGAATTGGAGGTCATGAAAGCCATCGCCGCCGGCAAGAGCAACAAGGAAATTGGGGTTCAACTTTTCATCTCGGAAGGCACGGTCAAAACCCATGTGGCGAGCCTGCTTGGCAAGCTCGGTGTCACCGGCAGAACTTTGGCTGTCAGGGAGGCGGTGCATCGTGGCCTGGTCCAACTGGGCTGATCTTGCTTGAGCCTCATCGCAAGAGGATTTCATCCGCGTCACGCCCTGGCAACGCTTGAACGAGGCGGTGGCGATATTGGCAGTGGCGGCAATTCCAGCAAGGCAGCCGATGAGCTTTGCGAGAATCCATTCATCCCTGCTACTCTGTTCCGGAAATGTCTTGGTTGCGGTTTAGCGAAGGCGGACCAGCCGAATTTGGCTGCTTTGCAAGCAGCTTGACGCGATAGTCCGTGGGTGATTGGCCTGCGACTTGTTTGAAAACCCGGTTGAAATGTGTGAGCGACTGGAACCCGGCCTCGTAAGCAATTTCGCTAACGCGCAAGTTACGATTCAGCAGTCGGTTTTTCGCCAACTCAACCCGCGTGCGTGCCAGGAACTCCGTGAATTTCAAGCCTGTGCCCTTGCGGAACTGTTTGCAGAAATAGAATACGCTTATGTTCATGGCGCTGGAAACGCTTCGGAGTGAAAGTTTTTCCGCGCTATGGTCGCGGATGAACTGCTTGGCCCTGGCAATGATCGGCGAATCCACGTTTACAGCCTGCACCATAAACTGGTTGCTCTTAATCGCGAGATGTTCGGCAAAGATGCCAAGCAAAGCAGACACGGATTTAAGTCTGCTTTGCGAAACAACCAAGGTTCCGAAAAAAGCCTGCTTGGTCCTTTCGTTATCGATGCCCTCGCCGAGCTTCCAGGCTTCATCAATGGCACGTTGGAAAGCAGCTGCGGTCGGCTTCCGGCGCATCACTTGGCCGGTTTGCAGGAACCCGATGGTCTGCGGACCAATCTTCACCGGTGCGGCAGTTTCACACAAACCATAGATGCAGGTCGTAGTGGATGGTGTGTTCATGGCATCATGGGCCAGTTTTTCCTGCATGCGGAGACATGCCGCGCAAGTATGGCTCTTCCCGGCCATCAATGCACAAAAGGCGTTTTCCTTGCGCTTGCCGTGGAATGGCAATTGCCACGTCTCGACTGGGCGCAGCGTCAACGGCATCCCGGTCGCCTCGTTGAAGGCGCGCTGGTAGTTTTGAAACAACTCGGAGCGAATCAGCGCATCAATCAGCTTTCCGTCAGCTTTCATTGGGTTATCATGTGACCTGCTTCATCGCCACCGACCATTGAGGCCGGTGGCTGGTGACTCTCAAGACTGCATCCGAGCCGCCGGTTTCGGTTCCCCCCGCATTGCGGCCGGCGACTCGAATGCTATCGTCAAGATGGCTGCGGTCAATGGTTCGCAGCTGTGGAATGATTTCAATAACTCATCCTGTCAAGTTTCACCTTTCCCCGGAAAATCCAGTAGATGCTCACCGTGTAGGCAATGATCACCGGCACGCCGATGCAGGCGATGACGAGCATGATGCCGAGCGTTTTCGGCGAGGACGCGGCGTTGTAAATCGTCAGGCTGTTTTCGGGATTCGACAGGCTGTAAACCATGTTCGGGAAAATGTTCAGCGCGAACAGCGCCATCAACGTGATGATGGCGGCGCACGACGAAAGGAAGGCCTTGCCGTCTTTGCCGTGATGAAATTCGCGCGGAATGTTGGCGATGGCGAGCATGTTCACCAGCGCCACGGTGAAGAGCCACGGATTTTCCCGCACGCGCGCCGCCATGTGCGGCACGAACAGCAGCGTCGCCATCGTCAGCGTCACGGCACAGATCACAAAGAAAATGATGCCGCGCTTCGCCCAGACACGCAGTTTGTCGTGCAATTCCCCCTCGGTCTTCATCACGCCGTAAATCGCGCCGTGCATCATGAACAACGCCACGGTCGTCACGCCGACCAGCAGCGGATAGGGCGTCAGCAGGCCGGGGAAGGTGCCGGCGAATTCGCCCTGTTCGTCCACCGGCACGCCCCACGCGATGTTGCCGAGCGTCACGCCGATGAGCAATGCCGCCAACACACTGCCCGCCGCAAAGCTCACATCCCACAGCTGCCGCCACCAGCGTTCGGGCCGCTTGCTGCGGAATTCAATCGCCACCGCCCGAAAAATCAGCGACGCCAGCAACAGCATCAGCGCCAGGTAAAAACCGGAGAAGACGGTGGCATACACGTTGGGAAACGCGGCGAACAGCGCGCCGCCGCCGGTAACGAGCCAGACTTCGTTGCCGTCCCAGACCGGCCCGATGGAATTGAGCATGATGCGGCGCTCTTCGTCTTTGTTGGTGAACAGATGGAGCGCGCCGATGCCGAGGTCGAAGCCGTCGAGCATGGCATAACCGGTGAACAGCACGCCGACGAGGAGGAACCAGATGGTGTTTAGATCAAGGTGCATAATTGGAAACCACGAATGGACACGAATGAACACGAATTACGGAGCGCGCGTTGTCCCAACGCGCAGCAGGTGGATTGCAACCATGACGCACGAACTTCCCATCCTTGCGGTGCCAGCGAAGTGCTGCGAGTTGAGACAACTCGCGCTCCACAAAAACCTTCGTGTCTATTCATGTTATGTGTGATGGGTCAGTTGATCCGGCAGGGCGAGTTTGCCCGACGGATGCAAATCATCCTCGTGCGGCCCATGCTGGATTTTGTCGTTGAGCAGGTAGATGAAAACGGTGAACAGTAGAAAATAGATGAACGTGAACAGGATCAGCGACGCGAGAACGACGTGCGCCTTCACCACGGCGGAAAGTCCTTCAGGCGTTTTCATCACGCCATAAACCAGCCACGGCTGGCGTCCGACTTCGGCCGCGAACCAGCCCAGCTGATTGCCCAGCTGTGGCAGCAGCACCGAGCAAACCAGAATCCACAACAGCCAGCGGCGCCCGGGCAGCGAACCGTGGCGGAAATACAAGAATCCCAGCGCGGCAATCGCAATCATGGCGCAGCCAATGCCCACCATCCCGTGGAAAAACAGGAAGCACGCCGGCACCGGCGGACGATCCTCCGGCTGGAACGCGTCCAGGCCGGTGACCGGCGCGTGAAAATCGTTGTGCGCCATGAAACTCAAGGCGAAGGGTATTTTAAGGCCATGGGTCTTTTGATTCTTTTCATCCACCCAGCCGATCACATTGAGGGGCGCGTTGGAGGTGGTTTCATAAAGCCCCTCAAACGCCGCAAGTTTGGCCGGCTGATTCTTGGCTACGCCCTGCCCGCTGAGGTGGCCGGTGGCCCCCTGCAACAGCGACGCGCCCAGCGCCACAGCCAGACCGAACTTCAGCGATTTGCGGGCGAACTCCACATGTATGCCCTTGAGCAGATACCAGGCGCTCACGCTCACGACGAGAAACGCGCCTGCACACCACGCGCCGCAAACCGTGTGGGACAGGCGTTCGAGCATCGAGGGATTGAACACCACCTGCCAGAAATTCGTGACCTCGGCGCGGGCGTGCATGCCTTCGCCGACGATGTGATAACCGGCGGGCGTCTGCATCCAGGAATTCGCCACCACAATCCAGACCGCGCTGAAATGCGCGCCAAGACAAACCATGCAGGTCGAGAAAAAGTGCAACTTGCGCCCGACCTTGTCCCAGCCGAACAGCAACAGCGCAAGAAAGCCGGATTCGAGAAAGAACGCAAAAATCCCCTCCGCCGCCAGCGCGCTGCCGAAAACGTCGCCGACGAAGCGCGAATAGGTCGCCCAATTGGTGCCGAATTCAAATTCCATCACAATACCCGTCGCCACGCCAATGGCGAACGTCAAGGCAAACACGCGCGTCCAGAACCGCGCCATCTGGTGGTAGAGATCATTGCCGGTGCGCAACCAGGCGCCTTCCATCAGCACGAGCATCAGCCCCAGCCCGATGCTCAACGGCGGATAGATGTAGTGAAACGAGATCGTCGCGCCGAACTGGATTCGGGATAAGGTTAAAACGTCCATAGACGGCAATCTGTGTGCATGGTTAATCGTCCTTGTTGTGGGGCTGCAGCGGGTGCGTCATCGCCTCCGGCCGCACCCGGTTGCTCTGTTTATTTCCCCCAATTCCCAGGAGTTCCGGATCGTTCTGTGATCTGCCTATCATGGGGATACCTTAACAGCGACTGGCGGCGTTCGACTATTGAGCCTTGGGCAGATTTAAATTGCCCCAAAAGAGCCAGTGCCGAACTCACCAGCTGGACGAAGGCAAAGACTCTCTTTCGATGGATGATTATGGCGCATCTTGGTGGACGAAAAAATTGTTCGCCTTTACCGCTTGATTTCGCCGCTGGCTTTGTCCTTGTGGTCGGTCGGCTGAGAGTCCCCCAAAATTGCATCCGTGATGAGTCTCCAGGTATGGCGCAAGACTTTGATGAGGTGCGCCATCCTTAATACGGGCACTGTGACCACTGATCCAGCTTCCTCAATGACTTGATCCGCCCGCTCCGACCATGTTCTGATGATGCCGACGATGCGGTCCAGCTCGTCCAGCTGCTTATCGGCGTGGATGGTGACAGAGCTGAGGTTCTGAATCATTGTCCGCGAGTCCTGAACCAATCCTTTGAGTTCAGTTCTGCCAGTTGCCGGCTGAAACCGATGGCACGCCGGTAAAGCAGGATGGAGAGCGGAATCAGCCACCCTCTCCCCCATCGGGGGAAGAGGGCAGGGTGAGGGGGCGTTTGGATATTCCACCGTTTCTTATTGGGAATTGGTATGATTCAATTATTCGACCAACGGGTTCCCGCGTTCAAAACCGCGAACCGTTCAAGAATCTGGTGCAGCAATTCGGACTGCTCGTCGCTGTCTGGCGTGAGAACTGGAATGAGTTTTTCAATCTCCCGAAGTTCCGCCGGCTGCGCGTAGGCAATTTGGTAGAAACATTGTTCCACCGCGTCCACAGGGTATTCCGATGTCATTTTGTTCCCGTAGTTCTCATTCGTTGTCTGGTGATTCAAAATTTGTGAGAATGACAACAACGAGGGCCAGAACCAGGAGGGAGATCAGAATATCCGGCATCGGCTGTTTCCAGGCAGTGGTTGAATGATCCGGCATCGGCCCGGTCGCGCTCTGGACGGACTTGGGGTCACATGCTTCACCAGCAAAGGAAAGCAAATGGACTCAAATTCCTTGACGCGCAGGACCAAGCGCTGCGGTTCGCGCGTGTCATGATCTGTGCTTTCGACCTTCACTTGTCACCTCCAATCGGCACGAGTGGAACCTGGGCGGCGAGTTGCAGGTGAGCCAGCAAGTCAAGACGGGTCTCCACCTGGGCAAAGCGGAGCGCCTTGGCCGCCGGCAGGATCTTGCTGAATTTCTCAAGGTAGGCTGTCCGCGTGTCCACCTGCTTCTTCTGCAGGCCGGTGTATTCCTTCAGCCACTCTTTGGCGCGGTCTTCGGGAACGTTGGGATAAACCTTCGCATATTCAAGCACCAGCTTCGTTAGATCGCCGCTGATTTTTTCCATTTCGTGCCGATACTCATGGTAGAGCGGCCAAAAGTCCTTGTCTTCCGCTTCCGTGAGATTCATCGTCGAGACAACGACGGCCTGACGATTGGCTTGGACCACGTTGCGGGCGACGTCAATCAAGTCTTGATCCGTTTGTGCGGGCGCCTGGCCAATGGATGCGGCCAGCATGGCGCCAGTGATTGCGAGGAGAGAGGCCGTCCGCGTGAATTTTGTGTTTTTAATTTTCATAGTGGTTTCAATTATAGTTTTCGTCTTGATCACGATCGAAACTTTACAGGGAAGGGGAGTTGTCAGCTATTAGCCATGCGCCGGATTTTCTAATCCCTCTTTCGAGCGAGGCCTTGTCCTGATGAAATCGCGCGGCGAATCCCGTTCCAGTGGAATGCCCAGTTGACGGGATAATGCCGGATGACTGCCCGCGTCATTCCGCCAAGGTGGGCGAGTATCTGCCGCGAGGCGCTTAAGCTCGGATATCCTGTGCCCAGCCGCTTACAACCGGAGGGCAATGCCGTGTAAATTGTATTCATATGTCCTTTTTTATTTCCAATGGCAAAGAAGCCACCGGTGCGGCTGGAGCCGCTGCCGCTTCCGGTGGTGAGGGGTGATGTATCCGTGGTTCAGCAGGATTTGGCCCCGAAGGTGAAACTGATGCTGGATTTACGGCGGCTATCATTTTAGATCCAGTTGGTCGCGTTACAGGATTGAAAGCGGACTGGTTGGAGATTGGTTCAGCGGTGCGTGATCTGCGAGGGAGTCTTCGTTCGACGACAAGACGCTTTTCACGGTGGCCAGGAATTTCAGCCTGCTAAATGGTTTGGGGATGACCG
>Ga0247670_1000128_pt1 | contig 24901 bp, 10 predicted proteins | sample CNK11_metaG_FD_183042 | JGI IMG/M metagenome (GOLD analysis project Ga0247670, IMG submission 183042) | Soil microbial communities from Purdue University Martell Research Forest, Indiana, United States - CNK11 | ecosystem: Environmental > Terrestrial > Soil > Temperate forest > Bulk soil...
TGAGCATCTTGATGCGGTTAATTTTTTGGTTCGCCACTGCGTAGAAATAAACGGTTTCGCGCGCCACCTGAAAACCCTTGAACGCGCAGTCGCCCGCCCGGTTGATTTTCCAATCTGAAACGCGCTCGTTGGAAACGCCCAGATTGACGATGAGTTTTTTGTCCACCCCATCGGCAAAACGGTAGCGGTGAAATCCGCAGCGCAACGTCGTGGTCAGCTCCGCGTTGATGCCGCAGCGCTCCAGAAAAACCTGATAGTAGCCGGGCGAGGCCGACTCGTTCGTGTGGCTGAACGGCGAAGCAAAATCATCCGGGTTCACCTCGCCGCTCACCGGCAGGATGGGAACGTAGCAGAGATTCCAATGCCCTTTATTTGAATGGGCGAACGCGCGAATTTTGGTGTTCTCGTATTCATAACCCGCGCCGCTTCCAAACTTGGTAATGGGACTCAATTGCACCATCGCGTTCGGCAGCGATGCGCCCGGAAACGTCAACCCCGCCCACACGCGCCACGGCGGCGTGAAGCCGATGTCCGCCGCGTTTGTCAATGCCGCCGTGCCGAGAAACGGGTCCACAAACGCGGTCAATGGCGTCTCTGCCCTCACAACCAAAGCGGCGGCAACAAGCAGGGCAATCAAGGGGAATGTTTTTTTCATTAGCTCCTGTCTTGTCTTTTCGACTTGCGATAGTCGTGGCACTCTACTGCATCCCTGCTGTTCTTTGGTATAAACATGAATTCAACCATCTCAGAAACAAAAGTTTCGCTTAAAACATCTATTGTCGCAGCCGGTGGAAAATTATCGAGTTAGTCCTGTTTAGAACCTGCGGATTGGCTTGATTGGCCGCGTCCGTCCAAGGTCCTGTCACTGCGGGAGCTTGCTGCAGCGTCCCGGTGCAGGTCCAGAAAAGACTCACGGTCTCACCCGAGGTGGTGATGTTCATTACGGCGGTGGGCGGATGCGCCGCAAATCCCACTTCGGGAGCGGTCGCCGCGATGATGATGTTGGTAAACACGGCAAAGGCCGAGCCGTTTCCACAACGAAGGCGAATGTTGTTGAAAGTATTGTTCATCGAAAATGTAATAGGAGCATTGGGCTGGTTGGTTTCCATCAGGCTCAAGTTCGGGTCAAGCCAGACTTTGACCGCCGCGTTTCCGCCCGGCGCGTAATCAATCCTCGTAACCATGGTGTGCCATTCGTTGGTAACGACGAGGGTGACAGGCGACAAGTTGATTTCGCCTCCCTGTCCTCCTGCCTTATCATCCACACTCCAATTAATTCTCAGCCAGCTCTCTCCCACCAACAATCGCTCGGTGTTGTCCTGAAAGAAATGCAAGCCGCCGTAGCATTTGCCTTGGCCATCGATAACCTCACCATTGAGATTTCCAAACATCATCGTGTGCCGGACATAGAGCGTCCGGCTGGAACTGCTTTGATAATTTGTTCCAATCCAGCCGTCCCCATTCGTGGAGCAAATGGTGACTCCAGCATCGCTATTCGTAGCGTAGACAACGGTAATGGGGCCGGGCAAGGCCGCCGGTAACGAGAGAAAACCGGTGGTAAAACTCCAGGTGTTTGTGAATATCCTGGGGCTGTTGTCCTTCACGATGATTTGAGCCGTGTGAAGCGACCCGCCGCTCAAGGCCGGGCTGGGTTGGTAATTCACAGTGATGATGCCAGCATTCGTGCTCGTGCCGGGGATGACGGTGCTGCCGTCCACTTTGAGCAAGAGGTTGGTGATGGGCAGGTCGCCAAGCACCACTTGCACGGTGATAGGAGTTGCCACTGGAATATCGGTGGAGCCGTCACTCGGAACGAGCCCCTGGAATGTCGGGGCGGCTGGTGCCGGGAAAGGGTAGAGCCTCCATTTTTGGGCAGCGGTGCTGTTGGAGGTGTAAATCTGGACGGGCGTGCTGTCGGCGGAGTTGGCATTATGGACGTCTAGGCGCTTGCCAATGGCATTTTGCGGTTCCAGCGAATAGATGCCGTTCGTTGGATCAATGACGATGAACTTCCAATTTTGGCTGGTGGTGTTGCTGGTGGTAAAAATCTGGACGGGCGTGCCATCAGCGGAGAGACCGCCTTGGACGCCAAGGCATTTGCCGGGCGCGTGTTGCGGTTCCAACGAGTAGATGCAGTTCGTTGCATCAACGGCGATGAGTCTCCATTTTTGGGCGGGGCTGTTGTTGTAGGTATAAATTTGAACCTGCGTTCCATCGGTGGAGTCGCCGTTTCGGACATCGAGGCGCTTGCCGGGCGCGTTTTGCGGTTCGAGTTGATAGACTTGCCCGCTGACCAGCCCCGGCTTGGTGGGAGACACAGCAAACACGGCCGCGACGATGCTGCCACAATCCCAAGCATATAAAACGTTGGTATCCGAAGTCGGCGACCCATACCAGCCGTCGCTTACCAGTCCAACCGAATTTTGAAGAGCCAGGGCATTGTCGCAGACCGCGCGCAAAAAACCGGGGTCATAGCCGACTTTCCCCAGCCAACGCAGGCAGATGCCATTGAAGCCGCCAGCATCGGCACCGGTGCCGAAATGTTGCATCGGGATTCCCCAATTGGTTTTCACCCAATCACCGCATTTTAGCACCGTGTTGGTGTCTCCGAGATACCAGCAACTGCCAGCGAAGGTGCCTGAATCATAGCTGTAACAGGTATTATTCTGGACGTTGCTTTCCCGGACCCGGCCGGTGGCGGCATCGTAATTGTTCGCCTTCTGCCAGGCGTTGATGGTTTGCGCCTTGGCCAGGTAATTGATGTCGCCCGTGTTCTGATAAATCAAACACGCCGCAATGCACGCCGGACCGTTGGCGCACGATAGTTTCCCCGGACCGCTGGCACCGGCCGTATTCTGCCATATACCGCCGCCGGCCGTATCCCAGCCGCGGTTATACGCCACATCGAAACCGTTTTTTGCGAGGGTCCGATAAGTGATGTTGCCGGTCATTTGGTAGGCCCGGCCAAAGGCAATCGAAGCCCATTCCAGATCGTCATTGTAAGTGTTACCAGACCAGTCGGTGCCATTATTTTGTGTAAACCCGGTGCATAGCAGGATGACCCTGTTGGTATCGTTGGCATCCTCGGCGATCTCGATTTCTTCCGCAGACTGCCAGAATGATGAGGGACTGCTGCTTCCTTGCTGGTTCCGATAATAGGCCCGGTTGGGGCCGGTGAGCGTGAGATAAAAATTATTGTTCCAAGCGTTCCAGCAATTATCCCGATCGCTGGCGGTAAAAGCCGAGGAGGTTCCAATCCCACCCACAACGAGCAGGGCTGATGTTAGCACCCGCCATACTCCTTGAAAGCGACGCATTGTTTTTGATTCCATATTAAGAATGGCTGGAGCTTTCCGAGTTGAGCGAATGGCGGTTGCCGATGTCAGGTGCTATTGCGTTTTAATCCGGTAAAATTTTTGCGGTTGATTCGGCGCGATGGTCGCGGGTGAAGCGCTGACGTTCGTCGTCCACGGCCCGGAGAGGTTGGTGGTTTCGAGAAGTTTACCATTGCCTGGCCAACTTAAGACCAGGTTCCCTCCGCTCCAATTGTTCGTCAGCGTCACGTTGTAAAACAGGCCGGTGGCGGCGCTGTAAAGTATGGCGATCTGATTGGTCGTGAGCACTTGCTCATACAATGCAACATCGGAAAGATAACCGTTAAAAAATCCGCCACCGGATTGAATGCTGCCGATCCGCAAATTCGGTGGCGCAGTGCGTGCGCCGGTCGGACCGGTCACAGTGCTATCGAATTTGCCATCAAGGCAAATAGTCATCGCACCATTGCCGGAATTGCGCGTGACGGCGACTTGATGCCAGACGCTGTTATTGATGGCGGCAACGGAAGTCAGCGTGGTGTCCGGGTTGCCGATGCCGAAACCCACTTTGCCGCCAACGAGTGCCACGCCGAAATCGCCGGTCACGCCACCAACTTCACCGTCCACCAGGCCCTGACCGTTATACCAGTTTGGCGTGCCGCCGGTGGCTGAAGTTTTAACCCAGAAGACGATGGAAAAATTCGTGTTGCCGATGAGTCTGGGGATTTGCGTGTATCCAGATGTGCCGCTGAAAAACACGACGCGGTGCGGGCTGGCAAAACCCGCGCCCGAGGCCCCGCCGGTCAAAAGAGAATAGGACCCGTTGTAAACACCATTGCTGCCGCGAACCATTTCATTCGCCACCGGACCGACGGTTTCGTTCAGCGGCCAATAAGCCGTCGGATTTGCGCCAAACATCCAGCCTTGATAAGATCCCGGCATTGCGCTGACCTGACTGGTGTTGGCGCTTTCATTGAACGCACCAACGGCGGAGACAACGAAGTAATATATCGTGCCGTTCGCGAGTCCGCTGATGGCGAAGCCCGTTCCCGTAGTGCTGCCTACTGGCACATAGGAACCACCGCTGACGAGCGATTGCCGGATGATATAATTGGTCGCGCCTACGGAACTTTTCCAACTCAACTGCACCGTTCCATTGGTTCCCGGAATGGCAGTCAGCCCGGTCGGCGGTTGCAGTTGAACGTTGCCGGACATTCCGCTGATTCCAAAAATCGCCGTTGTCTGCGAAGCGCCCGCTGTGGCTGGATTGGAAAAGGTGATGGACGCTACCGGCAGCGTCAAACCGAGCGCGACGAGATTGAACGTCGTCTGGTAAAGGTTCGGATTAGAACTGCCGTTATCCTGCACCGTCAAACTCGCGCCGAGTTGCAGTCGGCCAAAGCCTTGGATGGCGACATTGGTGACCGTGCCAAACCAATCCTGGCAATTGAACGCCAAGACCGGACTCTTGGTGCCGTTGGTGAAATTCAGCACGAAGGTCCCCTGCCCGCCGCCGTTGGCGGACGCGGCTAAAATTGTCAGCGAATTGAAAGCATCTGGATTGGCCAGATTCAACGTCCCGGATTTGGCATAGGTATCGCCCAAGATCAACGCGTCGGCGGCACCGTAAGGCCCAAACTGAAAGACCGTGCTGCTGTCGCTCTGGCTGGGAAAAATGCCGTTCAAAGGCAGGCCGCGCGTACTGCCGCTCAAGCCTTGCTGGTAGAGGCAATAATTATTCGGAATATCAAACGCCGTGGCACCGGGACTGCCGGCGGTGGCGTTATTGCTCGCGAGCAGCGCGGCATTGTATCCCGTCAGCGCGATGGGCCAATTATAAACGGCTGTGTTCAATGTGAAATTGCGCGACACCGTAACCTTGCTTGTTTGATTGCTAAAAATGACGGTGGCGGCATAAACGCCGGGCGCCAGATTGGTCGCCACCGAAGCGACCAGACTGATGGTTGTCGTCGTGACAGTGCCGCCCGTGAGCGTGCCTGACAGGCTGGAAACATTCAACCAGCTCGAAGTGTTGATCAGACTCCAAGAAAACGTGCTGGCACCGGAGTTCGTGATGGTGAACGGCATGCTCGCAGGCAAGGCACGAAGATTGTAAGCGGCGGCGCCGGCAAAACCAGTGGCCGGCGTAACCACCATGCTGTCGAAGGCGGTCTGAATCCATCCCGCATACTGAAGCATTTCGCCGGGACCGGCGGGCGGATTGCAGCCGGTGCAGGAAGGCCAGAGAAATCCGCCGGGGCCGCCGGCATTGCTCCAGGTCATCATGTTCGTCAGAAAAATGGAACTGCGCTCATAATCCCAATAACCCGGTATGACCTTCAAACCGCTGAAGTAGGTGTTCCAAGTCGCGGGATCATTGCCCGCACCGCCATCGTAGCATTGAAGATAGATGGCGTCGCAATTGGTGCCCAACCCGGCCTGGACTGTCGCCCAGTAACCAGAAACACCACCATTGTTGTAAGGACAGAGGGTCATCTTCAAGCCGACCGAGCCGCACATTTTGCCGAATTTTATGGCGGAAGCCGAGTCAAAGGCCGACTCGTCATCGCTGTCAATGGCGTCAATGCCCAGCGCAGTTTTCAAGGCGTTCAAGTTCTGGTAAAGGACAGTGGTGGAATTGGTGCCGTTGGCGGCGATAAGATTTTTGATATTGGTCCAACTGGTGTCGCCCGCGCCGCTGAGTCCCATTTCAATCCGAGTGACACTCGACGGCGCTGTCTTGCATTGAGCCAGCAGCGATCCCCAGTTGGACGGCCCATTATAGACACCGTTCGTGCATATCGTCTGGCCCGCATAATAAAAGTCGCCATTAGTTAAAACGCTCATCGTGAAGAGCACCATGGTGGTGAAACCCGAAGCCCTGAAACCGTTGATCTGCGAAGTGGTCAAACCACTCGCGCTGCCCATGTTGTAAGTATTGTCGTTGCCATTGCAAAAAATCATCGCCGTGCCCGCCGATGACCGGGGCGGATTGGCCATCAATTGAAGCAAGGCCAGCAGCCCGCCAATCAGCCATGATATTTTTCGTCGCATACTTATTTATAGGATTGCAATTGCCGTGTGTCTACCAGTTGAAAAAAGTTCCAATGCTGACCGGCAACGTGACTACAAGCTTGCCGTTGGCGGTTGTGAAATACATTTTCTTCAGTTTCAAGGCAGCGTCACGCGATAGAAACGCGATAGGTTGGTCGGGTTGGTATCAATGAATATAACCGGGCCATTGGTTGCCGGCACATTGGTTAACCATGGAACCCAATCAGTCAGGTTGCTGGATGTTTCCACGATGTAAGACTGGTTGATCTGGCCCAAAAATGAGAAACTAAATTGTCCGGAGATTTGTGATCCGACCATCAGCATCGCCGGGGCAGGCGCAACCGGCGTGGCATTGGCCGGCAGCGAGTTGGTGCTTTCGCCGGAAGGATTCACAGCGGAAACCACATAGTAATAGGTCGTGTTGTTCGTTAATCCGGCGTCGGCGTAACCGGGAGTGGCCGGACTCGCTATAATCGAATAAGTTCCGCCGTTGGTCAGGGAACGTTTCACGTTATAGCTGGCTGCGCCGGAGTTGACATTCCAAGAAAGATCCACCCGCCTATTACCCGCAGTTGCAACGAGGCTCGTCGGCATGGTTGGCGGAGGCAAAAACGGAGTGGCGCTGGCTTCCGGTGAATTGCCGCTCTCGCCACTGCCATTCACGGCGGTAATCACATAGTAATAGGTTGTCCCATTGGCCAGACCGGTGTTCACATAGCCTGTGTTCGTCGAACTCACAACCGTCGTGTAAGTTCCGCCACTGGTCGTCGTGCGTTTCACGTTGTAATTCGTCGCGCCCGCACTTGCGTTCCAAGACAAGCTTGCCTGTCCGTTGCGGCCGACTGCGAGCAATCCCGTCGGCGCATCGGGGCCGGCGATGACGGTCACGTTGTCAAACGTGACGGTGGAAAGCGTGCCGTCATTATGTGAACACACGGCGAGGCCGATGTAAGCGGTCGGTCCCATGCTGACTGTTTGCGGCGTCCCCACCTGCGTCCAGCTTGTTCCGTTGGCGCTCTTGTACGCTGTGAACGTGCTGCCGTTGCGCACCACCCGCACCCAGTTGTTCGGAGCCGAATTCAAGCTTCCGCCGGACGCGCTGGCGGAGGAAACTCCTTCCGTATTCCGGTGAAAGAAATTAAAACCATTGCCTGGGGTGATGGCCATCAGCGCGTGCGCATCCTCGTCACTAAGTGACCCGCGAATCATCACGCCTGCTTTGGCCCAGGGATCGGTGTTCGACTGGCTGGTCACCCGCGCAGTAATGGAACAATTGCCGCTCGCGGTCCGATAGGCATACCGGAAGGCGTCCGCTGAATTCCAGATGTCATCCCCGGAGCCATTCACGGTAAAGATGGTGCCGGAATAGCTCGCGCTGCCATTGGTAGCCACGGAGCCGATGTCGCTCGTCGCCCACGGCGAAGGCAAAGTCGTGATGCTGAATTCGGAGGAGTTGGCGCTTTCACTGGTGGCATTCACCGCCGAGACCACATAGTAATAGTTCGTCCCGCCCGCCAGTCCCGTATCGGAGAAGTTAGTCTTGGTCTGAGCCAGCGGCGCGCCTACGGGAGTATAAGGTCCGCCGCTGGTCGTGGCGCGTTTCACATTGTAAATGGTCGCTCCCGCGCTGGGGTTCCAGGTCAAATTCACCTGCGAACTATCGGCTGTTCCACTTAATCCGGTGGGTGCCGCAGGTATCGCCGGGGCGCTGCCGGAGACGGTCACATTGTCAAACGTGGCGGTGGAAAGTGCGTTGTTGTTGTGCGCGCACACGGCCAGACCGAGGTAGATGGTGGACGCCATGGTGATGGTTTGCGACGACCCTACTTGAGTCCAGGTTGTGCCGTTGGCGCTCTTGTAGGCTGTGAATGTGCTGCCGCTGCGCACCACCCGCATCCAGTTGTTTGGGGATGTATTCAAGCTTCCGCCGGAGGCGCTGCTGCTGCTGGCTTCGGTGGTGGGGCGATAAAAGAAATTAAAACCGTTGCCCGGAGTGATGGCCATCAGCGCGTGAGTGGATCCGGCGTCGAGGGTTTCGCGAATCATCACGCCCGCCTTGGCCCAAACATCGGAGTTAGACTGGCTGGTCACCCGCGCCGTAATGGAACAATCGCCGCTGACAGCTTGATAAGCATACCGGAAGGCGTCCGCCGCATTCCAAATGTCATCCCCAGAACCTTTCAAGGTGAATGTGCTGCCAGAGTAAGCCGCGCTGCCCGCCAGGCCGACGCTGCCCACGTCCACCGTCACCCACGGGGGTGGTAGCGGCGTGACGCTGACCTGGGAGGTGTTGGTGCTCTCACCATTCGGATTCACCGCCGAAACCACATAATAATAAGTCGTGCCACCCGTCACCGTGAGATCGGAATAGCTCGTGCCCGCCGGGCTGGCCACCGTCGCATAAGGCCCGCCACTGGTCGTCGCGCGTTTCAAATTGTAACTGGTCGCGCCAAAACTTGCGTTCCAAGACAGCGTCACCATCGTGGGCGAATCCGTCCCCGCACTCAAACCCGCCGGCGTTGGCGGCGGTCCAACCGGTGTGGCGCTCACGCCCGATGAATACGCACTCGGCCCGCCACTGCCCACGGCGGTCACGACATAGAAATAGGTCATTCCGTTCACCATTCCCGTGTTCGTGTAACTCGTGCCGGTCACGGTTGCCACGGGGACGTAATACGGCCCACCGCTGGTCGTCGCACGCAACACATTATAGGCAGTCGCTCCGGAGACGGAGTTCCAATTCAAGCTTGCCCGGGCATTGCCTGCAGTTGCCGTCACGCCCGTCGGGGCGGCAGGCGGGGCGTAATTAAACGTGATAGGCAGCGAAGGATTGCCATTGGCGGAGACGACCAATGAATACGTTCCCGCCGGGAGGTTCGCCGGCAAGGAAAATTCCGTCGTCACCGGATTGGGGTTCAGGATTGCGGTGCTGCTCCAGTTATAGGTTCGCGCATAATAGACATTGCCCGAAGAGTTATTCGTCATCCGCACCAACGGATAGCTGGTTTCCATCTGCCAGTCGTCGCCATACGCCGCGCCGCCGGTAATGCCGTTGAGTCCCGTGCCGGTCAGGTGATAGGAGCCATTCGCGTTTTCTGTGATGCTGCTGATGACCGGCTGTCCGGCGGCCAGTGGAGTGCCATCGGGTTTATAGATGTAAAGTGAAGTGGTGCCTTGGCCGCCAATGAATAACACGCTCCCATCCGGCAAATCCAGCATGCTGGAGCCAAAGGGAGCGTTGTTGTAGGTCAGACCGCCGCCCGGTGCGCCCACTTGTGTGAACGAGTTGGCAACGTAGTCATATTCCAGAAAAGTCGTCGGCCCATTAAAGCCGTTCGTCGGTCCGACGGCACAAAGAATATTGCCATTCGCCATCATGGCCGCAGGAGCATCCACAGCACCCAGTCCATTGACGCCGTCCATCATCGTGGGACCGGCCACCCAACTGCCCGCACTGGTGAGCGTGGCTCCAGGAGTATAAATGGCAGTGTTTGGGGTGGCTCCGATGAAAAACGCTTTCCCATTGGGCAGCACAAAACCCGCACCCAGTTCACCGCCGTAACCATACATGACCACGGGAAGATTCCCGTCGGGATACCATTGATTCAACGAAGGGACATAATGTTCCGATTGCTGGCCAAACGCATCAATCGTAACGACGTTGTCGTTGGGCAACCTGACCCAGGCTGCTTCATTCTGATTCAGCGCGGATCCGGCAGACTGAAAACCATTCGTCGCCACATTGTAAATGACGCAACCGCCAAAATCACCGACCGGCGCGACCAGCACGTTTCCATTGGGCAGAATTTTTGATTCGCAGTCCGAGAATGCCTTGTTGTTTGGATTCGCAATCGGCGACCAGCTGTTGTTCACTGAATCATACAGTTCCGCCTGGTTTCTTCCGGTGCCATATTCGCCGCCGGCGACAAAGACATTGCCATTGGTCAACATCTGCGAGGCATAAAACAGCCGCGTGTAGGCGGTGGAATCAATCTGACTCCAGCTGCCGTTGACATAACTTCCAAGCGGGTTTGGCGTCAGACGATACCAGTTCTGGCCTCCGTCCCCGCAAATCACCGTGCCGTCGCTCATCAGCAGAGCGTTATTGACTCCCGTCGGCGGCGTATGCGCCAGCGCCGTCCATGTCCCGCTGGCTTCCAACACGCCGGGCAGCGAAAGACACAAGAAAGAAAACAGGAGCCTGAACCCGCTGAGGGTGAACACTGAAAAATTCATGTTGAAAAGTTGTCTTGAGTCACTTGATTTCGTCCGCCGATGGCCGCCAGATACCTGCCATATCGGCAGTTACCGGGCGCAGTCATGGAGGATATCATGGACATGTGATTCGGTAAAATCGTGACTGTAGATTTGATGCGTCATGGTCGGTAAAATTCACCGGCTCAAAACCAAACGTGCCGCCGCCAATGCTGGCCCAACTTTGAAGCGGCAAGGCCAGATTCGTCGTGGCCCAAACTGTATAGGGCTGGGCGGCCGGCCCGCTGACGTTCAGATTGAAATTCCCACCGGAAAGCATGACCGCCCCGAGCACGGAAAGCGTGCTGACTGTGACCGCCTCAACCGCCGGCAATACCGAGCGCCAGTCGGTGCCGAACCGGATTTGACTGAAGTCAAATTGCTTGTTGCTATTGCCGCCGCGCAAGAAAAAACGGTTGAAGCTCAAATCCCCGGCCAAGGTTCCCAGATAAGCGGTGGACGCATATTGATTGCCCTCATCCAGCGTGGTGTCGGGATCAAGCCAGGCCTTCAGTGAATCACCGCCCGGCGCATAATTGATTCGCGCTACGATCAAGTGGGTGTTGGTATCAAGGTTAAGATAGCCGCCACTGCCGTTGTTGTTGAGCAAATCAAATGACGAATCCGTCGGAGCGTAATAAATACTGAAAGCTGACGCGACCCAACTGTTCCCGATCAAAGCACCGGTGGTGTCATTCCCGCGGCTCAAGTGAAAACCGCCGTAAGCGCTGTTGTTGGCGATCTGGAAATGGGCACGAGTCAAAAAACTGATGTAGAGCGAGCCGGCCACATTGCCGCCGCCAATGGTGCCACTGGCGGCATCCAGCAACCCCGCCGCTGCGAATGAACCACCGGTTGAAAGGTCTGGAACCCCTTGAAGATTGGAGCCATCGCCTTTGACCGTGACCAGGCCGCCAGCGGCAGTAATCAGAGTCGAAGTAAGTCCGGGAAAGGAAACAACTCCGGCATCTGATACACTGGAGCCAAAGGAGGAGTTCAGTCCAATCCAATTACCGTTGGTGGCAAAGCCCGTTCCGAGGAAAGGCTGGCCCGGAAGGTTTCCCGACGGATAATTGGAAAAATTTTCAGTGAGCAAAACACCCGTCCACGGCAGGACGGTCAAGGTGAACTGGGTGCTGGCGTTTCCGATGCCGTCACTCACGGTCAATGTCACCGTGCAGTTGCCGCTTGCACCACGCGACGGAGCAAGTGTTACCCAGCGGCTTCCGCTGCTTCCAACCAGCGAAATGTTTTGCACGGAAAGCAGGTTGGTATCGCTGGAACTTGCAGACACAGTCATGAAATTTCCGCTTGTCGTTGCCACCGTGAACGGAATCGCCGGAGTCGGAGTGAAGCAAGCTGTCGTTTGATTGGGCACGGTGGAGATGCTGGCCGGGTTGTTTAGCGTCACGTTGCTGAAAATAGCCACATTGTAATTTGTGTCGTCCACACTATATGCATTGGTGATGCCCGCCGTGACGGCCAGGCCGATATAGGCATGTGAATCGAAACCGGCAATCGCCGCCGAGTTAAGCAGTGTCCAAGTGGTGTTATCGACGGAGCTATAAGCCGCAAACGCATTCCCGGTGCGAACCAACCGCAACCAACACGGCGTGGCGAGGCTCCCGCTTGCATTCGTAGGCGCAACATTTCCGGCGGTGGAGCGATTTTGAAAAAGCAACTGCTGTCCCGGCGTCAGCGTGAGCATGGAACTGCGCGCCGAAGGGCTCAAGTTATCGGTAATCATGACGCCCGCTTTTGCCAGGGAACTGGCCGATGACTGGTTCAGTAGTTTGACGGTCATCTGCACATCGCCCGCGCATGGTTGATACAGAAAATGAAACCCATCGTTCGTGCCACCGATGCCCGCTCCGCCGCCGCGCACGATGAAAACGGAATTGGACAAGGTTGATGCACCTTCCACTACGTTGCCTTTGTCGCCCACCGATCCAATGTCGCTGCAACTCCACGGACTAATGACCGGGGCGAAGTTAGCAATAAGCAGGTTGCTGGCTAGGACAGGACTTTGAGGAATTGTAACTTCAAATATATCCCCATCCGGCGCGCCGTTGTCCGCACCGAGTGGCATGGTGGAAATGTTTTTTACGCAACGCACAATCGGCCCAATGGCATTGCCGTTCAACGTGGCGGATACCGGAGTCAAATCCGACGACCAGTCCGGCGGACGCCGCAGCCGCACCACCCACGAACGCTGCACAGGCGCATTCGGGTAACTGCCCGCCGCCGCGTCAATGTTCACCGAGACGGTTTTGTTGCCATCGTTCGCCCACGTCTTGATGGAAGTTTTGCGGAACTGGCCCTGCTTGTAGGCCGTGGTTAGCGTGTCATCTTCGTAGAGGGTCGTTTGATCTACCTCGGTGGTGCTGGGATAAGCATCCAAAGTAACCGGACTCCAGGGCAACTGCCCCGTATATTGCATTTGCGGCGCGAGCGCAAAAATGGAGCCGGAACGAATGTAGAGAGGAATATGATCCAAAAGAGCATTATCCGAGATTGTCGCGGGACCTTTCAACACCGCACCAGTCCAGGCGTTGATCCAACTACCCGGCGGAATCCACACGGGGACGGTTTGCGCGAGGTTTGCCCCGCGCCATTTCAGCCCCACAATGGCATTACCGGTCAGCTCTAAATATTCGATACGCAACTGATGGGTTTGCCCTGCGGTGACAGTCAGCGTTGATTGCTTCGTCACCGAATCGTTCGGTCCCCAGTTATCAATGCAAAGTTGGTTATCCAGCCAGACGCGCACACCATCGTCCGACGTTGCCGCCAGCACAATATCGCCCACGGAAGCCGGGACGGTGATGTTTCCCATCCAGCGCACACTGAAGCTATCGCTGCCAACCGATCCGCCGGGGCTGCCGGTTCCCCAATTAAAATCTATGTTGGCATCAACCCGCGTCAGCGTCGCCGCACCGGCAAGATTGATGTTGGAAAAATAAAACGCATTCAAGCCGGCCTGACTATTATTCGTGGTCGTCAGCCATGAAGCCGGCACCGTCGTAACTCCGCCCTGTGTCACCGGTGCCACCAAAAGCGAGTGGCCGATTAGATACTGGCCTTCGCGCCTGGCTTCGGTGTATTCCGGATAATCCAAGTCCAACCGCCGGAGAATCGGCTCGCCGGTGTCATAGTTGTTCTTCGCCGCCGCGTAAAATTCCGGCAATAGCCGGTAACGCAGATTGATTAGTCTCCGCGCCATCCATTCCGCTTCCGGCCCGAACGTCCACGGCATCCGCGTCAGTCCCATGGTGCAATGCGGCCGGTAGATCGGCGACAAGGCGCCATATTCAATCCAGCGAATATAATCCCCCGGACTCGGATCCGAGCGATGGCCGCCGAGATCATCGCTTTCATAAGGGAAAAGCGACTGCACACCGGCATGCACGGCATTTTGAACGGCATAACCCAGGTAACTCATGTAGGGTTCTATATCTCCGGTCCATTGAATCGAATAACGATGGGCGGCCACGTTCATCGGATTATTGCGAATGCCATTATCTAAGCCGTCCACGTTGACCATTATCATCGGGCGCATCGGCGCATTCGTTGCCTTGGTTGCATCTTGATAAACCGCCATCGCCCAGACCTCGTGCCGCAATTTCGGCGACGGTGAGTTCAAGCTGATGTTCCAATTACGGTCATACCACCAGATGTCCACGCCTTGACCTAAAAGCTGGGTCAGATTGGTGTAGCGATAGGTTACTTCGACAGGATCAAGCGCGGTCGGCGCGACCGGTTCCGGATGATCGTTGAACATGAGGCGAACATTGTTGGTGTGCGCTTCCGAAATGAAGCGCGACATATCGGGAAATAAATTGGTGTTGGGCTGATAACCGGTGGAGGCGTTTTGCCGCCAGCCCGTGTCAATCACCAGCACGTCCAGCGGAAGTTGACGCGAACGATTATCCGCTATCTCTTGCAGTGCCGTCGCCTCGCTATAATCGTAGTAACGGCTGTCAAAAGCGCCCAGCGCATAGAGCGGCACCATTTCCGTCGGGCCGGTCAGCTTGAGAAAATCGCTCCGCAACTGGGTGTAACTTCCATTGGGAACAAACACATAAACATCAGCCGCATCATTGTTCGTGTCCCAGCCACTGGACGCGAGCAACGGGTCACCTGCCGGAGCTGGCACCACTCCGCCCGGTGGCGGAATCAGCCTCGGCGAGTCGGCGAAGGACAGCACCGTCGGATTGTCCGCCGGTCCCGGCAGCCACACCCTGTTCGCAAGTGTTCCATTGAATTGGTAAAGAACCTGGCCGGTCGGGGAGGCAACGTAAGAACTTGTCAATGAAGCGGCCCCTTGCGGGACGTGAACGACATAATTCGCCGTCGTAATGATGACTTCGCCGGAAACCAGATTGCTGGCGTAAGCCGTCCCCGGCCAGTTTCGCTCCACCACATGAAAGGTAGTCCGGTCTTCAAATCCCTCCGCCCCTTTCGCTTCCAGCCGAACCAGCGAGCTGGAAAGCACCTGCACGCGAACTGAACCAACGATGACATTATCGCTGGCCAGAAGTTTCGGATTTATATTTCCGATACAACCAATGGCGGCCAGACCAAGGGCCAGAATCCGGAGGTTTGTTTTGAGAGTGCGGGGTTTTTGATAAGCGAGTTTGCGGCCAAGTCGAAACCACATTGAATGAGTCATAGACGAGTAAAAAAACATTGGATGGAAACTTGTGCGTTCAAGCTGGGTTGGTTCATGGGTTGAACGAGGTGGGATAATGGCTGGCAAGGTAATACAAATCTGACCTGGTTGCGGCCTGACTCGGCAGGCTGGTGGTGTATTTGTTTGGATCCATATTGTTTGCATAGATCACGGTCTCTGTATTCAGCCATTTATGAGATTCCGCATGACCATCGGCAAAACTGAATGTGCTGTTGTTGCCATGAAACGCCGCCGGCGAGTCAACCCAATTGGCCGTGAAAAAGGGGCTGGGTGGATTCAAAGGACTTCCCGGATACATATCCCAAGTGTTGTCGTCCTCAATACAGTTAATCGAGCCTTTATATTGTGATGCACATTCCTCCACCCAAAGGAAACGCTCACTTGGGTGCAATAATGCTGTTTGTTTGGTAATTAAATTTGCTCCACCAAGATACGCTGCCGCATTGCCGCCAGTAAAGCCACCCACTCCTGCATAACTACACCAGCAGAAGAATTTTCCACCCGTAGCAGCACGAATATCGCCGGGGCAATGGGCGACATCCGGATTGGGCGCGTATTGATACAGTGCAGCATTTATATAGCCCATCTGAAAACGCCATTTGTTCGCCTCGTCACCAGTCAAACTTGCCGGCGGTGTCATCCCTAACACTGATTGCAACCGATCGGCTTGTATGCGCCAGTCCGAAGTGGCCGCCGTGGCAAAACTAACAACCTTTTCTGAAAAATCTCCGTTATACATCACCCAGGCCAGAGCCAGTTGCTTCTGGTTGCTCAAGCAGGTTGCCTGCGTCGCCCGCTTTTTGGCTGAAGACAAGGCAGGAAGCAACATGGCTGCCAGAATCGCAATTATGGCAATGACCACCAGCAATTCAATCAACGTGAAGCCGCGCCGGTCGTGTGCCAATTTAATTGTAACGGCGGTCTGTGGCCGCCGAAAACGGCGCTCGCAGGTCGCCGCTACAGGTCTGAAGCGTTCTTTCAACAACAAATATTTCTTCATGTGTTTGATTTGGCCCAAGTTTGACCGGGCGAGAATTTCCTATTTCTAAAAATTTTAGAAAGGTGGCGGAACCCGATGTCCCGCCACCTTCGCAAGTGTATCCCTGCAGGTTGTGTTCAAACCTATGGCCGCAAGCGGTAGAACATCGCCGAATTAGTTGTGACTATGACTTGCGGATTGGATTGATTCCCTGAATCCGTCCACGGTCCCGTAACCACACGAGCTTGCTGAAGTGTGCCAGCGCCAGTCCAGGAAAGGTTCAGTCCTTGGAGGCTCATCAGGGGCGGTGCCGGCGCGAATCCCACTCCGGTGGCCGTCGCCGCTATCACGATGTTGGTATATTCAGCAAAGGCCGAGCCATTGCCACAACGGAGATGGATATTGTCGAACGTGTTGTCCATGGAGACAATCAGCGGCGCCTGCGGCTGGGTGACTTCCGACCTGGTGAAATCAGGATCAAGCCAGATTGTTTCCGCAGTAGCTGCGTTGGAGGAATACACGCTCTTGACGACCATGGTGTGCCATTCACCCAACACGACGACGACGGGGGGCGACACCAAACTGAGTTCGCCTCCCTCGCCGCCAGCCTTGTCATCTATGCTCCAAGAATTTCTTAACCAAGTCTCTCCTGTCAACAGACGCTCGGTAGTGCCTTCGTAGAAATGCAACCCGCCGAAACAACCGCCCACATCATCGGCAGCTTCACCATTCACATCGAAAAACGTCATGCTGAAGCGCGTGTAAAGCGTGTTCGTTGAGGTTGATTGATAATTGCCGCCAATCCATCCGTTCGTGCTGCCAAAGATCTGAACGCCTGCTCCACCGCCACTAACATCTATCGGCCCGGCAATAGAAACCGGCAGTGTGGGATATGAGTCCACAGTGAACGACCAGCTTATGGAATAGGGCGTGCCATTTGAGTCGGTGACACTCAACGCGACAGTATGCGACGAACTTGCCGCAAAAGGCGTTGGTGGTTGATAATTGACCGTAATTGAGTTGGGGGTAACCGCAAAAGCCGGCGAGATCGGACTGCCATCCAAAGTAAGAGTTACAAGATTGGTGCCAATACCATAGGTGCCAAACACTAGATATGCACCGATGGGCGTGCTTATCGAGGCAGAAGGCGCGTTTGCGGCGGGAACTAAATTTTGGAATTGCGGGGCCGACGGGGCGACAAAACCCACACCAGCCGACGTCGCGGACATGACGATGTTGCTGAAGGTGGCACTGGTGGTGCCGTTACCGGTTCGCAACACGACGGTGTCAAAAGTGTCAACCGTGGAGACGACAACCGGGGCATTGGGCTGCGCAGCTTCCGTCTGGGTGAAGTCTGGATCCAGCCAGGTGCTTACGGTGGCGTTTCCTGCCGGGTTCAAATCAACCCGCTCAACAATGGTGTGCCATTGGCCAAATACAATTCCAGTGACGGGATTCAGGTCAGTTTGGGGTGCCGGGAAAGGATCCATGCTCCAATTTGTGGATGCCCAGGCATTGCCAGCAATGACATGCTGCGCGCCGTTGATTCCGCCCAAAATGAATTGCAATCCGCCGTAACCGCCGCCGGTGCCAGTCTCGCCGTTCAAATTGTCGAACTCCATGCTGAAACATGTATAAATTGTGCTGCCGGAAGAGGCTCCATAATTTGCTCCCATCCAAGCATCGTTGGTGGAGAAAACGACGATTCCCGCGTTTTGATTGCTGACAACAATGGAGCCAGCCAAGACTGATGGCAACGACTGAAAGGCAGTGATAAAGCTCCAGGCGTTTGTGTATAAAGTACCACCACTATCCGCCAGCGTGACCTGGGCCGTGTGTAATGCCCCGGCGCTCAAGGGTGAACCGGGAAGGTAGTTTATCGTCGTGACATTGGCAGATTTCGTAATCACGGGAGTGACAGTGCCGCCATCCACTTTCATCACAATGGTATTTGTGTTGACGGGGTTAAGGCCATCAGTTGCTTGCAAGCTGACGCTGGTGCGCGAACCGCTGTAGGCACCATTCGCCGGCGACACCGCACCGAAAGTGATCACCGGGACGGCGCTAATGTCCACGGTGATGTTATCAAAATTGGGATGTGCGCTGCCATTGCCAACCCGAAGCCCGTTAACGGCCCGGTTCGCCACTCCGGTGCCACTGTTAGTATATCCCGTGCTCGTGGAAAATGTCCAGGCACCGGTGCTATAGACATAGGTGAAAGTAACGTGACTAAACTCGTTTGTGTCCGTGCCGAAGAAACGGCCAGTCGTGTTGCCGTCAGTGCCCCAAAAGCCCGCAGAAGGATTGCCCAAAAACATCACTTCATTCCCATTACCACCACTAGTATGAGCAGTATATAAGCTGATACCGCCCCAACTGGTGTTGCCCGGCAAAAAGGTCCCCGATGCCGGAGCCAAGCTGTCAAATTGCACCGTAACGATCTGACCTGCACCCAAAGTGGAGGTGAATGTGTTAAAAACTTGCACCGACAGTGCAGCCGTGTCCAATGAGTTCAGGGAACTGACGGTGACACCATTCGCGGATCCCTGCGTCCATACGCCGCCGACATCCGAGGCTTTTCCGAGAATCGCGGTTCCCGGAGCTTCGCTGAAGTCATCCGAAAAAACCACTGCGCCCTTGCAAACGGGAACAGCCAACATGGAGATGGCGAGCAGTGGAATCAATAAGTGTGTTCGTTGTTTCATAATCTGGCCGACGTTGGTTTCAGGTTTATTTTTAACATTTCGCAGGCAATCCCAATAAATTTGGCATAGAGAGATTGCTCTTGAGAATGTCATTAACATAGGCCTGTTTATGAATGAAACCATACACATAAACATGGGTAGCCAGATGGGGACAAATGGGGATGGGCTGTCTCTACTTCACTGTGGGCGTGTTGGTTGCAGTCAACGCCTCGATTTGCGACAGCAGGCTGCGGTAGCTCGGCGCATACCGCCCCCCCTGTTCCAGGCCGTTTTGGGCGATCTGGATCGCCCGGTCAGCCGCTCCGGTCTTGAGGTAGGAAATGATCAACGCGTGGTCCGCCGCGAAAAGATCGGGGCCGGAAAGCTTCCGCCGGCTCGCGTTAAGAAATGGAATCGCCTCCGCATATTCACCGCGCAAGTGATGGAGCCGCGCAAGGTAGTATTCCGTAAAACCTGATTTCGATAATCCACGCTGGCTCAAAACTTGCCCCTGTTCAATCTCGCGCGCAATCGCCTCACGATCAGCGGCAGCCAGGTCGCCTTGCAGCCTGGTTTTACATTCAAACACCAGACAAGCATACTCCATGTGCAACGAGGTGTATTCCGGCACGGACTGCCAGGCACTCTGAAACAGCTCCAGCGCTTCGGCGAATTTCCCTTTCTCCAACAGCACCCGCGCCACCAAACTGGTCAGCGGACGCCGGCCTCCCGCGCTCGGAGAAGCATTCAACCACTCACGCATAACCGTGCCCACTTCGGGATCAACCGAGTTTTCAAATTGCGTGACGGCTTCATCAAAGCGTTGAAAAGCTTCAGGATTGTTCGCGCGCATGAAAGGCGCGTTGAAAATCGTGCGCATGTTGAGATTAACCACGTAACGGTCGTAGGGATTGTCTCCCAGTTTTCGCGCATAAACTTCCCACGGCGCAATCCGTGCGCGCGCTGCCGCCGAAACGTTGGTCATGGAGTTCACAAATGTTTCAGCCATCAATGCCTGACCGCGCAAAGTCGGATGCACGTGATCGTCCATCAATTCCCAGCCAATCGCGCCGCCGGGGCTGGCCTGACGAAACGCCGTCACCAGATCGCATATGGACGCGCCCTGCTCGTGCGCTGCGCGCAGGATGGCCTCTTGCGCCGCGGAAGTGGCCCGCCACGGCATCGTGTCGAGATCGCGCGCCTTCATAAATTCTGTCAGCGCTTCAGCAGATTTTCCTTCCGCCGCCAGCGTCTGGGCGTTCAGAAAATGAATGCCCGCTTTTTCGCTCGCCGGCGAATTTGATGGATCCGGTCCGATGGGCGCGAGATTGTTTTCACTCGACGGCAAGGTGCAGATCAGCACGGGAACGTCATGCGCCTGACAGCGTTCAATCATGGCGGCGACGTTGTGATGAAGATTGTTGGCCGCCGCCGCGTGCCGCCAGTCATCGGGTGCGATGTAGTTTTGGCCGACCATGGATTCCATGAGCGTGTGCTGCAGGCCAGGCTGCTTTTTCGGGCGCAGAAGTTTTTCCAATCCCTGAACAATGGCGAGTGAGTGAAGAAAACGGGTTGCCGCCAGCATCCATGGCTTGCTGCCCGCGCGGCTGCTGGAAGCCACGCCGTAAGCGCCGAAGAATTCATTATGTCCCGTGTGAATGATGATCAGATCAGGATTGAACTCGAGCGCCTCGGTCATGATGCCGAGCACGGGATAACTGGCAACGGCCACGGTGCCGAGATTGATGACCTCGACGCGGCGCTCCGGCCACGCGTCCTGAAGCATCGCTTGCAAAAAGGCGGATGAAGCGAGGTTGCGCGGCTGGGGATAGCCCTTGGCGGCAGACTCGCCCACGATGAAGATGCGGAAGGTGTTCGTGGGCTTGGGATCAAGGAAGGAATACTGCGTGGTGTCGCCGGCCAGGCCCGAATTGAAGAACCAAGAATCGGCGCCGGCTTGCTCCGTCACGACGAGCGTGCCGCCCGGGACTGGTCCGACTTTGTGAAAAAACGGCGCGTAGCCGCCAAAGCCGCACAAGCGCAGCACCAGTTCGATCAACAACAGCAACGCGACCGGTGACAGCAACGCGAGTGCCCGGAACAGGAAGCGTTTGGGCTGGGTGATACTGATTGTCGAGGCGGTCACGTAGCGCGGAGATTTGCCAGACGGCAATTCAATGTCAAGTTTGGCAGCGGCTCAAAAAGTGAACCCGGCATTCGCGTTAGCAAAGCCGGGTTCAATTGTTCGCGAAAAATCAAACCCATCAGCAGCGGCTACGGCGCCAGAGCACGAGGCCAAGTCCGCCGAGTCCGAACAGAGCCATGGAGGCCGGTTCCGGAACCGCGGTGATGTCCACGGTCAGATTATCCAAATTGATGTCAGCACCGCCACCATTGCCAATTCTCAATCCGTTCAGCGCATAGTTCGCCGGTCCGGTGCCGCTGGCAGAGAATCCAGCCGAGGAGAATGTCCAATCACCGGTATCATACGCATAGGTGAGGGTAAGGTGATTGATTAGCGCGTTGTCCGAGCCGAAGAAGCGGCCAATATTGCCATCAGTGCCCCAGTTGGACGCAGTAGGATTTCCCGCAAACATCTGTTCAGATCCAGGAGAAGAGCCACTGGTAAAACCACTATACAAGCTAACGCCGGCCCACCCGTTAACGAGCGCCGCCGCCGGGGTCACGGTGTCAAAGGAAAGCGTCAGCACCTGACCTGCACCCAGAGACGAGGTGAATGAGTCGAAAACTTGCCGGCCATTTCCTTGGGTATTTAACGAGTTCCCTGCACTGATGGTAAGACCATTCGCGCCTGTCCCGTTTTGTGTCCAACTCCCTCCAATATCCGCAGCTTTTCCGACAATCAAAGTTCCCGGAGCATCGCTGAAGGTATCCAAGAAGACCATGGAACCATTGCACACGGTAAGACTCAGCGCAGAAATGGCGAGCAGTGGGATTAATGTATGTATTTGTCGTTTCATTGTTGTTTTTGGGTTTTTTAGTTTGGTTCCAAAGTGTTTTCACACGTCAACAGGTGACTTTGTAATATGCTCTGATTTGAAAAAAGATTAGGCCCAAGCTATCGGAAAACAATACCCATGAATATGGGTATCCTTCATTTTGAAATATGCACTTGACGGAAGAACGGCGTGTTGAAATATGCCCGCGCCTTTGGTGATCATCGGTGGACAGACAAATAAGTTTTATGAAAACGCCCTAAAACCCGAAGCCAGGCCCCGGCAAAACCAGCCCCGCCCGGTCATTTTACAAAAGTCCTATCGACTTTCAGCGGCGGCCAACTTAATGTTATTTTCGTGTTCCACCTCGATCGTATTCACAAAACAATTCAACTGGCAGCACCCGGGTTTTCAGTGGTCATGATTGCATGCGCAATCATGACGTTCTCGACTTCCGCACACGCGACCATGTTGTGGAGTCAAACCGGAACCTTCCTCGTGCATGACAACAATCCGGGCGAAGACATCTTGCACGGGGCGATTGCACCGCAGGGAGCGAATTCCAGCCGCACGCTCTATCTAAAGCTGCGAATTGACCCCTATTCGGATGCCGCCACGGAGGGCATTTCTTTTTACTCGTGCGGACTGTATTTTTATGAAAAGGGCGTGGAGCATCTGGGTGTCGGCAATGGCTGGGAGGCTTTGGCCTATAGCGCCATCAATATGAACGGCGGGAAGAAGGGGCTGCAAGACCTTTACTCGGCTACTCCGGATTTGGGGAAGGAATGGGAATATGTCCGCAAGGGAAACCCCCGCACCATCGTTGTAAAAATTGAATACCATCCCGATCACGATGCCCGCATCACAGCTTGGTTGACACCGAACCTGGCTTCCGGCGCGACGGAAAACAACCAGCCCACCAACCTGATCACTCAATTTGAGGCGAACGCCACGTTCGATGAAATCCGGCTGATCCATCGCGGGGCGGGCGACGGCTGGAAAATCAGCGACCTGGCCCTCGCCACCGCGTTTGAGGATTTTGCCCAACCGCATTTTTGGCAGCGCAAACTGGTGGTTGGACTGACCATGGGGGGATTGCTTTTGATAGTGGGAACTACAGCTCGGCTGCTAGAACGGCGGCGTGCCCAGCGGCAAATTCGGCAGCTCGAACAGGAGAGCGCCGTGGCCACGGAGCGCGCCCGCATTGCGCGCGATATTCATGATGAATTGGGAGCGAGTCTGACAAAAATCCACAAGCTGGCCGAGATGATGGATCAACACACCGCAACGCAGACGAATTCAAATCAACTCTCAAAAACAATTTCCGACACGGCGCGTGATACGATTCAAACGATGGATGAAATTGTCTGGGCGGTAAATCCTCATAACGACACCTTGAAGGAAATGGCCGACTACCTGGTATTTTTCACCGAAGATTTTTTGCGGCCCTCCGGCATTGCCTGCGCACTGGATGTGCCGCTGAAATTACCCGACATCCTGGTGACCGCTGAAGTGCGGCATAACTTGTTCATGGTCGTAAAAGAGGCTTTGAACAACGCGGTGAAACATGCGGCGGCCAGCCACGTCAAGTTTGGATTGAATTACCACACAGACAAGCTGGAGGTTGAAATCACCGACAACGGACGAGGGTTTCAAATCGAAAAAACGGCGAAGGCTGGGAATGGTTTGGAAAACATACGCCGGCGCATGAGCGCCATCGGCGGGGTGCTGGACATCAAAAGCCAGCCAAGCCTGGGAACGACCGTGCGCCTCCAAGTATTGCTCCCACTGGACAGGACGGTTGAGCCATGAACCCAGCCCATCGCCAAAACAGTTCGCCGGCCAGGACCATCAAAGTGGTGATCGTTGAAGACGCCACCTGGATGCGGGGAAATTTAGTGCGCGAAATCAATGGTTCGCCCGGCTTTCATTGCGTGAACGATTATCGCACGGCGGAGGAGGCGCTCCGGGGAATTCCGGCGGACCAGCCGGACGTGGTGTTGATGGACATCAACCTGCCGGGCATGAACGGCGTTGAATGTATGCGCCAGTTGCGCGCCGATTGCCCCGAAGTGAGATGCCTGATGCTCACGGTCTATGAAGAGAGCGAAAAAATTTTCAATTCGCTGCTGGCCGGGGCGAGCGGCTACCTGCTTAAACGAACCAGCACCGCCGAGTTGATGGAGGCAATCCAGCAGGTGCTCGACGGTGGGTCGCCCATGTCGAGCAGCATCGCGCGAAAAGTAGTCGCTTACTTCAACGAAATGGGCGCGGCCAAATCGGATACGGCCGCGCTTTCCCCGCGCGAACTGCAGGTGTTGGAATTGCTCGCCAAGGGAATGGCCTACAAAAACATTGCCGACGAACTGTCGTTGAGCATCGAGACCATCCGCATGAATGTGAAACATATTTATACCAAGCTCCATGTTCATTCGCGTGGTGAAGCCGCCGCAAAATATTTGCAACAGTCCCAGTTCCGCCGGGCGGCAAATGGGTGAGAAACCATGGGAACAAGAGGGTTGCAAAAGCCGCATGGCGGTTTGACTTGAAGCAGCGCGGTTGCCACATAAGCACTTGAAAACAAATGGAGCGGGTGAAGGGAATCGAACCCTCGTAAAACCGCCCACACCTCCGCATCGTGGATCGAGGGGTGCAACCGGAACCAATGATGGCGGCGTGTCGTGATCCTCAGAAAGTTCGATGTTTCATTCTTAAGTGCCCCCCAGAGTGATGGCGGCGGTCTTGGCAACAAAAGGCAACACCGCGATAAAACCTGCAATCACCAATGATTTGGAAATTTTCCCCACAATGGCATTGTGGGGGTCAAGAGTTCGAGCCTCTTAGCCGGATCAATGTAGTTGAAAAGATGCCACCGAATGGGAATTGATTGGTGGTAGATGAAAACAACACAATCGTCGGGCACACGCCCGGTTCACCAAACGGTGGCCGAGGAATTTGAAGTCAAA
>Ga0247670_1000129_pt1 | contig 24796 bp, 23 predicted proteins | sample CNK11_metaG_FD_183042 | JGI IMG/M metagenome (GOLD analysis project Ga0247670, IMG submission 183042) | Soil microbial communities from Purdue University Martell Research Forest, Indiana, United States - CNK11 | ecosystem: Environmental > Terrestrial > Soil > Temperate forest > Bulk soil...
ATGTCCATCGTGATTTTTGCCTTTGGCTACCTGAACAGCCAGACCCCGTTGCTGTTTTTGGGTTCGCTCCTGCCGCTGGTTTATGTCATCTGGCTGGTGTTCAACACCGACCTCCTGCGCGTGGCCACCGAGAAGGCCGGGGAAGTCATCGAAGCGGCCGCGGAGATTCCAGCCATCCGCGCGATAACCCGCGTGGCCACTGTGACGACGGGTTCGGATGCCAAGCCCCCGGCGGACACCCATGTCCTTGGCGGTCATTTCGAGGACAAGTGGTTCGTTTATTCGATGATTGCCACCTATGCCGATACCAATTCCGTGGGCAATGTCTATTTCGGCATGTATCCGATGTTCGTGGGCAAGACCCGCGAGTTGTTCTTCAACGCCACCATGCCGGATTTTGATCTGAAGACGACGAAGTTCTACATCCTGACCCGGACCTTCGAGCACAAGTTCGTTCGCGAGGCCCGCGAGTTCGAAACCATCACGGTGAAAATCCGCATTGCGGAATACAACCGCAAGTTCTGTACGCTGGAACATCAAATCTTCAATTCGGACCACGCGCTGCTGGGCAAGGGCAAACAAAGCCTGCTGTTCGTCTCGTCCAAGGATTTCAGCCTGCTGGACATCCCGCCGGAAGTCTATACCTCATTCATCCGTTACGCCTGAACGGTGGGCCCGACCCTATGGAATTCATTTCGCACAGCCCGGCGGAAACGGAGGCGCTAGGTGAAAAATTTGGCCGCGCCGCCGGACGCGGGCTCGTGCTGGCGTTGAGCGGCGACCTGGGTGCCGGCAAGACGCAGCTCGTGAAGGGCCTCGCGCGCGGGTTGGGCGTGACGGCGCGCGTGCATTCGCCGACGTTCACGCTGGTGAACGAATACAGCGGTGGCCGGCTGAAATTATTTCATCTGGACCTGTATCGGCTGGAAACGCCGGCACAGATTCTGTCGGCGGGCATCGAGGAGTTTTTATCACCAGATGGCGTGGCGGTGATTGAGTGGGCGGAAAGGCTGGAGTCAGTGGTCAGTGGCCAGTGGTCAGCAGCGGCGCACAAAATGATTCGTGTGAATATTGAAATCGTGAGCGAATCGAAGCGGACAATTATTTATGACGATCCTGGCGCTTGAATTTTCCTCGTCGCAACGGAGCGTCGCCGTCGCGCGCAACGGCGAAGTGCTGGCACAGACCGCCGAAACCGGCGAGCGCGGGACGAATGCGTTTGGCATGATTGAAACCATTCTGGCATCCGCAAAGATTGGGCGCGGGGAAATCGAATGCGTCGCGGTCGGGCTGGGGCCGGGTTCCTACACCGGCATCCGCGTGGCGCTTTCCATCGCCCAGGGCTGGCAACTGGCATCCGGTGTGAAACTCCTGGGCATCGGCAGTGTGGAATGCCTGGTGACGCAGGCACAGGCGCAAAAAATGTTCGGGCGGGTGAACGTGGTGATTGATGCCCAGCGCGGCGAATTTTACCTGGCGGCTTTTGAAGTCTTTGCCGAGGGCATCAAAGAAGTCGAACCATTGCGAATCAGGCCGGCAGCGGAAGCCAGGGCCATCGTCAACGAAGGCGGCATCGTGGCCGGCCCGGAGGTGACACGCTGGTTCGCCGCCGGCCGGGATATCTTCCCGCAAGCAGCGACCCTGGCAACCCTGGCCGCGTTGCGCGGCGATTTCATGGCGGGTGAAAAACTGGCACCTGTCTATTTGCGTGAGACAACTTTTGTGAAGGCTCCGCCGGTTCGATCGGTTGGCTGACGTGTCAGACCGGAGCCATGTCTCGAAGCGGGTCACGCAAACGCTGCGGGGGATAAAATAGTGGACAACGGCGAGACGGCAAAGCCGCTGGAATTTAAAATACGGAGTGGCGCGCAAGGTGCTGATACTGGAGCTGCGGTTTGGCACCGTGTGCATTTATGTTGTTTCTTTATCCAGCTGACTCCGGGCGGATGCTATCTCCTGCACTGCGCGCCTATAGCTTGATCGAAGTCCTGATCTCGGTGGTGATCCTGGCGGTGACGGTTCTCGGCCTCTACTCGGGCTTCATTTTTGGTTTTGCGTGCATCAAGACGAGCCGCGAAGACATGCGTGCCACCCAGATGCTGAACCAAAAGTTGGAAGCCATCCGGCTCTGCACCTGGGGGCAACTGTCCAACTTCCCGGCCACATTCACGGATTACTATGATCCGACGGGCGTATCCAGCAACAGTGCGGGTGCGGTTTATTATGGGGAGATTTCCACCACCGGGACGCCGACGAATATTCCTGATTCCGCGTCCTACAAAAGCCTCGTTCACCTGATCACCGTCAGCGTCACTTGGACCAATTACACCGGCAAAAGTCCCATCGTCCATCAGCGGCAGATGCAGACATTGTCGGCCTACAACGGACTGCAAAACTACATCTGGGGAAACAAATGAAATATCCAACCTGCCATTCCACCCGCCGCCGGCATTCCGCCGCCGGCTTCACACTGGTCGAGATGATGACGTCCGTCAGCCTTGGCCTGCTCGTGCTTGCCAGCATGTCCGCGGTATTCATCGACGGGAACCAATGTTTCATCTCCATGGGCAACTACCAGAGTTTGGACCGTGACAGTTCTGGCTGCCTGGACACCTTGAGCCGGGAGATCCGCAACTCGACCGCGGTTGCCAGCTATACCGCCAACCAGCTGGTGTTGAGCAATTCCATCCTGGGCCAGGGCGTCACCATCACTTATAATTCAGGCAACCACACGCTGGTCCTTAAAAAAACGGGGAAGCCGGCGCAGACAAATCTGCTGGGCTGCGATTCCTGGAGCTTTTCGCTCTATAGCCGCGCGCCGGACATTTCCGCCACCAACATCACCTACCATGCCGCCACCAATGCGGCGGACTGCAAGCTCATCCAGATGAACTGGAAGTGTTCGCGGACAATTCTTGGCTCCAAATTGAACACCGAAAGCGTGCAGACGGCGCAGATCGTTCTTCGTAATAAGACCCAGTGAGAATGGCATGAAAATGCGTTTTCAAAAACCACGCCGCGAACAGGGCAGCGTCCTCATCGTCACGCTCATTCTCGGAACCCTTCTCTTGCTGGGCCTGTCCACCTATTTGATGCTGCTCGTCTCGCAAAAGAACCTCGGCACCCGGTCGCAAACCTGGAATGCCTCGCTCGCCTTGTGCGAAGCCGGGGTGGAAGAAGCTCTGGCCCAGGTGAACTCGTCGGCCTTGAACTTCACCAATACCGGCCTGGCCAAAACGGATTTCTCCGATAACGGCTGGGGGTCGTCTGGCAGCGTTTACGGGCCGGTGGCACGAAGTTTTCCGGGCGGAACATATGCCGTCATCGTCCCGACCAACGGTCCAACCCCGACCATTTACGCGACCGGTTATGCCACGGTGCCGATCGTTGGTGACCAAATTTCCCGTGTCGTCAAAGTCACCACCACCCGCCAGGGGCTGTTCAACGTCGGGATTGGTGCGATTGGCAACATCGATTTCAACGGCAATGGCATCATCACCGACAGTTACAATTCGCAGTTGGCCAGCTTGAGCACGGCCGCCCAGTATGACCCGGCCAAAACCAGCACGAACGGCAGCATTGCCAGCAAGGAAGGCTTGATTGATCTGGGCAACCATACAATTAAAGGCGACGAGTATCTGGGGCCAAATGCGGCCAACTCCAACAATGGGACGGTCACCGGCACCACCTATTATGACTACAATGTTCAGTTCCCCGACGTGATCCTGCCACCCGGTGCCAACGGCTGGTCCATAGCCCCGGCAACCAGCGGCACCTATGTTTTCACGACCTCAGGCAACTACACGATCAATGAAGACCGGCCGGTCACCGTTTATCCCGGGGTTACCGTGAATTTGAATGTGACCAGTTCAGATTTTACCGCGACGGCCATTAAAATTCTTGGAGGCATAACCAATGCGGGCACGGCCAGATTCTTTCTTAACGGGCCGTCCAGCGTCAGCATCGCCGGAAACACCGCCGTGAACCCCACCCGTCCGATAAATCTCGTTTTCTACGGTCTCCCATCACTCACGTCAATCACCTTTTCCGGCACCACCGATTTTCAAGGGGTCATCTATGCTCCCGAGGCAAACATCGCACTGAACGGCGGTGGTAACGCGATCAACCTTTCAGGTTCCGTCATTGTCAAAAACATCACCGACAACGGCCATTACCTGATTCATTACGACGAATCCCTGGCTGATTATGGTCCCAGCCGCGGCTATGTGGCCAATTCATGGCTGGAACTTTTTTAATGCCAGCCTGCCTTCGCGCCCATAAACTGGCGGCGCGAAAGCCGCGGTCCTCCATGGAAAAGAAGATGTGCGTATCCAGGAAATCGCCCCGTCTGCGCTGCAGCCGGGTGAAGTCCGCCTCCGCATCAAAGCCGCGTTGACCGAGCCGCTCGCTGCGTCGTGCAAGGTGTCGATGATTTGAAACTCCATGCCGGGCAAAATGCCCTCGTCCTCCCGGCGCGGGACCGATTGGCCTGATGTTCGTTGCGCTTGCCAAAAACCTCGGTTGTGAAGTGACCGTGGCGGGCCGTCGTGCAGTGCGGCTGGACGCGGCGAAAAAGCGGGGGGCGGCGCACGCTGTGGACATCGGTGACGGCACCGGCTGGTTGGAAAGATTTGCGCAACCATGGAAACAAAATTTAACGTCGTCATCAAGGCCGTCGGCAGGCGGAGATCTGGGACGCGGCCGTGTAACTGGTCGGCAAAGGCGGCGCGGTGAATTTTTTCGGCGGCCGTCCCGCGGGGACGGCCATCACGCTGGACACGACGCTGATCCATTATTCCAACCTCACATTGCTCGCGAGTTTTCATCACCCCCCGCGCACCATCCGGCGGGCGCTGGAGTTCATCGAGGCGGGCATTGTCCGCGCGGATGATTTTGTAGATGGAGAAGGTGCTTTGAGCGAGCTGCCTGAACGGCTCATGTCCATGGCCGCCGGCAATCATGCCGTCAAGACGCTGATCAATGTCCATGGCTGAGCTAAAATTGTGACGAGGACAGCACTCCACCCGGTTGTGACCCAGCGTCGACGGCTGCGCCGGGCTCCCTCAAAATGTTTCTAAGCCAATCGCAACAAAAAGACGCTGGCAAATGCGCTTGCAGTCCGGCGTTGCTACGATTCCATTGCCCGCCATGCATTGTGTCATCGGCGTCGCCCATCAGGATCCATTCACCGCGCGCGGCCTCGATGCCACCGCGCAACACATTGCCATAGCCTTTGGCCTTCACCGCCACAACACGGGCGCCAAGCTTTTCGGCGATGGCCTGTGAACCGTCGGTGCTGCCGTTGTCGGCGATCAGGATTTCGCCGCGCACTCCGGCACGCTGGATGCCGACTTTGGCTTTTTCGATGCAGCGCGTGAGAGTTTCCGCCTCGTTCAGGCACGGCATCCGGATGGTCAGTTCAACGGTTTCGGACATGGAATAATGGCGAGCATGAGGTTTAAAATTCAATCAAGCTCGATGAGACACCAGTCGAGCGGACCGCTAGCTGCGCGGAGGTCCAACGGAAATGTTCTGACCACGTGCGCGTTCATACGCTTGAGCCAGACGCTCAGCGGACAATTGAACCACTGCTCAAATGCCTCTTCCCGCAACAACACGGAGGTGACGCCGTGCGCCTTCAAATCGGCCGCCGTGTCTTCCGGGCAAACATGCACAATCCGACGCGACCCGAAAGGGCGCCATAGCGATGTTTCCGGGTCGTCAAACGTGACCATGCCCAAAACTTTCAAACCCGGCGGCAGGAGATCGCGCGCCGGGCCAAAGCCGTCATTGCGGTTGCCGTAGACGGAATAGACTTCCTTGATCCGGGCGAACAAATGGGAATTGGGGTGGTGGATTTTCGTCAACAAAGCCTGCACCGGAAACAGCGGACGGGCCGGGGAAATGATCAGCAATCCGGCCGCGACAGCGAAAACCGCGAAGGACGCCATCTGCCACCAGCGCCTTTTCACCAGCCGCTCGTGCCCGGCTCCGACCAAAAACACCGGCAGCAATAGCGCATAGTAAGGCGTGAGCATGCGGCCCAATAGGGACAGATTATATTGGCTTAGCAGCGCCAGCAGACTGATGACCGGAGACCAGCGCACGCAAAACTTCCAGGCTGAAGCACGGAAAGGCGGTTTTTTTCGCTGCGTAAAACTCACCGCCGCAACGCTGGCCAGGAGCAATGCCGAAACCCCAAAGCCGAGCCCGGCATTTTCTTCGATTTGCATCTCCGGAACTGAAAACTCATAAGCCTGCGGCTCCAGCATCACACTACGCAACGTGGATTCCAAACCGGACGGGATGTTCTCCACCACTGTCTGATTCCATCGGCTGGCCACCGGAAACAGCGGAGGAACCAGATTTTGGGTTGCGATTGAAACCAGGTTGGCAGCGATCCGTATGGCCGGAGCCCCGCCAATCTCGGAATGTTTCAGATTCGCACCCGTCCAATCCTCGGAGAATTTGGCGTTGAGAAAGATCGTCGGCAGCGCAGAAGCGAAGATGGCGATGACGCCAACCAACAAAGCTTGCAGCGGCCAGCGCAAAACTTGCTTCAGCGACGGCAGAATCGCCACCGCCCAGGGCAACAGCAGCGGGAGGTTGGAGGTTTTCGCGCTCGTCATCATGGCGGCGGCCAGCACCGACGTGAATAAATTGCGGGAAGATTGGGAGCTCCTCGCCCGCAATGCGAAGTCCACCGCCGCCAGGGCGAAGGGTGCGCCAAACAGATCGTTGCCAATGCTGCCGGCTTGCAGCAAAAAACTGTAACCCGTCGGTGCGATCCACATCCAATACCAGGCCGCACGCCGCCGCACGCCAAGCCGCGTGAACACGCTGAACACCAAGCCGGGCAGCAAAAGAAAAGAAACGGTGTTGATGAGGAATAGCAGACGATCGGTCTTCAACAATGCGAGCATTGGCGCGGAAATCCATTCGATGCCGCAGGAACGGTTGTTGATGCGCGGGAAAATTGAATGGATCCAGTGCCATTGATCCGCCGCCAGCCAGTGCAAGGTGCGCGGCAGCCGATACGCCAGAGCGTCGTAATTGGTGGGCGCATAGAGCACCCCCCCCAGAAAGGCCATCGCCGCCAAAACCAGAAAGGCAAAAGGGAACGGACGGCGGATGCGGCGGCGATATTTCGCCCAGTGAATCTGTGGAAACAACTGCGTCGAATGTTTCCGCCACCACACCACCAGAACACCCAAACCCAGCGTCAACGCCACCGCGTAACCACCCGCGTTGAGCTGGTGCAGGGCCGACAAGGTCCAGCCCGCGCAGTTCAGATACGCACAAGTCCAAACCCAAAGTAAAACGATTGTCGGCATTAACTGCGGTGAGTTTCTACGGTGGGGCGAGGCTCCGTCGAGTCCAAATTTTCGCCGCCATTCAAAGTGGCACCCGTTTCACCGGTTTCGGCTTTTCCTTTCCCGCCGGATTTTCTACGCTGCGGCCATGCCTTCATTCGACATTGTTTCGCAGGTCAACACGATGGAAGTGGAAAACGCCGTCAACCAGGCCAAAAAGGAGCTGGCCAACCGGTTCGATTTCAAGAACAGCAAATGGGAGATCGTGCTGGAGAAGACCGAGATCAAGCTTTCCGCCGACAACGAATTCAAGGTCAGCACGCTGAACGAGATCGTCATCGGCAAACTGGCCAAGCGCGGCATCAGCATGAAAAGCGTGGAACAGTGCGATCCTGATATTTCACCGCTCGGCCACGCGCGCCAGAGCATCAAGATCAAGAATGGCATCGAGACCGCCGTGGCCAAGGAGATCACCGGCTTCATCCGCGACGGCAAGTTCAAGGTGACGACGCAGATCCAGGGCGACGAAGTGCGCGTGAACAGCAAGAGCCGCGACGAACTGCAGGCCGTCATCGGCGCGGTGCAGGCGCATGAATTCTCCGTGTCCGTGCAGTTTGTGAATTTCAGGGATTAACAACTAAAAAACCATGAGCGAATTCAGTGAAAGTTATCATCTGTTCACTTCAGACCAATCTGAAGTGATAAAACTCATAAAGGCATCTGGACTTCGCGGGTTCGCGCTTGCTCCAGAAAATGATTGGGTGTCTTTCGTGGTTGACGAAGGTAAATTTGAACCAGATTCACGAATCACAAACCATAACCACTCATGCCTTCTGCACTACGTCAATGCGGAGGATCACGGTTGGAGTTTTGAACTTTTTGAAGGCCCTCGCAGCGTTTGTCGCTTTCGATGTGATTGGGACAATGATGTTCGTTCAGATATGTCAGACTGGAAGCCTGCTGAAATTTTACGACTTCTCGGCGATGAGATAGCCAAACGTGTTGCTCAGATCGCGCCTCAATTTACCCCTAAAACGATTGATGAGTTGTTTGAACATGAAACCGCTTACGACTTCGCAAAGGCGCTTGCCTTACCTCACTACGAATGGTTCAGCTATGATGGTGTTACCGGATGCGTCGAAAGAGGAGAGACAGATTACCCAGACAGCGTAGAAGTTCCAGCACGATGATTTGCGGAGAGCATCTCTGGCTTTGTCTTAAACGTGTATCAGACTCCAACTCGCCAGGACAAACCAAGCTGCGGCCATTGCGATGTTGCGCACGGCGACCGCCGAAAATCTGACCGCGCGCCACGGGCAGGGACCGTGGTCCTCCGCCACCACGGAAAAGGGCGTGCTGTTCGCCATGAGAAATGCGGCGGTCTATGTCGCCATGCGCCGAAACAAGCTGATCGCCACCCTGACGCTTTGCACCAAGAAGCCGTGGGCCATTGACCGGAAATATTTTAGCGCATGCCGGCGTCCGCTGTATCTGGTCGCCATGGCCGTGCATCCCGACTGGCAGCGCCAAGCCGTCGGCCGGTGGTGCATTGAAGAAGCAAAGCGGCTGGCCACAGAATGGCCGGGTGACGCCCTCTTCCTCGATGCCTACGACGCCGCAGCGGGCGCGGGGGAATTTTACCGGAAATGCGGCTTCCGCGAAGCCGGTCGGGTGATCTACCGCAAAGTGCCGCTGATTTACTTTGAGCTGCTCTTGCCTTGTCCTGGCGGAAAATCCTGAAAACACCCCGCGCCCTTTTTCGCTCTCAACTCTCAACATTCAACTCTCAACCAACTTTCACTGCCTCTCGTATTCGCCCTTGCCGAGGCGTTTATAGACCTGGAAGCCGGACTTCTTCGCGTCCGAGATGGACAGCGGCTTGAGCTTGTGCGGCGAACTGAAGTTGGAAAAGATTTTGCGCACCGGCTTTTTGCACGCCGGACAATTTGTGAGCGGCCTGGCCGAGAGTGGACGGTTCAAGGTGAACTTCCCGCCGCAGACTTTGCAGTCGCCTTCGCACAGTTCGTATTCGTAAAGAGGCACGGCTTAATTTTGAATTTGGATTTTCAAATGTCGAATGGAATTTTCTGTGAAAAAAAGTCATCCCGCCGGCTATGGTTTGTGCAGCCGGAAAAACATTTGCGGAACCGCGTTGGTGATGATCACAAAGTAAACACCCAAATCCGTGTTGGTGGTTTCAGAATAACCGAACATGGTGAATGGCTGCGACAAATCGGCGGTGGCCTCCAGCAAATAATTCGTCGCCGAAACCGGCCACTGCAACTTGATGCTGCCGCTGTCGTTGGTGATGATCAGCGTGGGGCTGATGGCCACCACCATGAGATTGACATCCGGATTGGTCGCAGCAGCCGCTTCCGGAGGAACGATTTCCACCACGCCGTTCATCGGGAGCCCAATCGGATCCGTGACCCGGTTGCTCCAGTCGTTCCATTTGTTCCTTTGATCATGGTTGGGATAATAAATGGCGACGAAATCCTCGCCGTTGCCAACATTGTTTGGTTCTCCCGGCGCCCAGCTGGTGTATGACGCCGATTCGTCGCTGCTCCAGCTAAAGTGGAATTTTTTTGCGGTATCGCTCAAACCAATCCACAAAAGATGCTGCTGGCCGCCGTAACTGCCAAACGTCTTAAAAACCCAGTCTTCCTCCACCTGGTCTCGAATCGTAGCAAGGTGACCGCCAAGTTTTACGGCTTCGGCTTCGGAAGCCTTCCAGGTGGCCGCATCCAGGAGCAGGTAAACGTGGTGGTTCTCTGGATTGATAATCTGCGGGCTTAATGGGTGGGCGTGAGCGATCCCCGCAAGCAACAGGCAAAATGCAAATATAAATCCGGCCATAATCATGCCCGTTTATTTCTTCAAAAACGCGCTGAACAAGTCGATCGGCAGCGGCAGGAACGTGGTCGTGTTGTGTTCGCTGGCCATTTCGCGCATGGTCTGGAGGTAGCGCAGTTGCAGCGCGATCGGTTCCTTGGCGATCAGCGCGGCAGCCTGCACCATTTTTTCGGCGGCCTGGAATTCGCCTTCCGCGTTCACCACTTTGGCGCGGCGTTCGCGTTCGGCCTCGGCCTGCTTGGCCATCGCGCGCTTCATGCTGTCCGGCAGCGCCACGTCCTTCACCTCAACGGAGGTGACCTTGATGCCCCACGGCTCGGTCTGCTTGTCGATGATCTCCTGCAGCTTCTGGTTGATCACGTCGCGCTGCGCCAGCAGGTCGTCCAGCGGCGACTGTCCCAGCACGCTGCGCAACGTCGTCTGCGCGATGAGCGACGTCGCCTTCCAGAAATTTTCCACCTTCACCACAGCGGCGTTGGGGTCCACGACGCGGAAATAGATCACGGCATCCACCGTGGCGGGCACGTTGTCCTTGGTCATGATCTCCTGCTTGGGCACGTCAATGGTCACGACGCGCAGGTCCATCTTCACCATCTTGTCCACCATGGGAATCAGGAAGATCAGCCCCGGCCCTTTCGCGCCCTGCAGTTTGCCGAGCCGGAAGATGACGCCGCGCTCGTATTCACGCAGGATGCGGATGGATTGCGGCAGGATGAAAATCGCCAGCACGATGAGCACGACCACCACCGGGCCAAGGGCGCCGAATAATTTCACGAGCAATCCAATGAGTTCGTTCATAATGTTTCTCCGTTAGTTGGTTTTTGGTTTCACTTTTAAAGTCAGTCCTTCGCGGCCGATGATCTCCACCGGCTGTCCGGTTGCCACCGGGGTGTCACTCACGGCAGTCCAATTCTCCCCCTCGATAAACACCCGGCCGCCCGCCGAGTCAATCCGCGAAAGTGCAGGCACCGTCTGACCCAGCATGGTTTCCGCGCCGGACTGGACAGGTTTGAACTGCGCGCGGATGCCTTTGCCGACGACAAAAACGAAAAATGCCGCCGTGAGAAGCGTTGCCGGAAAGATCCAGAACAGCGACAGGCCAAAGCCCGGCTCCGAGCCGCTGAACAGCATCATCGCCCCCAGGAAAAATGCCACGATGCCGCCCGCCGTCAGGACGCCATGCGTCGTCGCAAAAATGTCGGTGATGAACAGCGCGACCGCCAGCGCGATCAGAACAATACCGGTGATATTGACTGGCAGGATTGCCGACATGTAGAGCACCAGGATCAACGCGATCACCCCGACCACGCCCGGGAGAATCGCGCCGGGGCTGCTCAATTCGCCCATGATGCCGTAGATCACCATCAGCATCAGGACGAACATCACTTCCGGCCGCAGGAACAATTGGGAAAATTTCTCCCAAGCATTCATGGAAATCTCCACCACGGTGGCCTCCGCCGTGTTCAGCGTCTTGCCGTTGACATCGCGGCCGTCCAGTTGCTTCAGCAAATCCGGGAGATCCGGGGAAATGAAATCAATCACGTTCTCGTCCAGTGCTTCCTCGGCGGTGATGGAGGCACTGTCCACCACGGCGGACCGCGCCCAATCCGCGTTGCGATGCCGCTTGTCGGCGATGGACTGCGCGAACTTGGCGGTGTCGTTCTCAATCTTCTGCTTCATCGTGTCGTCGGTCTTTTCCGCGCCGCCGGCGCCGAGTTCCACCGGATGCGCCGCGCCGATGCGCGTGTGCGGCGCCATCACCCCGACATCCGCCGCCATGGTGATGAACACGCCCGCGCTGCCCGCGCGCGCCGGCGCTGGCGCGACATAGACGACCGTGGGGATTTTTGCGGCGTAGAAACTCTCGACAATTTTCGAAGCGGAATCCACCAAGCCGCCCGGTGTGTCGAGCTGGATGATGAGGCATTCGTCGTCCTGGGCCGTGGCTACGTCAATCGCCCTTGCAATGTAACTGGCCGTGGCCGGGCCGATCGCGCCGTCAATTTTGATAAACCCCACCTGCGCGGCCCGAGTGGCTGCGGCGCCGAAAACCAGTCCGACAATTGCGATGGCAATCCAACGCTTCATATTTTGGCTCGCATGCAAATTAACCCAAGCGGCGGGCGCTGCAAAGCAATTCCGCGACAACCAATTCCGCCGCGGCTGTCTCGATTTCAATGGCGCGCGGCCGGGCCGGAGGCCCGCCGCAGCATTTTCGACGCACTGCGGCTGACGTTGTGTGCACAACCGCGCTCCGAAGCATTGAACCCTCAGGCTACTCCGCCGTTGCGGTCAGGTGCATTTCGGCCTATAAATTTATGGACGAAAATGAAGCCGCTGGATTTCAGCCATGAATTGAACCGCCTGATGGACCCGTATTGGCGCAAGGCACGCATCGCCGCGCGCCTGCTCATCAAACGTGAGGAAGGCAAGCCGTGGTCGGCGCGCGACCGGCGGCTGGCGGAGCGGCTTGCCAACGACACCGGCGTGACGAACCGGTTGCTGGATCAAGCCTATAGTTCACGAAACGCGAGGAAAAAATATGGACCCGGAATCTTGGGCTGGTTCAATTAACCTCAACACGCAGGCGGCGGAGCTCCTGCGCAAATTGGCGGCGGTGCTTCCGCAAAACCGCGAGTTCACCATCACCGTGTTTGGTTCAGCGCCGATTCAAGTCTGTGTGGACTCGACGCTGACCAGCGCGGATGTGGACGTTTTTTCCGACTTTGAATTCCTGCGTGAAATTGCCGACAAAGCCGGACTGGGTCAAAACCAGACGGAATTTTACATTCAGGTTTCAAGTGAATTAAATTTCCGAACTTCGCCACGCTGGAAAGACCGGACCCAATCGGCGCGCATCGGCAACTGCACTTTTATTTTCCCGCATCCCATTGATATTCTGATTGCGAAATTAAACCGCTTGGAGGAAAAAGATTTGAAGGCATTTCGCACCGTCATCGCGAAGACCGGACATCCAACCGAGGCAGAGTTGATCAAGGAACTGCAACTGGCCGTGGATTTGTTCCGTCCGTCGTTTGACGAGGAACAAGGCCACGACATGTCGAACAATTGCCGCCGGCTGTGGCCGCTCATCTACGGGCGCGAGATTGACCCGCGCGTGGAAATCATTACGCCCGCGCTGGCCATCCGCAAAGCCGGCTATGGCGAGCCGACGCGCGATTTCAAACAGGAGCTGCGCGACGCGCTGAAGGAATGACCGAGGGCGAATTTTTAACCGCCGTCATCGCTTGGCGAACCGGCGCAGGCGCTGCCCGCCAACGTCACGCACTCCGCGCAAAGCCTGTGGTCGCCGATTTCCAGCGCGCCGAAGCTGCCGCATTCGTCGCACGCGGCGTCTTCATTCGCAGCTGGTCCGGAGTTTGGATTCACAAAAACAAACGAATCAACGCAAAGGTGCAAAGATGCAGAGACGCAAAGATTGGGGCGGCTGGAAGCCATCACCCGTCATGTGGAGCAAGGTGTCTTTCCCCGCCGGTTGCCGTTTCTTTGCGGCCTTGCTTCTTGGCGTCTTTGCGTTAAATGCCGGGTTTAGTTTCACGCCTTCGCGAAACTTTCCGCCAGCGCCACAGCCTTCCGCATGGCCATGGATTTGTTGACCGTCTCCTGGAATTCCGCCTCGGGCGTGGAGTCGTTCACCCAGCCGCCGCCGGCCTGGACGTAGGCCTTGCCATCCTTGATGAGCGCGGTGCGGATGGTGATGCAGGTGTCGAGATTGCCGTTGAAGGAAAAATAACCGACGCAGCCCGCATACGGCCCGCGCGCGGTCTGTTCGAGTTCGGAGATGATCTGCATCGCACGGATTTTCGGCGCGCCGCTGACGGTGCCGGCGGGGAACGTCGCGCGCATCAGGTCGTAAGTCGTTTTGCCGGCGGACAGTTTGCCCTCGACGCGCGTCACGATGTGCATGACGTGACTGTAACGCTCGATGGTCATCAGTTCCTTCACCTGCACGCTGCCGAAATCACACACGCGCCCGATGTCGTTGCGCGCGAGGTCCACGAGCATGACGTGTTCGGCGCGCTCCTTCGGGTCGGCGAGCAGTTCCTTTTCGAGCGCGGCGTCTTCGGCCTCGTTCTTCCCGCGGCGACGCGTGCCGGCGATGGGACGGATCTCAATCTGGTTTTCCTCGCAGCGCACATGGATTTCCGGCGACGCACCAACGAGCGAAAACCCCTCCAGTTCCAGCAAGAACAGATACGGCGACGGATTGACCGAACGAACCGCCCGATAAATATCAATGGCCGACGCCTTGACCGGCGCGGAAAATCGCTGCGAACCGACCACCTGGATGATGTCGCCGGCCGTGATGTATTTCTTGGCGGCGAGGACGTTCGCGTGGAATTTCTCCGGCGTTACATTGGACTCGAACGCGACCGGCGGGATTTCCGATGGCACGGTCGCGGGTTGATGTTCACTCGGCTGTTCGAGCAGGGAGATGATCCGGTCAATCTCGCTCGTCGCATCTTCGTAAGCATCCGCCGGCGACGTCGCGTCATCGAGAATTGCGTTGACCAGGATTGTGATCATCTGCGCGACGCGGTCAAAAATCAAAAGCTGGTCGGCCACGAGGAAATACATCACGGGCGTTTTCAGTTCATCATGCGACGGACGCGGCACGACGGGTTCGACGTCGTGGATGAATTCATAGCCGATGAAGCCGACCGCGCCGCCGGTGAATCGCGGCAGGCCCGGCAGCGCGACCGAGCGATATTTCTTCATCACGCGCTCGACGACTTCGAGGCCGTCGCGGACGGATTCCCCCTCACCCGGTCCCTCTCCCCGCGTGGGGGAGAGGGTGGCGAAGCCGGGTGAGGGGGAAACCGTGAACATTTCCACGACCTTGCCGTTTTCGATGACTTCCACGCGGTTGCCGGTCTGTTTGATGACCGCGCGCGGGTTGCAGCCGACGAACGAGTAGCGGCCCAGATGTTCGCCGCCCTCGACGGATTCAAAGAGGAAGGATTCGCCCGCGCCGCGGATTTTGCGATAGGCCGAGAGCGGCGTTTCAATGTCCGCAAGCAACCGGCGCGTGACGGGAATGAGATTTCCCTGCGCGGCCAGCTTCAAAAATTCATCCAGCGTCGGTGAATACATGGAGATATTTTTAGCCGAACCGCGGAGAAAACAAAAGCAGGAAGCCGCAGGCAACCGCGAAATGCGTCAGCCACGCGAATGGCTTCAAGGAAGCCCGTAGGGCTGCAGCCGCCATTTGTAGAGAAAGATTTTTGCGGCGCTCTGCCGAGACGCCGCTACGCCAACGGCGAAGCCGTAAGCGGAATATCACGTGAATCGGCTTGGAATAAGTTTGGGTTGGTGGTTTAGTTGACGGAACAAAAGGCGGTGACCCAAGCCATGAAACCCACCAAAATTCTGTTGCTGGCTGCGACTATGCTTGCGCCGGTTAGCTTTGTATCTGCTCAAACTTGGACACAGACCGGCGCGCCAGACCTGGGCTGGGGATCGGTGACTATTTCGGCGGATGGAACCAAGCTGGCCGCAATAGCCGGATCAGGATTGCAGTGGAATGTGATTTGGAATTCGACCAACTCAGGGATTACCTGGACATCAAATAGTATCCAGAGCTTGTCGCCGGCAGGACGATTTACAGCTGTTGCAATGTCTGCCAGCGGTGAGAAACAAGCCGCCGTGGCGAATGCCAACGCCATTTATACCTCAACCAATTATGGAGCGACTTGGGCTTCAAATAGCGTTCCATCTCAACCGTGGTTTAAAATTGCCTCATCAGCAGATGGGATAAAACTCGTGGCGGCACCGGGGAGTGCGGGCAATGGCTCGATTTATTTTTCGACCGACTCGGGACAAACGTGGACGCGAGCCAACGCGCCAGATACAAATTGGGTGTCCGTTGCTTCTTCGGCAAATGGCAGTAATTGGGTGGCGTCCGTTGAGGCGTATTCGCCACCCGGCGGTTCGATTTATACTTCGACAAATTGCGGACTTGATTGGACATTGACCGCAGCACCAAACCTTCAGTGGCTTTCCGTTGCCTCATCAGCAGATGGAACTAAACTTCTGGCGGCGGGGACAGGAGAATCCGATACGACAGGACATGCATATATTTACACATCGACAAATTCGGGTGCCACTTGGATTTCCAACGTCGTGCCCAATGCCTTTTGGTCTAGCGTCGCCAGTTCGGCGGATGGCCGGACTTTGGCGGTGGCGGCCATTTTTGATTTATATGGAGGACCTGGCTTTATTTATACTTCCACAAATTCAGGAGTGGCTTGGATTTCAAACAGCGTGCCTAGCCAAAGCTGGCATGGCATCGCCTTATCGGCAGACGGTGGCACATTGGTTGCGGCAGGTAGTAGCTCATTCTCAAGTGGCGGCATTTATATTTTACAGACTGCTCCTGCACCAGAATTGAACATTTTGCATTCGACCTCCAATCTCTCGCTTTCCTGGCTGATTCCTTCCACCAATTTTGTTGTGCAACAAAGCTCCAACCTGGCTTCGTGGACGGACCTAACGAATCCGCCTGCGCTCAATCTCACCAACTTGCAGAATGAAGTGACTCTGTCACCGTCCAATTGCAGCAGTTTTTACCGGCTCAAAACGCCGTGAGGAAAAGCTCCAAATTCCAAGCTCCAAACTTCAAACCGTGTTCGGTTGATGTTTGGAGCTTTTGATTTGGAATTTCTCTGGAGTTTGGATGTTGGAGTTTGGAGTTTTTATTTCAACAACTCTTCCGCGATCTGCACCGCGTTGAGCGCCGCGCCCTTGAGCAGTTGATCGCCGGCCACCCAGAAGCACAGGCCGTTGTCCAAGGCGCAGTCCACCCGGAGGCGGCCGACTTCACAGTTGTCCTTCTCGGAAGTGAACAGCGGCATCGGATATTTTTTGTTCTCCGGCTCGTCCACGAGGTCGAGGCCGGGCGCTTTCTTCAGAACGGCGCGCGCGGCTTCCACGGTCACGGGCTTTTCAAATTCCGCGCTCACGGCGATGGAATGCGAACGATAGACCGGCACGCGCACGCAGGTTACGCTGGCGCGGAACGCCGGGTGATGCATGATCTTGCGGCCTTCGTTCTCCATTTTCATCTCTTCCTTGGTGTAGCCGCTCGGCAGAAAGGAATCCACCTGCGGCAGCACGTTGAAGGCGATCTGGTGCGGATAGACTTCCTTCGTCACCGGGTTTCCGGCGACGACCTGTCCGACCTGCCGCTTCAATTCTTCGATCGCCTGTGCGCCCGTGCCGCTCACGGCCTGGTAGCTGGAGGCGAATACACGCTTCACGCCGAACGCCTGGTGCAGCGGATACAACGCCATGAGCGTGATGGCCGTGGTGCAATTCGGGTTGGCGATGATGCCCTGGTGCTGCTTCACGTCGGCGGCGTTGATCTCGGGCACGACGAGCGGGACGTTGGGGTCCTGACGGAATGCGCTGGAATTGTCCACCACCACGCAGCCGGCCCTGGCCGCGATGGGGGCGAATTCCTTGGAGATGCCGCCGCCCGCGCTGAACAGCGCGATGTCAATGCCGGCGAACGAATCCTTCGTGAGTTCCTGAACCGTGACCTCCTGGCCTTTGAACTTGAGCTTTTTGCCCACGGAACGCGCCGAGGCAAGCAAGGTGAGTTTGCCCACGGGAAAATTTCTTTTTTCCAGGGTCTTGAGCATTTCGATGCCGACCGCGCCCGTCGCGCCGACCACGGCCACATGAGGATTTCGGTTCATAAAGGGCGTGAAGCATACCAGAAATCACCCTTGCGTCAATCACACCAGCCGGGACCCAACACATTTTCTTTCTAAATCGGATTGACCGGCCTTGCGGGATATGACGAAATGATAAACCTAAATTTTTTCAGATGCCGAAAGCTGCAAATCGAAACGGAAACAGCCCGCGCGCGGGCACGACGAAATACGACGCCCACCACAAGGTGCTGTCGCAAACCTACGGCGCGTTCGCGGATCTCCGCCGCGAACTTTCCGATTCCAAGACCACCGTGCATGAGCGCGAGGAGATGTTGCGCAGCTTCGCGACCTGTCCCGATTCGCAGCGCGCCTGGTTGCTGCTGGAGGATTATTTCGAAAAGCTGCTGCTGTCGCGCAAAGATTTCCCCGACACGAACTGGTGGCCCCGCCTGCTGCATGCGACCGGCAAGACGCGATTGGAAGAACTCGCGTTTTTATTTTTGCGCGCGAAACGTTCGGTGCCGCCGGAATTGTCGGCGCACGCGAGCCTGGACCGGTTTGCCAAGGCGGAGGAGGCCGAGCAGGAAGTGAAGCTCGTGCAGGAACTGGAACGATGGCTCGCGCCTTCCGCGATGCCGCTGCTCGACACGCCACGCGCCACCCTCCGCGTTGTCTGCCGCGTGCAGGCGGGCGAAGACGAACCGTCGCATCACCGGCTCGCGGTGCAGTTTCTTCTGTCGCGTCCGCGCACGGGCGAGAAGGCGCGCACCCTGCGCGAGATGATCGACCTCGTCGTTCGCGCCACGCATGAGCAGGAATTGTTTCCGCCGAACGACTGGGAATTCATCCAGTGGATTGCGGACACGCACCGCCAGCGCAACGACGGCTCGGATACGCTCGTGTTGTCAGACGCGGAATTGCTGCAATGGCTCGCGCGCTGGGGCCATACGAACCGCCTCGAACTCGCCGACAACGGCCAGCCGCTGCACTTCCAGGGACAGGTCGTCGCGCTCACGCCGCATCTCGAAAACGGCGACAAGGAACTTTCCTTCACGCACCGCATCGCATTGCCCGGCGGCGAAAATCATTCCGTCGCCAACGTCAAATTTTTCAATCATCAGCCGCCGCTCGCGCTGGTGGGCAACACGTTTTTCCTGCTGCGCAACGCGCCGCCGTCGCCGGTGCTGCGGCATCTGGTCAATCAGCCGTCCGTGCCGGTCCGCAAGTTGAGCCACCGCCTGCTGCTGCATCTGCGCAAGACGCAGTCGAATCACGGCGTGGATTGGGAAAGCTTGTGCATCGCGCATCCCGCGACGCCGCAGTTTGTTTTTGAATTGCTCGACGAGACCGTCCGCCTGCGATTGCTGGCGAAAAGTCTGCGCGACAAGAGCACCTGGTTCTGGAACGGCCACGAATGGCAGCGTAACGGCGACGCCTCGTCGCCGTCCGCGACTGCAAAATCTGCGACGGGGGCGTCGCCGCCACGCACTGGCAAGCCGGAGATTCTCGACGATCCGCGCCTCGAACCCGCCACGCAATGGCTGCGCCGGCTCGACTGGTTCACGCCGGAATCCGGCCTGTGGATCGGCGACGCGAACGAAAACTTTCTCGACTCGCTCGCCGGCGCGTGGGCGACACGTCCGCCGGAAGCGGAATTTCTCGGCAACCCGGCGTTTCACCGGCTGTTCCTCACGCCGCGTTTGCTCAAGCCCAAGTTGATCGTCAAGGGCAGCGGGATTGACTGGCTCGCCGTTTCCGCTGAATGGGAACAGGAAGGCTTGAAACTTTCCAAGGCCGATCTCGAACGGCTCGCCAGCGCGACCGGACGTTTTGTGAAACTGCCGAATTCCGGCTGGGTCGAACTCGACACCGCCGCCGTGCAGGGCGCGCACGAGGCGATGGCCGAAATGGGCGTGGAAGGTCTCATCGCCGTGCCACAGCGCATCGGATTGGAAAACGTCGCGCACCTGGACGAGGACGGCTTGACGCGCTTCGTGGATTCGCCGGAAGCGATGGCCTTGCGCGACCGCGTCCGCGATTTCAAGGGCATTCCCTCGATTGATCTGCCGAAAGCGTTGCAGGCGGAATTGCGTCCCTACCAAAAGGACGGCTTCGACTTTCTCGCGCATCTCGTGCAGATCAAGCTCGGCGGCATTCTTGCGGATGACATGGGCCTCGGCAAAACGTTGCAAACCCTGACGTGGCTGGGCTGGCTCAAAGAACGCAACACGAAAAATCCCAAGCCGTCGCTGGTGATCTGCCCCGCCTCCGTGCTGCACAACTGGCGGCGCGAGGCAGAAAAATTCACCCCGAACCTGAAGGTGCTCGTGCTCGAAAGCGGCGCGGCGCGGCACAATTTGCGGAAGCAGATTCCGCAGAACGACATCATCGTCACGAATTACGCGCTGCTGCGGCGCGATCTGGAGGAGTTGAACAAGTTCGCGTTCCGCGCGGTGATCCTCGACGAGGCGCAGTTCATCAAAAATCCCGGCGCGCAGGTCACGCAATCCGTCAAGTTGCTCAAGTCGGAGAACCGCATCGCGCTCACCGGCACGCCGCTGGAAAACCGGCTGCTCGATTTGTGGAGCATCGTGGACTTCGTCCAGCCCGGCTATCTCGGCAATCAGGAACATTTCCTCGACACCTACGAACCCAAGGGCGGCGAAAATGCCGGGTCCGAACAGCGCATCGCGCGCAAACGGCTTTCGGCGAAATTGCGTCCACTCCTGTTGCGCCGCTTGAAAAAGCACGTCGCGAAAGATCTGCCCGACCGCATCGAGGAACGCCGCGATTGTCCGCTCGGCGACGAACAGCGGAAGCTTTACCTCGCCGAACTGCGCCGCAGCCGCGACCAGATCATGCACGCCGTGCAGGAGCAGGGCCTCAACAAAAGCAAGATGCACGTCCTCGCCGCGCTCACACGGTTGCGACAAGTCTGCTGTCATCCGTCGCTCGTCGGCAGCGACACCGCGTCCGGCAAAACGGAGACGCTGTTTGAATTGCTCGACCCGCTCATCGCCGATGGCCAGAAAGTTTTGGTCTTCTCGCAGTTCGTGCAGATGCTGCAACTGCTCGAGAAGGAATGCGCCACGCGCAACATCCATACGCACATCCTCACCGGCCAGACCAAGGATCGTCAGGCGGTCGTGAATGCGTTCCAGGCCGACAAGGACGCGGGAGTGTTCCTGTTAAGTTTGCGCGCGGCGGGAACTGGACTAAATCTGACGAATGCCAGCTACGTGGTGCTTTACGATCCGTGGTGGAATCCGGCGGTCGAGGCGCAGGCGATTGACCGTTCGCATCGCATCGGCCAGACGAACACCGTGAACGCCTACCGCCTCATCGCGCCCGGCACGGTCGAGGAAAAAATCTGGGAACTGCAACAGAGCAAGGCGCAGACGATCGCCGACGTCCTCGGTGAAGAAGGTTTCGCCCGCAGCCTCACGACAACGGATCTGGAATATCTATTCGCGGAGGATTAAAAACGTTGGGATGAATGGGTGAACGACCGCCCTCACCCTGACCCTCTCCCCCGAGGAGAGGGGACAGCTTCGGCATGGCTTTGAAAATTCGGCTGGCCACTTCGCGAATCCAGCGCGGGATTTTTCCAAGACGCGGGGAACGTTTCTCCCTCTCCCTGGGGGAGAGGGAGAAACGTTCCCACTAAGATCATTCTGGACAGCCACGGGCGACCACAATAGGGTTGCTGCACGAAACGGGCTTGCTGTGCGGTTCACGCCGCACGTCAGCGGTCGTTCAGTTTTTTGAGTTAAGCAACATCACACGCTATGTCCTGCGATTGCATACAATTTCACCCTATCGAGCTTGACCGCAATAGCATCACGCGACGCATCAAACAGTCGCCAGCTATTCGTAAAAGGCTGACACAGCTTTCAGAACACTCTGGATGGAGGCTTTACCTATTTCGTTGTTCTGATTGCGGGCAGCTTTGGCAGAGCGGTCACGAGTGGAACTTTGCAGACCGTGAGTATTTATTTCAAGTTCCACCGATTGATATTGCCGATTGGGAGAGAGAGCCATACCAGCAGCCAGCAGCGATGATGATTTATTCGGCTGTTATGCGGGACTTTTGCGCTCGCGCCACTTTTGAGCCAAGTGAAACAATGTGTCGAGCGGAGGGTTGTCCTGAACACGCCACTCGTTTTAGTGTTTTTTGTCGCCGTCATCACATTGAATCTTTACAGAAGCTTGGCAAGCTTCCGAAAAGTCCGGTCGGTCGGTTGTTTCCACCTTATTATATTGAGTCACCAAGCGCTGCTTAACATGAGATAAAGTTGCAGCGCCTAATTTCCTCCGCGCCATCACTCATATCTCAACGACTCAATCGGATCCAGATTCGCCGCCTTCCACGCCGGGTAGGTGCCGAAGACGACGCCGACCACGGAGCAGATGCCCAGTCCGAGCGCGATCCAATCGAACGGAATCACGGGCGGGACTTTCATCAGCCAGGCGACGCTGTTGCCGCCCAGAATCCCCAGCCCGACGCCGATGACCCCGCCGACTTCGCAGAGCACCACCGCTTCCATGATGAATTGCGTCATGATGTTCCGCTTCTTTGCGCCGATCGCGCGGCGGATGCCGATCTCCCGCGTCCGCTCCGTCACCGAGACGAGCATGATATTCATGATGCCGATGCCCGCCGCGATGAGCGCGATGGAACTGACCACCGCCACGCCGAATCGCACGGTGCGGGTGAAGGTGTTGAACTGTTCGATGAGCGAGTCGTTCGAGAACAGTTCAAAGTCATCTTCCGCACCGGGCGGAACCTTGCGCGCGTTGCGCATGATGCCGCGCACCTGTTCGACGCAATCATCGTAGCTGGCCGAGTCACGCGCCTGCACCAGGATCGTAAGGTCTTCCCACCAGCGGCCGTAGCGGTTGAGCGCGGTGGTGATGGGAATGACGGCGAAATTATCCTGGTCACCGGTTTGCGCTCCGCCCTTGGGCGCGATCACGCCGATCACCGAGTAGTTGATGCCATTGAGCTTGAGCTGTTCGCCAATCGGCAAGCCGAGCGGGAAAACCGTCTTGGCGAGGCTGTCGCCGATCACGCACACGTTGCGGGCGCTGTCCACGTCGCTCTCCATCAGCCCGCGGCCCTCGGCGACGAGCCAGTTTTTTGCGGGAAAACTGCCGGGCGTTTCGCCGAAGATGTTGACGTTGGGCGGGGTTTTTTTGTAGCGCGTCTGGACCTGGCCGCTCCAGAACTTGCCCTCGATGCCAACGCTGCTGGCGAGCGTGGCTTTGTCGGCCACCTGCCGACCCTGCGCGAGGGAAATATATTTCCGCCGCCAGTATTTTTCCCAATCCGAACGGTTGCCGAACTGGATCTCCGGCTCCCGTGTGATCGCAAACGTCTGGCTGCCCAGCTGGCTGATCTCGGACTCGATGTTTTGTTTCAGCACGCGCATCGCGGTCATCACGACGATGATGGAAAAGACGCCGATCAACACGCCGAGCAGCGTGAGCGCCGAACGCAGCTTGTGCGACGCGAGCGCGTTCATGGCCATCGTGAAACTTTCCCGGGCCTCGGCCAGCAACAGGGTTGGTTTGTGCAGTTTCATTTGCTACGAGCTGCCGGGAGGATGATCGGATGAGTGGATTGTTGGATGAATGGATTATTGGATAAACGAGCATGTCGCCCATCCAATAATCCGAAATGTCTCAAAAACGATGCAGCCAACAGGAGCGCGGGCGGCTCGCCCGCGCGATGCAAAGGTTGGAACTCGCGGGCGAGCCGCCCGCGCTCCTGTCCAAATCCATCAATCCATTTATCCAAAAATCCATTCATCCATTTTGGAGGTCATCATTCATTGCGCAAGGCATCCACCGGGTTCATCCGCGCCGCGCGCCAGGCGGGCAGAAAACCGGAGATCAATCCGGTCAGCAGCGACACGATCAGCGACATGACCACGATGTTGAACGAAAGTGACGTCGGCAAAATATGTTTCACCGCCAGCGTCGCGAGCCACGCGATGCCCAGCCCGATGACGCCGCCGATCAGGCAGATGCACGCGGCCTCGATGAGAAATTGCAGCAGGATCGTCCGGCGTTTGGCGCCGATGGCTTTGCGGATGCCGATTTCCCGCGTCCGTTCGGCCACCGAGACGAACATGATGTTCATGATGCCGATGCCGCCGACGAACAACGACAGGCTGGTGATGCAAAGGCCGATGACCGCGATCCGGCCGGTGACGCGATGAAACATCTCGACGATCTGATCCTGCTGGTTGATGGCGAAATCATCCCCCTGGTTGGGCGCAATGTGGCGGACCTGGCGCATCGCCTGGCGCAATTCCTCGCGTGCTTCATCGAGTTGCACCAGTCCCTTGACCTTCACGTGGATATCAATGGACGGGCGGTTCCAGATCGCCGCGAGAAACTGCCGCAAGGGAACGATGATGCGGTTGTCCAGGCTCCAGCCGAGCATGGTTCCCTGTTTCTCCATGATGCCGACCACTTCATACGACTGGTCCTCGATTTTGATTTTTGCGCCGAGCGGCGATTCACCCCGAAACAGATTGGTCGCCACTTCGCTGCCGATGACGCAGATCGGACGGCCGCCCTCGGCATCGGCGGCGGTGAGGAACCGGCCCTGGGCGATGCCCACGCCGCTGGTGTCTTGATATTCCTCCGTGGTGCCGATGATGAACGCGGTGTTGGCGCTGCGATCCTTGTATTTCACCGAATCGCCCATGTCCGTCGCCACGGGGGCGACGGCGAAGAGGTCGAGCCGGCTGGCCAGTGCCTCGGCCTCCGCTGGCCGGATGGGCCGGCGTTTCTGCGATTTCAGCCAGGTGCCTTCGGTGTTCTCATTGATCCAGCTGTTGCGCTGGATGTAAAACACGTCGGCGCCCAGCGAGGAAATGCTTTGCAGAAATGCCTTGTCCAATCCCTCGATCGCCGCCGCCATCAACGTGACGGTGACGA
>Ga0247670_1000130_pt1 | contig 24795 bp, 20 predicted proteins | sample CNK11_metaG_FD_183042 | JGI IMG/M metagenome (GOLD analysis project Ga0247670, IMG submission 183042) | Soil microbial communities from Purdue University Martell Research Forest, Indiana, United States - CNK11 | ecosystem: Environmental > Terrestrial > Soil > Temperate forest > Bulk soil...
GGCCTTCCCAGTCGCGGCATGAAGGTCAACAAGGAAGAGCTGGTGGGCATGATGGCGGCGGTCGAGGCGTACCTCAAGAAGGACCACGAGGCGGAATGGCGCGACTGGGAAGGCCGCGTCAAGACCATTGCCGATTCGGTGGGCCCGGTCAGCAGTGTGAAGGCCGAGCGCTTCGTGCCCGAGATCTCGAACTCCGTGCCCCACCTGCGCATCACCTGGGACGAAAGCCAGCTCAAGATTACTGCCGCCGAGGCCACCAAGAAGCTGCTCGAAGGTAACCCGTCAATTGAATTGCGGCCGGGTGCCCCGCAAGGTATCGAAGTTGCTGTCTGGATGATGCAGCCAGGCGAGGCGCAGATCGTGGCACGCCGTATTCGCGAGGTATTGAAGGGCGCAGCGTAAACCGCGGTTCCCGTCTTGTAGTGTTTAATGCTTCCCGAAGAAGGCGACCCCGATGCGGAAAGCGGTCCGTAACCATGTCGTGGCCTGTTTCGCATTATGCATGGCTAGTTTTCCTTCGCACTTGTGGTTGTTTTTCAAAGCCTCAGCCCAACTCCCGCAGAGCAAAACACAGGCTGCAAAACGGGCACACCGGGATTTTTTACGGCCCTATCTCTAACCTTTTGAGCCAGATATGAATTCGGATCGGGTCTTCTCTCGATTGTTTTGTCAAGCCTTCCGCCTTACAGTCGAAGCGAGTTCATCGCTATGGCCAATCGAGTCGCCAGAGCTTACGACCGGGTTCCCATCCACTGCTGGGTCACGCTTTCAGTGCATGGCCACAAGATGTGGGTCAGGACGGCGAACGTAAGCGGGGCAGGCGCCATGATCGAGTCGTTGTTTCCCATCCGCGAACAGTCATTCGTAGAAATGCATTCCCGCGTGGGCCTGCTGGTGGGCGGAGCCTATGTGCGCTACTGCAAACGGAAGGGCCTGTTCTACCGGATAGGCGTCAGATTTGCCCGGCCCGTCACCGCGCGCTTCTGATTTCACACCCAAACGGCAGTCCTTCGTAGGATAATTCCCCCAGTACGAAAAACAGATGGATACGGTTCGGGGCGCGATACCGCCGCAGCTCACGGCCACGCACTAATGTCATGCAGTTGGCCCCGGTCTGCGTGAAAACATTTCAGGGAATTGAAACCTAAGAGGAGCTTACGATGGCTGGACAAACGACGCAAACCTACGCGAATCACACCCGGTGGGATCCCATTTATCATTTTTTCGCTGCGCCGGTCGCGCTAATCAATGTGCTGGTGGCGATCTGGAATCTGATTAAGGCCCCCAGCCTGATGGCGGGCTGGTTTGTCATCCTTTCGGTGGCCTTCGTCGTGGCCGTGCTGAAGCTGCGAGTGTATCCGCTTAAGGTACAGGACCGCGTCATTCGTTTGGAAGAACGGCTGCGTCTGATGCAATTGTTGCCGCCGGCGTTACGCAGCCGGATCGCCGATCTCACCGAAGCGCAGCTGGTGGCGCTAAGATTTGCCTGCGACGGAGAAGTGCCGGCGTTGGCCGAGAAGGCGCTTGGCGGCGGCATGAGCCCGAAGGAAATCAAGCAGGCGGTCGTCACTTGGCGCGCGGATTACTTCCGGGTCTGACGGGCAAACTCGCTTAACAGGTCCTTCCATCGCGCGCGCTCCGTGGCGGGGCGAAACAAGGGCGCCAGGCGCTTGATGTGCGACCGCAGGTGGCGGTAGAAAGCGCTATCGGACTCCGCGCGCGCCAGCAAGCGGGCGAGAGCGTCCGTATCGCCGACCGGAAAATAACCGGGATAGTGCTCACCGAGCAGTCCAATGGAACCGGGAATACGCGAGGCGAGCACCGGCGTTCCATCCACCACGGCCTCGGAGATCACGTTGGCTCCGCCTTCCATGCGCGAGCTGAGGACCAGAATGTTGCTCTGAGCGATTAGGCGACGCGTGCGCGCGCGGCTGAGCGGACCTAGCCATCGGTAGCGGGCGTTGCGTGCCTGCTCGGCGAAAGCCTTTTTCGCCATGGCCGGCGCCATGGCTCCGCCGGCATGCAGCACGCGAATGCGGGAGTCCATGGGCAACCGGCGCGCGGCATAGGCCGAACGAAACGGGTCTTTAACAGCGCGCAGGTGTCCGGCCACGCAAACGTCGAAGAAGTCGCGCGCGCGCCGGACGTGTCGGCGGGTTGGATCGGCCGACTGGTAAATGACGCGAAGCTTCCGGCGCAAGTGCGGCGCCAGTTCGTCCGCGGCCAGGGGCTGCAGGGCCACGAACCGGTCCGCGGCTTCAAGCGCGCGCCGCGCCCTCGGCGAGCGGTGGATGTCGCGGTATAAATCGGTTCCGGTCAATGCCACGATGAGCGGTGCTTCGGGAAATCGGCGGCGAAACCGGAATACGGCTTCGGCGCTGCGACGCGCGTGCAGGGCGATCAGAGCATCGCATTCTTCATCTTCATAGCCGGTGGCAATCGTGACGCGATGCCCCAGGGATCGCAGCATGCGCGCCCAGCGCTCGGCTGACACCCTGTTACCATAAAGGCTTCCTGGAGGCGCGGGACACACCATGCGGATCAACATCTTTCTGCCGCATCATACAATTGAACGCTGCCGCCGCGCAGCGTAGTATGCGCACAGCCGACCTGATTGCCATGCTCACCGACGCGCGCCAGCGCACGCTCGCGCTGGTGGCCGATCTGTCCGATGAGCAGATGCGGGTTCCATGCATGGACATTGTCAATCCACTGATTTGGGAGATGGGACATATCGCGTGGTTCCAGGAACGATGGGCGCTGCGGCACTTGCGCGATATGGAACCCATCAGGCGGGACGCGGATTCGTTCTGGGATTCGGCGGCCGTGGCCCACAATACTCGCTGGGAGCTGACGCTGCCATCGCGGGGCGAGACGCTGGCCTATATGGAACAGGTGCTCGACCGCGTGCTCGAAAAGCTCAGCCAGGGTGACGCTGGCCCGGACGACTCTTACTTTCACTGGCTCGTGGCCATGCACGAAGATATGCACGGCGAGGCATTTACCTACACGCGTCAGACGATGGGTTATCCCGCGCCAAAGTTTTCCGCCGACGTGCCGGCCAGCGCGCCGGACCTGATCGACGACGTTTCCGACGAAGATGTGTTCGTACCGGGCGGGCGGTACGACCTGGGGGCGGAGCCGGGCGCGTTTTTCGTTTTCGACAACGAAAAGTGGGCGCACCCCCATGAGTTGGCTCCCTTCGCCATCGCGCGTACGCCCGTCACCAATGCCCAATTCGCGGCTTTCGTAGATGACGGCGGCTACCACGACAAAAAGTTCTGGAGCGAAGAGGGATGGCAGTGGCGGCAGAAGGAGAAAGCGTCGATGCCGGTCTATTGGCTGGCTGAAGGCGGCCGCTGGATGGTACGCCACTTCGATCAGACCGTGGCGCTGGCGGCGGATCAGCCCGTGATTCACGTCAACTGGTACGAGGCGGAGGCTTATTGCGGCTGGGCCAAGCGGCGGCTGCCTACCGAGGCCGAATGGGAGCTGGCCGCGACGGGGCTCGAGCGCAAGCGAAAATTTCCGTGGGGCAGCGAAGCGCCGACGCCAGAGCGGGCCCATCTGGATGCACGCGGCACCGGATGCGTCCCGGCGGCCGCGCTGCCCGACGGCGACAGCGTGTTCGGCTGCCGGCAGATGATCGGCAATGTGTGGGAATGGACCGCGTCGGACTTCCTGCCGTATCCCGGCTTCGTCGTGGATCCTTACAAGGAATATTCCGAGCCGTGGTTCGGCAGCGAGCGGAAAGTACTGCGCGGCGGCTGCTGGGCCACCCGCTCCCGCCTTATCCGCAACACGTGGCGCAATTATTTCACTAAAGAAAGACGCGATATTTTCGCGGGATTTAGGACATGTGCGGTCTAGAGCGGCCGTATCGGCGCAAGGCGTGTAGCACGGAATTCATTAGCAGGGGTAAAAGACCGGTTACTACGCGCGCGGCTCAGTACCGCATTGCCGCGGCGCGACCAAAGAAAGCGGTTTATGCCGCCTTCTCGTTGCGACAGGCACTAAAACGCCCACGGAGGACAGCGTAATCCATATCCGCGTTGATTCGCGTTCATCCGCGGCCTGAAATCGGCGGTCCCTACACCTGGTCCGGAACCACGAAGGGCTTGCGGTAGTCGCGCTTGAACATGGCGTTGGCTTCGCGGTCACCCTTACAGGAGTATGTTGCTTCGTCGAAATAGAGCGTGCGGCCCAGGCGATACGAGATATTCGCCAGGTGCACGAGCGTGGTGGAGATCGCCCCTTCTTCGATGGGCGCATTCAGGTCGGAGTGCTTGCGGCTGCGCACGGCCTCAATGAAATTGGCCCAGTTATTGCCCATTTCCTTGCCGGACGGCCCGGGCTGCTGCTCGCGTCCCAGATACGTGGCGTAGGTGCCGTGGTCTTCGTCGCTCACCACCATATAACCCTTGGAGCCGTAGAAGATGGCCCCGATGGTGTTGGAGTCTTTAGTGCCTTCGTTCAAGCCGCCTTCGTGATTGCTCATCCAGTGGCGGACTTCGAAGTTCATGAACTTTTTCTTGCCATTGTCGTCGAATTCGAACATGCAAGTGATGTCGTTGGGCGTCTCCTGGTCGTCATCGAACATGAAGTGCCCGCCCATGGCGCTTACCTTGGTCGGATATTTGACGCCCAGGCCCCAGCGCGCCATGTCCACCTGATGAATGCCCTGGTTGCCGAGGTCGCCATTGCCGTAATCCCAAAAGAAGTGAAAGTTGTAATGGAAACGGTTACGCGTGAAGGGATGCTCCTGCGCCGGGCCCTGCCACAGATCATAATGCACGCCTGGCGGCACCGGTTCGACCGGCTTGCGGCCGATGGTGTCGCGCCACTTGATGCACAATCCGCGCGACATGTAGACATCGCCGATCAGCCCCGCGCGGATCTTGTCGACGGCTTCGCGCGCCACGCCGGACCGGCAATTGGTGCCGTGCTGCACAATGCGGTTGTACTTCTGCGCCGCGGCCACGATCTGCCTGGCCTCGAACATGTCGTGCGAGCAGGGCTTCTCGACGTAGACGTCTTTGCCCGCCTGGCAACCCCAGACTGCTTGCAGCGTGTGGTTGTGGTTGGGGGTGGCGATGGAAATCACATCGATGGATTTGTCTTCCAGTACTTTTCGCAGGTCGGTGAAAGCGGCGGGCCGTTTCTTGCCCAGTTTCTCCACGTCGTTAACGCGCTGATTGAGGACGGATTCGTCAATGTCGCAAATCGCCGCGATCTCGACATTGTCCATCCTGGCGTAATGCCCGATGTGCGCGCGACCTTGGCCGCGTACGCCCACGCAGGCTACGCGGACGGTGTCGTTGGCGCTGGCAAGGCTGCTGGAACGCATGGCAGCGACCGCAGCCGTACCCATCAAAAAATGTCGTCGGTTCATAAAGGCTCCCGTTTATGCATGTTACCGCAGATGGCGCACAGGGGGTTTGCTGCGGACCGGAAGCACGCCTAGTCAGTTTCTCGGCGCGCCCTGCTGAATCTTGCCGGCCAGCCCGGCGGCCAGCGCCACACGAATGAGGCCAGCCACGTTATTGACGCCGAGCTTCTTCATCATCGTTTTGCGGTAGCTCCGCACGGTTTCCACTCCGAGGTTCAGGATCACGGCAATTTCTTTGCTGGCTTTGCCCTCGATGATCAACCCGAGCACCTGAAATTCACGTGGAGTGAGTTGTGCAAGCAATGGATGGCGGCTCATGCTCTCCGCCTCACCACGGCGAATGCGCGACAGCAGCCGCTCCGACACGTGCGGGCTCAGGTACGAACTACCCCGCGCTACGGCCCGCAGCGCGTCGAGCAATTCCGCCGACGAGGCCTGCTTGACCACGTAGCCGCGCGCGCCGGCGCGGATGGAACTGACGACCGAGTCCTCGTCGTCGTACATCGAAAGCATGATCACTCTGGTGGAGGGGCAATGGCGCAGCAACTCGGCCGTGCTATCGACGCCGTTGAGCCCCGGAAGGCCGATGTCCATCAAAACGATATCCGGATGGATCTCGGTGCAGCTTTGAATCGCCTCGATACCGGTTTCCACATCGCCGACGATGGTAAATTCAGCGCTGCGATCGAGCAGGGCTTTAATGCCATCCCGCATGATTTTATGGTCCTCGACAATCAGTACACGGTAGGACATAGCCTAAAGGGTCGTCTGAAGCGCAAGACGGTAGGTTCTCTCTATACCACGCGACGAGGCACGCGAGCAAACCCTGGGTGCTGCCTGAAAGGTGCGTTTAACGCGAAACAGCGAGCGGTTGATTTTCCTCGCAGTTGACCGCACCATGGGAGCATGCAATCCTACCGCCCATCATTGCAGGCACTCAAAAACATCATCCCCGCGTGACACCCGCAATGGAAGCAAAGATTACGGATCACGTATGGGATCTGGCGGAATTGCTGGAGTAGGCGAAGCTGCTACGGCTCCTCTAGCTCTCTTTCTGGCTGCCTTACGTGCGGCTCGGGCTGCAACCTGTTGACTCTTGCGCTTCGCGCCATCGCCGCGTAATATTTGTGTCGAATCTTTGATTGTCGGCCTACGCGGTTTCATGGTCTTATCATTTCACATTCCAACAACGCACCTTTCAGGCAGCACCAAACCCTGGGTAGTGCCTGAAATCACCCTTTCATGCAGCACCAAACCCCTGAGCCGCGCTCAATCTGTGGCGCCAAGGAAGTGACGCGTCCGGCTCTGGGAACTGCACGGTCTTGCCGTTTTCGCTTGGGTTGCGGCTATTGATGCGAAGAATACTGCGACTGTGGCGGGTTGAGCTTCACTTCGATGGTTTTGGCTTCGTTGTCGATGTCGAAGATCTGGCCGAAGGTCTGGTACCCCTTGGCGATGACCTGCACCTGGATGGTTCCCTGCGGGATGGGCGGAATCTTGGCAACTCCTTCCTGGTTGGTGCGCGTTTCCCACGTCTTCAGGATTTTCTTGCCCAGCTTCATTTTGTCCCGGCCCTTCACGAATTTCACAATCACGCTGGCGCGTTCAACCGGATGGTCGCTCAGTGATTTGACTTCTATGGTGAGTGTGGTCATGTCCGCGGCGGCCAGAAGCGTGGTCGCAAGCGCGATAATGCCGGCGGACAAGAGAAGACGAATACGCATGCTTCTGATTATCTCAAAGATCGGTGCACGTTCACGCAATGTCCGGAAGCAGGAAACGTGCCGGCTGCGCCGCCGCGGCGGCAGCCGCCTCGGCAGCCCGGTAGCCGCTGCGTACCGCGCCTTCCATGGTTGCCGGCCAACCGGAGCGTGTCCAATCTCCCGCCAGGAAAACGTTGGGTGCTCTGGTTCGAGCCTCCGGACGTGCGGATTCCATTCCCGGCCGCGCCGAATAAGTCGCTCGCACCTCTTTTATGACATGGGCGCGCTCCACCTTGGCATCACGAATCCGCGGAAAGAACTCCGCAGCCTCGCGCAGGGCGAGCGCGATAACATCCGCGCGCGGCATCTCGACAAGAGTGCGTGACGCGCTCACGACAAACTGCAAGTAGCGGCCCTCGCTCTTGTTGAACATCCATTGAATGGTGCGGTCGACGAGCGCGGCGTGCGGCAGCTCCGTCACGGGACGGTCTAACCATACATGAATGCCGGTGATAGGCGAGTGCTCGAACGGCGCGGTATCAACGCCCAGTTCCGGCGCCAGCGCACCCAGCCGCTCGAACGGCACGGCGCAGATCTGGTAGTCGGCCGGGTGGACGCTGCCGCCGGGGATTTGCACGCCGCACGCAGTACCCTCACGGAAAATCATGCGCTCCACCGGCGTGCGCGTATGAAGATGCACCGCGCCCAGTTTACGCCAGGCCTCAACGCTGTATAGTTCGCCGAGCGGCACTTCGGGAACGCCCATTTCGTATGCGTCTGCGCGGGCCAGCATGCCCAGCCAGAACACCTGGAATCCATGCAGGGCTGCCATGCGGTCCAGCTCTTCGTTCACCGCGCTGACCAGCACCTGCCGCCAGAAGCGATCGATGGCGCGCGGCGTCTGCTTCTTTTCACGCAGCCAATCGAGCATGGTGATGTGCTCCAGGTCCTTTCGGCGTCCGCGTTCCCGCATCAACGCCACCATGCCGCGCGCGATGGCAAGCTTGTCGGATGTGCCAAGGCAGCGCATGCGCAGGAATGAATAGGTTAGATGCAAAGGCGCCGGCATCCCCCCGCGTGCCAGCTTCGAAAGACGCCCGCCTGGCTCGAGGAAATAATACTCGCGATAGAAACGGATGCGATCCGCTACGCCCAACCGCGCGTAGAAATCGAGCAGGTTGACGCAGCAGCGCAACAGCACGTGCTGGCAATTATCGATCAGCTCGGAATTGTCTTCGCCCGGCGAAACCGGAAACGAAGTCGCGCGCCCGCCGAGAAACGCCCGCGATTCGAACAGGTCGACATTGAAACCGGCCGAGCCCAGAGCGGCCGCCGCCGCGAGACCAGCGAGTCCTCCACCGACAATGTTTACCGAGGGCATTCCCGCCCGAACATAGCGCGTTTACGGCCCCGGCGGCAATAATGCGCGGATGGTCTCAATGCTGTCGGCGTCCGCGGCCTTCTTGTCGGTACGCCAGCGCGCCATGCGCGGGAAGCGCACGGCGATGCCGGACCGGTGCCGCGACGATCGCTGGATGGCTTCAAATGCCAGCTCGAACACCAGCTCGGGCTTCACGCGCCGTACCGGGCCGAATTTTTCGATCGTGTTGTTGCGGACGAAAGCGTCCACCTGGCGGATTTCGTCGTCCGTCAGCCCGGAATACGCTTTAGCGAATGGTACCAGCTCGCCTTGATCCCAAACGCCGAACGTGTAATCGGTGAACAGGCTGGCGCGCCGCCCACTGCCCGGTTGCGCATAAATCAGTACCGCGTCCACTGAGTACGGATTGATCTTCCACTTCCACCAATCGCCAACCCTGCGCCCCACACGATAGGGTGAGCCGCGCCGCTTCAGCATGAAGCCTTCGACGCCGCGCGACCGCGCCTGCTCGCGCGTGCTCTTGAGCTCGTCCCATGACACACCCGCGACCAGCGGTGACGCCACCAGATGGCTCTCGGGCCCGGCGGCAGCCACAATGCGTTCCAGTTCCGCGCGCCGCCATTCGAGCGGCCGCTCGCGGACATCTTCGCGGTTATGTTCCAAGAGGTCGAACGCTACCAGAACCACCGGTACTTCGGCCAGAATCTTCCCGCCCAGTTCTTTGCGTCCGATGCGGCGCTGCATTTGCGTGAATGGAAGCGGTGCGCCGTCTTTCCACGGCAGCACTTCGCCATCGAGCACCGTGCCTTCGGGTAAAAGCCCGCCAGCCGCCGCCAGTTCGGGAAACCGGTCCGTAATCACCTCTTCGCCGCGCGACCAGAGAAACGTCCGCCACTGGCGCCGGATTAATTGCGAGCGGATGCCGTCCCATTTCCATTCGATCTGCCAGTCCTGCACATCACCCAAGCTTTCGACTTCGCCTTCGAGCGGATACGCCAGGCAGAACGGATAAGGCCGGCTGACATCGGCATCGCCAGTTTCCTTGGCCAGCATCCGGGTGGCGAAATCCGGAGTCGGCTGCCAGTCGCCCATCAGGCGGTGCGCCAGCACGTTCGCTTCGACGCCGCTCGCCTCCGCTAGCGCGCGCACCACCAGGTTCTGCGAAACGCCCACGCGAAATTCTCCCGTGATCAGCTTGTTCCAGGCGAAGCGCTGGCGATCACTCATGGCACGCCAGGCCTCGACCATCGATTCACGGCGTGCGGCGTCATCCCACTCGCGCATTGGCAGCAGGCGCTCCTCCGCCCAGTAACGAAGCGGCTGGTCGGTCGTGGCGCTGGCCGGCGGCAGCAGCAGCGCGATGGTTTCGGCCAGATCGCCGACTGCCTGATAGCATTCGCCGAAAAGCCATTCTGGAATTTCCGCCTCTTCGACGGCCCACGACACCAGATCGCGGGTGGGAATGAGCCGCTTGGGCCGGCGTCCGATCAAGAAGTGAACCGCCCAGGCGACATCCTCGGCAGGCGCAGAGCCGAAGTAGCGTGACATCGCCGCGATTTTTTCGTTGGTCTTCGTGGTTTCGTCGAGTGCGGCATAGAGATCGGCGAAGGCTTTCATGCTTCCGCCTCGCCCGCGACGTCTGCATCCTGCTCGCCCTGGAACCGTGTCTCGATGGCGTCGGCCTCCAGACCGTTTTCCGACAGCCAACGCGCAAGCGGCGCGCGATAACCGTGCGTCACCCAAACCCGTTCCGCGCCCGAGTTGCGAGTCGTGCTCAGCAAAGCGGGCCAGTCGGCGTGATCCGAAAGCACGAAGCCCCGATCCATCGAACGCCGCCGCCGCGTGCCGCGGATGCGCATCCACCCCGATGCCATGCCGGCCGAAAAATCGCCGAATCGCCGCAACCACGGAGAGGTCTTGCCCATCGGCGGCGCCAAGATCAGGGCGCGCGTCCAATCGGTTTTCGGCGGAACCGAACGCGCGTACCGTGTTGCGGGCAACGCGATACCGCTCGCGCGGTAGATGACGTTGTACTGCTCAACCGCGCCGTGGGTATAGATGGGCCCGATCGTGTTATCGATGCCGGCTAGCACACGCTGGGCCTTGCCGAGCGGATATGCAAACAGCACGCTGGCTTTGCCGGCTTGCTGGTTCCCGCGCCACCAGCCGTTGATTTCAGCAAGCGCCTCGCCCGGCTCCGGCCATCGAAAAATCGGTAATCCGAAAGTGGATTCTGTGACGAATATGTGGCAATGCACCGGCTCGAAACCTATGCAAGTCGGATCGGGCGCCAGCTTATAGTCGCCGGACACCACCCAGACTTGTCCTTGATACTCGATCCGCACTTGCGCCGATCCCAGAATGTGGCCCGCAGGATGCAACGACACGCTAACGCCGTTGATATGCCGCGCCTCACCGTAGGCGAGCGACTCGATGGAGCCTTCGACGCCTACGCGCGCACGCAACAATACTTCGCACGGCCGCGCGCAAAGGTAGCTTTTCGAGCCCGCGCACAGATGGTCCACATGCGCATGCGTAATCACGGCGCGATCGGCCGGGTTCCAGGGATCGACGTAGAAATCCCCCGCCGCGCAATACAGGCCGTTCGGATTGAGCTGCAAAACGTTGTCCACGGCTACACGGCACACATTTCCGCCTGGAACGTTCCATGCCGCAACGAGGACGATCGGAGCATTCGTTCCATCGCAATTTAGTATAGAGTGCAAGGACGATGACCTCTCGGCAGCTGTACGCTCCTCCGGGTTCCGCGAGAAGCTGCCGACCTGCGCGTCAAGGCGCGGCGGAGATCATTCTTCAAAGCTCCGGGAAAAGTCCACGATTTGATCCATAAAGCCTGTGACTGGCTCTTGCGTGAGGCCGGCAAGTCGGACGCGGCGCGGCTGGATCGATACCTGATAGCCCACGGTTCGGCGATCCCAGGATCACCTTGCGCTATGCCATCGAGAGGTCTTCCCGATCACAGCGGCAACTGATAATGCAAAAAACTCGCACCGCCGGGGCAAGGTCCGGCATCCAAATTGAGAAAGGCTGGTCCAGTCATGACGAAATGGATTTTCGAACCAGGACATACCGCTGCCGGGTTCCGCGCGCGCCACATGATGGTGACTTGGGTGCGCGGGCACTTTAAGAATGTGAAAGGGAGCATGGAATTTGATCCCGACGACCCTACGCGGAGTTCGGTCCGCGCGGTCATCGATGCGACTCAGTTGTGGACTGGCGAGCCTGCCCGCGACGCACACCTGAAGAGCGCTGATTTTCTCGACGTGGCGCATTCTCCGCAAATTTTATTTGAAAGCTCGTTGGTGCGTCAGGACGGAGCCAATCATTACCGAGCTTCGGGCAACGTCACGATCCGAGGAGTTGCGCGCCCGGTCACGCTGGAAGTCACGTATCTCGGCCAGTGGGAGACCCCCTACTGGGAAGACGGCGTCGATAAAGGTCCGATCACGCGCGCCGGTTTTCTCGCCACCACCAGCATCAACCGTCACGATTTCGGTGTCAGCTGGAACTCGGTGCTTGACCGGGGCGGCATCGTCGTAGGCGATGAAGTGTTCATCGACATCGACGCTGAGGCCTTGAAGCAAAAGTAGCAGCCGGGGAGTGCTGAAGGCTTTCTACTATCGCGCCTCGGACGCTAACGCCTCCCGACGCAATGTCCCTCGGCTTTCCACAGATAGCACAAAGCACGGATTGTTTGACAGCCCGTGCGGCGCTGCCCTACACTTGGGCGTTACGGCATATCGCTAGGCCCGCATTCTGTCGTTATGCACGATCTTCGTGCGCCTTAACTGGTGGAGGTCGCCATAAAATTCCTCAAGCTCGTGTTAGGTGCTTTCCTCGTATGCCTGGGCGTGGTGGTCTGCTCGGCAGCGTACTTGAGCATTGCGTATCACGGATTCACATCCGACCTCGTCAACGATTTCCGCCACAGCTCGTGGTCCGAATTCAAAGCCAAATACGCATTTTTCTACTACTACGCGCGCTTTTACGAGCAACTCAGGCTGAACCCCGCCACAAACATGTACGATCTGGAAGAGGCTTCACGGAAGGCTCACGGCTCGCGGACTGCATCCGAATTCGAGAAAGGTCTGCTCGATTTTCACGAAGGGCGTTTTCAGGAAGCGATCGCGGAAATAAAGGACGACATCGCACGGAAGGGCGAGACGGAGGAGAAACTCTTCTGGCTCGCCATGGGCTACATGAGGGCTGCGGAAGCCCAAAACTGCCTGACTCAGATGCAAAGTGCCAGCGCGGCGATGGCCCCTCACGTGATGAGTGATCCACACCCCGATGCCGTTTCGCCGTTTGCTTGCTCGCTGCCTCTCACGCGGTTTCACGAGCAGAAGCAATGGTCGGAATCGGCTGCCAAAGTCCTGGAACGCCTGTTGGACCAGTATGACCCGCCAAATTCGCTCTACCGGTGGCTGTTGAATTTTTGTTATATGACCATCGATCGTTTCCCCGAGGGCGTCCCTGCGCGATATCGCATCAATACCCCATTCATCGATGCGTTTTATGGCAAGGGCCGGGACGCCGCGCGCGCTGCGCATCCCGATCTATTGCTCGAAGATCAGGCGAAGGAACTGGGCGTCAATACCTTCGATGCCGGCAAGGGCGTTGCTGTCGAGGATTTCAATGGCGATGGCTGGCTTGATATCGTCACCGGCGGGACCTTCAGCGGGACCCGTTATTACGAAAACGATCATGGCGTTCGGTTCATCGACAAGAGCGCCGAGTCGGGTCTTGAAAAGATCACGCAGGCTTACATGATCACGGCGGCCGATTACGATAACGACGGACGGATGGACCTGCTCATCTCCCGCCCATTTCAGCGTCTTGCCCTGATGCACAACGATGGGAATGGAAAGTTCACCGACGCGACGCTCTCGTCCGGACTGCTGGCAAGGGAGCCCACCGATGATGAAGCCGTTTACACGTGCGTTACTGCTTGGGCGGACGTCAATAATGATGGAAAGCTCGATCTGTTTGTGGCGCAGTTCGCACAGCGGCTCCCGTTCGTGGGCGGTCTGCTTGCCCGCAAACCAATGACATCGAAGCTGTTCATCAACCTCGGCGGCGGACGGTTCGCGGATCGCACAGCCGAATACGGGCTATCGGACATCGTCAACGACAGTATCTTCATCGGCGCCACTTTCGGAGATTACGATCGGGATGGATGGCCCGATCTGTTTCTTTCCAGCGTGTCTCGGAACACGAGCGTGCTGCTCAAGAACATTGGCGGCCGGAAATTCGAGCCTACTTCACTAATTGATTCGAGCGAGCCTGGCTTCACCACCGCGTTCATCGACATCGATCACGACGGCCGGCCGGATCTTTTTCAGGGGAGCCAGTCGGTAGCCGCGGGTAGCGTCGCCAACGCGATATTCGGGAAAAATTCGCACCGGTTCACGAACAAGATTTTCCTTCAAAAGAAAGACGGCACTTTTCAGAACCGGTCCGATCTGTTTTCAGGAAATATGCCGGTCAGTACCATGGGCACGTCGTTTGGAGACATCAACAACGACGGTTGTTATGATTTTTACCTCGGTAGTGGCAGCCCGGAGAGCTGGTTCATTATGCCCCATCTCCTTTACCTGGGCGAATCGTCGGGAACAACCTGCACCGGCCGTATGGAAAACATTTCCATGCTATATGGCGTGGGTAACGTTCAAAAGGGCCACGGGATCGTATTCTTCGATTTCAACAACGACGGGCTGCAGGATATTTATTCGAGTCTGGGCGGCATGTGGCCGGGCGACGCCTGGAACAACCAGTTGTTTGTGAACAAGAGCACCACTAAAAACGCCTGGATCAAAATCCGCCTGCGCGGGCGTAAGACCAATCGTTTTGGCGTGGGTGCAGCGATTCAGGTGACCGCCGCCAATGCCAAAGGTGAACACATCGTCAGGACCTACGACATGGACTCCAGGACGGGATTCGGCAGCGCGCCGTATTTGGCTCACATCGGTCTCATGGATGCGACAGACGTGCAGTCGGTGCAGGTGCGGTGGCCGGCCAGCGGCAAGGTAATCCAGTATGCGGGCCATCTCAACAGCCTGAATGTGCTGGACGAGGGCGAAGATATCAGGTAAGCGCAACCGTTTCCCAGGGCATATTCATAAGTGTCAACCGGCCATCCCGGGATTCGTAGTATGCTGTTCCCAAGCTCATGTCGGAATCCGGGAAAGGCCTCTCGATTTCTCTGCTGCCGCTAGCCAGGCGGCGCATGAACGGCGTCAGGACCGTTTCTTCGGGCGCTGTCAACAGGACCATACCACAAACCGAGTTCCAGGAAAGGATGCGCCTGTACCAACAGGAGGCGTCCACGGGAGAGCTTGGCATGCTCAAAGTCGTCAAGGGCCTGTGGAAGAGCGAAGGTTTCGCGACTACTTTCGGCAAGTTCAGGCTGCCGGATAATACGTTGAACGACCCGCAGATCCCCCGCGAGTCGCTGGGCATCGCCCACGTGGGATACGGCGCGGCCAGTGCCGAGTTCACCCATTTCGACACCGGCAAACTTCGCGAGATCGTAGAGACCAAAAGCAACCCGAATTACCAAGGTTTTACGTATGAAGGCTCGGGGTCGGCACTGCGGATTTACGAACCTGGGGTCTTCAAGACTATGTGCGGCATTCTCGGTTTAATCCCGAGGAATGCGCCGCCCGGACCCGACAAGACCGGCTTCTTCGCCAAGTTTTTTGCCGCGTACCCGCCCGAGGTCCAGCGGCTGATCACGCACGGCTACGGCAGGCTGATCGCATTCAGCACGATCAGCATTTATAAAGCCATCGACGAGGCGGCCTCACTACCCGAAAAGCATGTGTATCCGGCGGTCCAGGGAATCGCTTTCGCTTTTGCCATGATGAACTCGCAGGAGATGCCGCGGTTGCTTGAAAATAGCGCGATCGAGTATCCGGCGCAAATCCGCGCAGCCTTCCAGGATGGACTGATATACGGACTCATGTTCTGTGAATGGTTTGTGCCGGGATTCCTGTCTACCTGGAAGTACCAGGGCAAGCTGGAAGAAAAACTGGTTGAACGGGCGCGATCTGAAGCTGCCTTGAGCCTCAAGCGCGGGCACATTCTGCCGTTCGCGCTCGAACAATCGATGGTTAAGGGAGCCGCTTAGAAATCTCTTCGACCGCGGTTTCCCGGGTGTTCGACGGCGGCGTTTCGCGCATAGCTCCGAATTTCGCTGGCGCCAAACCCCGTTCCCAACCCATTTCTTCCAACAGGTGGAGCAGGCCATCCAGCAGATTCTGATGCACCCGGACATGATGGCCCATGGCATAGTGATCGATGCCATCATGCGCCCCGCGAACAATACCGGTTCGCCCCAACGTGAGCCGGTCCAATAGCCGGACCGTGCTGTAAACCGGATCCCAGCCGCCGAAGTTCATAATCTTCTGCGTTCGCGGAGCCACGATAAAAGCAATCTCGATTTTGAGAGCGCCGTTGTCGTGAACAAAGAAGCGGTATTGTTTCATCGCGCTGTAAAAGCGGCCCGCTCCGAACGCTACGAATGTGGGGACGATCATCCAGGGCGCCACGGCGTAGCCGAAGCAGAACACTTCTCGAAATCCCGCCGGTGGATCGGTGGGAGGAACGAAGAACGCCGGGTGAAAGATCATGTAGCCGGCTTCGTTGTTGAAGCGCCGCAGAAAGCGATCGTAGCGCGCGATTCGCGGAGGGAAGGCCTTCATGTAATCGAGCACGTCCAAGCGCATCGCGGCCCACTGGTAACGCGTGCCGATGTCGAAAATGCCGATCGGCGCATCGGGCTCTACAGCTCGGGCTGCATCCACTCCCACATCACGCACCATGGCCGGGCGGTAGAGAAATCCTCCCGGAAGACCGTTGGCGCTTTTCCAGGTGGTCTGTTGGAGAAAGTGCTTGCCTAGCCAATCGCGGAGAGCGGCGCCGGCTTGCGCGGCATTACCGCCGGTTCGCAAGTGGTACACCGCGGCCTGCAGGCACCCCATGACGGAACTCTGCTTGCCCTCGAGTTCCATGGTCGTGAAAAAGCACTGGGACGTGCCATCATTCGTTAGGCCGGCATTGAACTGGACAAGGTCGGGCCGGGAAGCGGTCCACCAATTCAGCAGCTGGCTGCCGCGAAAGATCCCCAAATCCACGGCGGCGGCAATGGCGGCAACGTCCTTTTCTGCGACCAGGGGTGCCATGAGGTTGCTATCCTAGCACAACGCTTACACGAGCTATTGTACGCGCTCCCAGGTCTGGGTCTTGCCAAGGAATGCGATCGAGCCGCGGACGTTGAGCCTTTTGCCGCCTTCGATCGGCGCGATCTTGCATGCATAGATTTTCCCGGTATCGGGATCAAGGATCTTGCCGCCGGTCCAGCGGCCGTCACTCTCCTTGTGCATGCCCCATACGATGGTCATGCCGACGACAGGCTTGTCCTTGTTCTCGCCCTCGCACTTCGGGCACCTCCCGCTGGAGTCTTCGACCCCGCCCTTAAGAACTTTCTCGACCTTACCGGTTAGCTCTCCATTTTGTTCCGTGACGCGAAACAGAAGAGTTCTGTTTGGCTCCACGTTCTTCCACAATCCGAGAGCCGAATTGTCTTGCGCGCAGAGGCTGTTGCCGAAGAGGACCGCAGCCGGCAAGAGGACAATCGCTAAATGTTTGAACATTTTCGTATCTCCTGAAACTTAGAATTCTCGTTTGGATTTTGGTCTTCCCGATCGTATGTTGAGTGATAGCGGGCGCGGCGGCCCACCTTTCCGCGCCGGAATTTGTCGCATATGGCCCATGTAAGACCGCTCAGCGGGCTGAATCGGTGACAATGCGCGCCGTCAGGGCCGGCAACACGATACCCAGATGGATCTCACAGGTATCGTGTTCGATAGCCGCCATCACTGCATTCGCGACATCTTCCCGGCGGAACTTCTTACCCTTCAGAATGCCCGAGGCCCCGCCCATTATTACGATGGTGTTTCCGGAGCATCGCATAGGTCGTCCTCAGCCTTCGATTTTTCTACGGCGAGGTTTCGGTTTTCAATATCGAATCGGCGTTGGATACGGATCCGCCGTCCACCTGCACGATAAAGTAGTTCGCGCTCTGATTCACCTGCACCGTAAGCAGGTGCCGGTCGCTGTCTTTGCTCCAGGTCCCGTAACCGGCGAAGGTGACGAGGTCCGAATCTCCTGGCTTCGCCGTGGATCCGCGTGCGTTCGTACAACTCACCGAGGAAAGGGCCTCCAGGTGAAAGGTCCCACCGCGCGATTCGGTGGAAGAATTCGTGTAGTCAGCCGAGAAACTCTTATTAGAAATGTCACAGGGAATGCTGTAACTCAGCTTGATCTGATCGCCGAACGAGGAAGTTTCATTGATTTGGCCGGTTTTCACCACCGTGACCGGAGTGCCGCCCGCTGTAGCCTGAAACTTTACGAACGGGTCGAGGTAGGAGTTGGCGCGCGCACGAAACCCCCGCGCCAGATTGTAGTCGGGCGTCGGCCATAAGAAAGTCGAAAAGTCCAGGAAAACTTCGCTGTTATAGCGGAAAACCAGCGAGCCATTCGGGCCCGGCTCAAAGTTTGCCGGCCCTTGAAAGCGAAATGTATCCTGCGGAATTCGTCCGGCGTTCAGTTCCAGGACTAGCGTGAGCAGTGTTTGAAACGGCAAGCCGCGAAACACCAGATCGCCGATGCTCTTGCCCGTTTTTACGTTAAACACGCCACAGGCAAGATCGAAAGGATCGCTCACTAACACACGATCCGTGGCCACATACTTATATTTTGGAAAGATCACGTTTCCATCAACGCCGATCATATTGATGCCGAAGCCCGGAATGGGGGCAGGCGGCGGCTCGGCGAGCACGCCTTCGGGCACGACCGCCCAGATGACTACTGGTACCAGATCGCCGTGCTGCGGGCCGAATTGAACGTAGAGCCGACCCGAAAGATGCGACCAGCCAATCGTCCCGCCTCCCAGTTCGGGAATCACAACGTGAGTAAAGCGGTCACCCATCAACGTGGCGTATGCGCTGGCAGTAAATACCTGAGTTGTGCCGAAAGGAAACTTGGGGCAATTCGCGCCGCAGGGCGGGTCGCTGGGCTCGCGCGTGGTGATGCGTACGCGTGGCCGCAGGCCGGTTCCCGGAGCCTGCATGCCGCACACATCGCCTGCCGTGCCGCAGAACGGCAAGAGCGCCCGGACCTTGTCATCCAGAAGACCGTTAAGATTGTTCCCGGTGGGGACAAACGTGTCTCCGAAGAAAGTAAAATCGAGCAGTCCGTCGGGACGCTGATCAAAGCTCGCGAGAGCGGTCCCGTAAATGCCCGGGAAGTCCAATTCCGGCGTCGCAATGACGGGATACAAGCGCAGGTACTGCCGTAACTTGTTGTTGAGACTTAACGCCCGGTAGTTCAGGTTCTGCACGATACCGGTCGTCAGGTTCAATTCACCCGTGGTGAGTTGGGGCGCATCGACGAACTCAATTCCTTTTATCGGGTATCGGAACAGGATGGGCGCCCGCTCGACCGCATCTTCACCGATCAAACCCGACATGTGTGACATCTCGAATTTCGAGATGTTGTTCACCGGCGGGAAGAACCGGATATGGATGCTGCCCTTCAGCGGGCTGGCGAAGAGCGTAAACCCACCGAATAAGATGTTGTTGCACAAACCCAGCGGGTTGTCCTTATCATCGGGACAATCCTGAGTTTTCGTGGCGTCCGCCAGGTAGCTCCCGGCAGAGGAAATGGTCAGCGTCTCCTCCATGCCCGGGGGCAATTGCAGCGGCACGGGCAACGGTAGCGTGGGCAGCCTCGGCTGAGCCAGTGCACCGGTCAAAGCGAATATCGATACTACGAGGAACGACAGAAGGTTTTTCATTGGGCTACCTCCGGAACCGCAAAGGGACGGAATCGCACAGCCGGGTCGTTGGGCGCGACAGTCGTCAGGTCCGCTAGCGGAAAACTGGTCTTATAAGTCTGATTGAGCAGCGTAAGGATTTCATTGGCAATCAGGGCGTGTACCGTAGTACCGGGGTAGGAGCCGCTCAACGAGTACAAACCGCCGAGATAATTCGCCGTCAGCGAGTAACTGCCTACGCTCAGGCCTGAAGTTCGCAATCGCGCGAATAAGGCATGCAGGTCGTAAAGGACAGCGCCGGCGTTCTTCGAGACCGTCGTGATTTCGGCGTTCAAAGCGCGCACTCGATCGCTGATTTCCGCGGCCGTAGCAGCGCTCGTCACCGACCCCGCCGGAAGAGGCGTCGTCTCTATCGGGATTTCGAATAGCGCATCCGGCGACAACAGGTCCCCGGTTTTCAAACCATATCGCGATGTCAGGGTGCCGGCCGAACGTCCAGTTAGTTGGGCTGATCCTGCGACAGTGGAGAAATAGGCGGTATCTATTGGATCGGGAATCGTCGTCGTAATGATTTGCGCGTATGTTGACTGCAAGGTCGTGAGCAATTTGGCGTAATTGGTGTGGAAGGTGCCCGGGTCCGGCATTAGATTGGGTTTGGCATGCACGGCCGCTTCCAGCGCCTCCGTATAGCCCAACTCGACAAGCACCAGAGTTGGATTCATTTCCACCGCGTATTCAGCCTGCGTCCACAGAGGCTTATCCGAGCCAAGAATCATGGCCGGATAGCCCAGTATCAGGTTGGTGACTGTCTGCTTGAGGTCGCCCGTTTGAACCAGCGGAGGGACCGGGCGCAGATTCACAGCGTCCACGAGGTGATGCCCGGGAACGGCGAGGTTGAAAACGAACAGCGGGGGTGGGAATGGCTTCCTTACCGACGTCTGCCAAGGCCCGGGGACTGCAACGGGCAGCACCGGAAAACCCGGAACGCTGCCGATCCCAGGCGGCTGAATCAGCGGTTGCGGAAACGCCGTCCCCATCTGCTGCGCCATGACGGCCGGGAAGCTTTTCTTCTGGTAGACATCGCGCAACGCGAAATCCGCAAGTCCCGCCGCGAGCCCTTCTCCGACCACCACGAACGATGTAGTGTCGAGCTTCGGGGTCTGCTGGGCAAGAGCCAGTGTGGACCAAATGAAACAGATTAGACCTGCCGCAAATTTCTTCATGAATAACTAGGGCGTTGAACTGTCCCCCCCCTTATGTAAACGTAATCCGATTCCCATCAGATGGGCAAAATTGTGATACAGGCCGTTGGTAAATTGGTTCGCATTGGCATCCACATTCGTGGTTCGATCCATGAATTTGACTGCCTGATAAAAAAGCGTGAATTCCATGTCGCCATGCGTTCTGGAAGCGCCCACGCTGAACGTGTTGCGGTTCGCATCGGGGAATACTGGGCCGACACTTTTGTCGACTACCGGTGATCGGTCGAACATATAACCGGCCCGGACCACGGTCTTCGGGTTCAACGCTCGCTCAAAGCCGGTGGCGATCTGGTAGGAGTTGCGGAAATCGAAGAACAGCCGCTTTTCAGCCGGCGTTCGCACATCCGGGTTCGTGGCTTGAGTTTCAGAAAAGTTCAACGGGATGCTGCGAAACCGCTGGTAATCCTGGAGGCGAAAGTCTACTGAAATGAGACTGTGCCAGAAGGCGGAGTTGGATACGCCAACTGCATAAGTTGCTGGAGTGACGAATGACCCCGTTGTCTTTTGGGTCGGAAAAGCTTTGGGCAGCAGATCCTTGTCGACGAACTGCTGCAACGGGAACGGGCTCGTAAAACCAAACGAAGCAAGACCGTTCAGATGGTTCACGACCGCGCTACGCCACATCAAGCCAACATTGGTCTTTGATGCCGCGTGTTTGTAAAGATATCCGGCATTGAAACCGGGGCTGTTTGCGGTTCCAGCGACGCGGGAACGTCCCTCGGGCAGCAGCCGGGCGATAGATCTGGCGGCTAACGTCGGGTCAACTCCCGGAAAAATCTGGTTAGCGGTTTCATTGCCAAAGTCTAGTCCATCGGTACGGGGATTCAGAAAGCTTTGTTCCAGAAGCAGATGAGTGTGAACCCAAGCGACGCCCACCGCCAGGCTGCTGTTGGGGTTCAGCCGGTAGGCAATTGTCGGCTGAAACCAGACCTCCTCAAGGCGGCCGCGCGTTCCGGCGAATCGTCCCGGGAACTTGGTTATAGCCGGATCACCATCGTGGAAATTCGTAAAGTTATCGGACAATCCGAAAGGAGCGAATGAGCCGAATCCGAAGGTCCATTTTGGATTGATTCGCCTGGTGAAAAACATGCTTGCCACGGGAATGAAATGCGGTTTGACGCTGCCGCTGTATCCATTGGACGGGACAACGGTTCCAGGCGGTGTGGATGATGGATTAAATCGGAACAAGCCCACTACCACGAGGGTGTCAAACTGAAATTGAGTGCCCTTCTGGAAAGCGATACCGGCGGGATTGTAGAACAGCGCCGACCCATCATCGGCAATCGATGTGAACGCCGTAGCCATTCCGGCGGATCGTGCGCCTAGCTCAGTAATCGAGAAGGCTGAACTGTCCGCGAGGCGGACCGAACCAAAAAAAACCATCATGAGCAACGCGAACTGCAGCACCGGACGCGACATACTTCGCATATTTGGCTTCACGAAAACCCCTATCTGTAAACGTCCTGGCCATCCCCGATCTCTTCTCCCCAGTGTTCCTGCGTGTGGGTGAGTCGACCGGCGCAACATGGCGATTGTCCGGTATCAGGTAGACAGACGATTCTTTGACCGTCAGTACTTAGGTTACGCGTGCGGAATTTGTCAAGAACACTCAATTCATCGAAAGATCGTTCGCGGTTGATTCTAAATCCCACGGAAAAGATTGTCAATGATGCCCAATAGGAGTATGTCGGCCAAGAGAGGCATAGAAATGACTCGAATCTGGTCCTGCTGCGCGGTAGTTCACGATCGTAAGTTGATGAACCGTCTAGCCGCCGTATCGACGACGAAAATCAGGTGCGCAGGGCGTTTCTGGATGGCGGATCTCTAGTGCACGAATATCCGGGAGTTGGGCTTTCAGATTCCCGTCCCGGCCCCGTCAGTGGTACACAAGCCATCATCGGCGAAACCTAACAGAGGTTTGGAACCGGTGGGGCAGTGGCCCAGGGAGAACGGACTTTAATTCCGCTTATGCGCCGTTCTACTACTCCGACAGCGAGCAGCTTCTCCGTCCGACGAGCTGCTAGGCACAAATCAGATTGCTTACGGCACTCAAGGCGGCGGCGTTGGCCAGTTCTATGGCGCACATGGCATTACGCCCGATTCCGCCGGCAGGATCCACGTCGCCGACGACGAGTATTTTGCCGGGGCGCTCGTTAGTGTCGATGAATGACGGGCGCCAACTGGACTTCCACCGCGTTGACCGTCACTGCGTCTCCGGCTGCCCTCTTGTCCCCGGAGTAACTACTCAACACCAAGAGCGCCTACCGATTGATTACTATCACCAGCACTCAACCCCTGTTTCGAATATAGGCGTTAAGGTTGCCGGGACTTTATTGAGGGTGCGAATTACACGGCTTCTCTGGGTGCCGGTACGAAGGGCTATCTCGTGGTGTATTTTTAAACCAACCGCGGCGGGCACGCGGACTATCTACTAGCTTCTTACTCGGCGCATTAAGTATATCTCGTCGCGCTTACTTTCTTCGGGTTATACGATTGGTGATAACCCAAGCCAGATTGTGACGGTCACTAACACGAGCGGCGGTGTTTTGGAAATCATTGTTGACGGCGGCTCGTCTCTCACTCAATTGAATAAGTGCCTCGCCGTATTGGCACCAGGTACGACTTACTCCGTCGCGGTTATCTTCGTACCTGTTGCGTACGGCACCTTCACCAGATTATCCTTCATTATCGAAGCTTCCGGGGTGATGGACCGTGTTCCATTACCACCGAAAGCGGGTCTTCTAGTTAATTAGTACTTGGCGGCCAGGCTGCAGCATTTTCCAGCGAGCATTCGACGTTGGTAGCCCTAGCTTGTTCTTACCTTTGTTCCCGGCAGCGGGTAGGGCTGGAGCGGGCACATGCGGTTATTCGGCAGCCTCCTGCGGGTGCAACTAGCTCTCCGAATCGAATCCGCTCAGGGCTTCCTCAGGGGTCGCCTGCACTTTGGATAAGGGGTGAACGGGATTGGCCGACTGCCGTCTGCTTGACATCACAGAGCATCGCCTCCGCACGCACTGCGTCGCCTAATTCCGCATACCAGGCTTGGATGGCCCACAGCGCCTTCCCGGCCTCCGTTTGAATCGGACCTATGTACGAGGCCGCGCGGTCGGAAATCGCCTGCTCGAGTTGCGTTCGCGGAGCCGCCGGATCTTCAATGGGAGTCTCAACAATAGCAGCAGTCCTTGCCTCACTCAGCGCCATGTCCCGTCACCATCTGTTCTTATCGGAATAGGTTGGGTATGTTTGCCCGGCTGGACATTTGCAATTACGTCGCCGAATGATTTTAAGGCAAAAGCCGTCACCGCAATAGGTTGCGGCGTACGAAATGGCACGTATCAAAGCAAATAATTCCAACTCGGCTTCATACCGATGGCAGATTTTTCTGCTTTGGCAGGTCAGCAGGCGTGTCCGAACTAGCTGCATACTGGCGATCGCGCAACCTGCGAAGACGACATAGGACTGGTGGTGCAAGGCATCGTACATCGATCAGTTGTTTCCCGGGGGCTTGGCCAACTTGCTCCGGTTCAGGGTCGTCCGAGAGCGCCGTAAAACGCCAGAGTGCCGGAAACGGCTTGGAGCGCGGAAAAAAGCTGCTACCGATGATGTTCTTGGGGTGCCTGTGGCGCCCCCCGACGGCGATCCTCACCCTCAAGAACCCGTGACTTCAAGGGGTTTTCACAGAGGCCGTCGCCGATTGCGCGGACCGGCTTCCCCATTTGTCATAGGCCACGATGGCATAGTAATAGGTCATGGATGAGTACACCTTGGTATCGGTGTAGGAGGCGGTCGGGGCTTGGCCGATCATCGTGAGCGTGTATGCGGAACTTCCCCGGTAAACGAGATAGCCACCGATTCCGGTAGAGCTCGTTGAAGGCAGCCATGTGAGATTGACCTGGCTTCCTGAGATCGCGATAGCCGTAAGCCCGGCAGGTACCGACGGAGGCGGCGATGCCGGCGTGGTTACGGAAACCGCGGCGGAATGGGCCGATTGAACTCCATAAGAATCGTAGGCCGCTACGGCGTAGTAGTACGTCGTCGAGGGAACGGCTTTTGTATCGGCGTATGACGTCGCCGCACTTGTGCCCAACATAGTCAGGGCGGCAGCCGAAGCGCCGCGGTAGATTATATAGCCAGTCACACCCGAGCTACTGGTGGACGGCGCCCACGAAAGATTGACCTGAGCGTACGATGCGGGCTGTGCG
>Ga0247670_1000132_pt1 | contig 24728 bp, 14 predicted proteins | sample CNK11_metaG_FD_183042 | JGI IMG/M metagenome (GOLD analysis project Ga0247670, IMG submission 183042) | Soil microbial communities from Purdue University Martell Research Forest, Indiana, United States - CNK11 | ecosystem: Environmental > Terrestrial > Soil > Temperate forest > Bulk soil...
CTGGGCTTGAAGCTGGTGGAACAAACACCCGGCATCTGCACGTTTGAAATTCCGACGTGGCGCGTAGATTTGAAGCGCGATGTGGATTTGATTGAGGAAGTCGCACGGCTGCATGGAGTGGACAAGATTCCCAGCACACCGCCGCGCGGCGCGCTCGGCACTAACGACTACGATTCGATCCACGATCAGCTCGCCGAGGCACGGAGGATTTTGAGCGGCCTCGGCCTGAATGAAGCGCAGGGACAAACGCTTGTCGCGAATGCCGAATGCCGAATGCCGAATGCCGAATTGGTCGCGCTGGCAAATCCACTCAGCAGCGACATGGACGTGTTGCGCCCGAGCTTGCTGCCGGGACTGATTCATTCGCTGCGGCATAATGTGAGCCGGAAGAATCATGATGTGGCGTTGTTTGAAGTGGGCCGCGTTTTCACCAACACCAATGGCCAGACAAAGGAGAATCGTAACGTCGCCATCGCCATCACCGGCCAGCGCGCCCTGCCCTTCTGGAGCGGCGAGGATCGCGACGCGAAGTTCGACGTTTACGATTTGAAAGGGCTGCTCGAAGAATTTCTGGAACAGTTCGGCTTGCGCGGCGTCACCTTCACGCGACGCGCGGAATCCACCGCATTGTTCCTTGAATCAGCGAGCATCGCCCTCGGCGGGAAGCTGGTGCTGGGCGAAGTCGGCCAGCTGCTGCCGGCGTTGGCGAAGAAATACGATTTGCGCGACAGCGTGCTTCTCGCGGAATTGAACCTGGACCTTCTGCTTTCGCGGCGGAATCCGGCCAAGTCGTTCAAGTCGTTGCCGCAATTTCCCACCATCCGCCGCGACGTGGCGATGCTGGTCCCGGAAGCCACGACACACGAGGCCGTATTGCAGACCGTCCGGCAGACCAAGCCCGCCAACCTTGAAAGCGTGGAGCTGTTCGACGTGTTCCGGGGCAAACACGTGCCGGAGGGACAGAAGAGTCTCGCCTATGCGTTCACCTACCGTTCGCCGGAGAAAACGTTGACCGACACCGAGGTAAATGCCGCACACACCAAAATCGTGGAAGCATTCAAGGCACAGCTGTCAGCAACGTTCCGGGAATAAATGTCGTGGGACAGGCATCCTGCCTGTCAATTCAAGAGAGACAGGCTGAAAGCCTGCCCCACTTTCATTCCGCCGACAGAAATGGCGGCATCGGGCAGTCGAGCGTGTCGGCGATTGCGCGGAGCAGTTCCGCCTCGCTTTCCTGAATCACGCCGTCCGCGCCGACGACATGGACGCAGGCATCAATGAGATTCTTTTTGATCTGCGGCACCGCCTGAGCCAGACGATTGAGCGCGGCGTCAATCTGGTTCAAGCCGCATTGCTCGCGTGGCAGCAGCGCCAGATCGCCGTCGGGCGCGCGCAAATACGGCGCGCCGGCATCAAATGCTTTTTGAATTTCACCCGCGTCACCGCCACTGACATGGGCCAGCGTGGAGAGAACGACGACGCAATCGGGCACCAACGGCTTGATCGTGTAAAACTGGACGACCGGCGAACGTGCTCCGCCGAACTGCGGCGCGAGATGGCGAAGAATGATTTTCTGCAGCACGAATTCAAACAGCTCCATCTTGCCGTCGCTTTGGATCAGCCACTGGAGCGTCTTGGAAAATTGCGCAAACTGTTCCTGGCTCAACTGCCGCAGCGCGCCTAAGGCCAGGTTGACCATTGGCAGTCGCGCCGGCACGGCAGCGGAGGCGATGTCGGCAGACAACTTCACCATGTTGCCATACATTTCCGGCGACAAATTTTTTGCGAGCGTGGCGAGTTGCGTGGCGCGCATCGTTTCGTTGGAGCTTAACAAAAGCGCGTAAATCAACGCGGCCGAGCCCAGCGGCTCGCGCACGGCGGACTTCACGCTTTCGGGCAAGGCGTCCCGCAGCTTCTCGGCATATTCCAGATGCAGCGGCGTGGGCGTGCCGAGATTCGGCAGGACGGAGCGCGATTGGATGACCGGCGGCTTGGCCTCATCGCCAGAACCAAGGATGACGCCGCCCAGCACCGTGCGAAACGCGTCCGGCATCGGCGGACGTGATGGGTCGCGACGGAAAAGATTCTCCGGCTTGTCCTCCGTCAGGCGTTTGAACTTCCCGTCCCAAGCTGGGTCAATGGCACGGATGCGGTCTTCGAGCGGCGGATGCGTGGCCACGCATCCAGAAATGAATTGGAAATGGCATTGCCAAAAAACATGTGGCCGGCATCCGGCGCATTGGGCGAATCCATTTTTGAGCCATAACCGCCGATCTTCTGCAATGCCCCGGAAAGTCCGGCGGGATTGCGGGTGAATTGCACTGAGGAAGCGTCGGCCAGAAATTCGCGCTGGCGGCTGATGGCGGCCTGGATCAACCGGCCAAAAAACACGCCAACGCTGCCGATGATCAGCAGCGCAATGCCGATGAGCGGCAGCGGATTTTTATCCCGGCTGCTGCCGCTGCGCATATACAGCAGAATCCGGCCGACTGTGGCAAGGCAGAGAATCCCAAACAGCACACCCATGAGTTGGATGTTGAGGCGCATGTCGCCATTAAGAATGTGGCTGAACTCGTGGCCGATGACGCCTTGCAATTCGTCGCGCGACAGCTTGGTGATGCAACTGCGCGTGACGCCGACGGCGGCATCGCCGGTCGTGTGCCCGGCGGCGAAGGCGTTGATGCCTTCCTCGTTGTCGAGCACATAGACTTTCGGCATGGGCACGCCGGATGCGATGGACATCTCCTCGACGACGTTGAGCAGTTTGCGTTCGTCCTGATTGGTGGTGTTGGAACTCACCGGCCGGCCGCCCATGGATTCGGCCACGACGCTGCCGCCGCCATTGAGCTGGCTGATTTTGAAAGCGCTGCCGATGAAGACGATCGCGAGCGTGATCACGGATGCGCCCAGAAAAATCTGCGGGTCCCAAAGCGCCAGCGGCGGGGCCGGTTCGTAGCGGTCGCGTTGACGCTGGCTGGACTGGGCACCGGTGAGAATCACCAAGCCGACCGCGTAGTTCAGCGCGATGATGAGGATGACGGCGACGACGAAATAAAAAACCAGCAACTTGGTTTTTTTCCGGGCTTGGTCCTGTCGCGCGAAGAAGTCCATAAATTTCTTGTAGGAGCCGAGGTGACGAGGCTCATTTCAATTTTTGCGGAGGTAAATATTAGAGCCTCGTCACCTCGGCTCCTACAAAGCCGTTTACGAAAACGAAACCTTCGGCGCGACCTTCTCTTCCGGTTTGTCCACGACGAACAGTTCCGCCGCGCCAAAGTTGAACATGCCGGCGATGAGATTGCTCGGGAACACTTCGCGGTCGGTGTTGTAGGTCATCACGGAATCGTTGTAAGCCTGGCGCGCGAACGAGATCTTGTTCTCCGTGGAGGTCAGCTCCTCGGTGAGCTGCATCATGTTCTGGTTCGCCTTCAGGTCGGGATATTGCTCGGAAACCATCATCAAACGGCTCAACGCGCCGCCCAGCCCGGCTTCGGCGGTGGCCAGACCCTTGACCGCGCTGGAATCGCCGGGATTGGCGGCGGCGGCTTTCGAGGCGGCGTAGGCGATGTTGCGCGCGGCGGTGACGGCTTCGAGCGTGCCGCGCTCGTGCGCCATGTAGCCCTTGGCCGTCTCAACAAGATTCGGGATCAAGTCGTAACGGCGCTTGAGCTGCACGTCGATCTGCGCGTAGGCGTTTTTGTAGCGGTTGCGCATCGTGACCAGCTTGTTATAGATGCCGGCCACAAAGCCGCCGACGATGAGGATGAGAACGACGATAACGGCCAAAAAGATAAGCAATGCGATCATAATTATTCTTTCGTTAAGTTCCCTCACAGCTTGGCCGAACTGCGGCGCGCGGCAATAATAATTTCCAGGCTAATTTGGAACTGCTGGAGCGCGGACGACTCGTCCGCGAGTTCAGCTTGTGATTTGCGGACGAGCCGCCCGCGCTCCTCACGGCTCAACCAGCACCGGCATTCCGACCCCCGCGAGTTTAACCATGTATTCCGCGTCCCAGTTCGCCAGCCGGAAACAACCATGCGATTCGGTGCGTCCGACCTGCTCGGGGATCGGCGTGCCGTGCATGCCATAACCCGGCCGATCCAGACCGATCCACGCGTCGCCGACCGGGTTGTTCGGGCCGGGCGGCAAAATTAATTTGTGACCGAGGGCCTGCAATTCGGACGACTCCGGAAAAAGCTCCGGGTTGACCGTGTAATTCGGATCGGGCGCGAGAACAGAAACATGCAATTCGCCAACCGGCCGCTTCTCGACTTTCGCTGCGATGCTGCAGGGAAAATGCGCGATCAAATTCGTCTCCGCGTCGAACGCCTCCAGAAATCGTCCGGACAAATGAATGACCACCCACGCCGCCTTGCCGGCCGGTTCGGGATAGCTCACATCCGGAATCTTCAACACGGTTCCCGCCGCGAGGTTCGTCCAGTTCGCGTTGGGATTGAGCTGCCGGATCAGGGCCGGATGCGCATGGCCGTGCTCCGCGACAAGTTCGAGTTCCGTTTCATAATCGAGCGCGCTCTGCTGCGATTTCTCCAGCCAGGTTTTGCCGAGGGGCTGCAGCCGGGCGAAATCATTCGTGGTCACGATGTAATCGGTCAGGGTCGGCGCATCCAGCGTGAGGCGCGGCCGCGTGTTCGTGTCGAGCGAGCCGGTCGGGAAAAGATTCCGGGAACGCTGAAACGCGGCGATGGCCGCACGCGTTTGCGAACCGATTGCTCCATCCAGCGAACCTGGCGAAATCGCGCGCCGCGCCAGGGCGATTTGCGCCTCCATCACATCCCGCACTGGACGCGGAAATACAGTTGTCTGTTCGGCGGATGGCACTGGAACCAGAGACGATTGAACCGGCAACACGGGCGGAATCGGTTTGGCTTGGGTTTTTAGTTTCGGCTTTGCCTTTTCCACGACACGCCCGGTTGCCGGCGTTGGTTTGGAAGCGACTTTGACCGGATGTTTCTCATGCCACCAAAGCCAACCCAAGCCACCCAGGAAGCCCATCAAGAGCAACCAGACCAGAAAGTCCCCGCCCCGCCCCGGGCGCTTGAAAGATGCTTTTTTCCGAATTGGCACGGCGCAATTTAACCGCCGCCGCCAGCCAACCCAAGTTTTGAATTGCTACGGCAGCCGCAGCAAGGCTTCGCCAATCATCCGGGCGGTGCTTTCGTGATCGAAGCGGCTGGTGTTGATGGCCAGATGATAGTTCAATGGGTCGTTGATGTCCGCTTTGAAATACGCCTTCAAATACCGGGTGCGGGCGGGATCCTCCTCCAGGCAGTAGTGCCGCGCCTCCACCGGCGTCTTGTTGTATTCATGGCAGACGCGCTCGATGCGGTCCTCCAGATTGGCGACCAGGCGGACATGCAGAACGCGCGGCAGACGCGCCGTGACGATGTTGGCCCCGCGACCGACAATGATGACATTCCCAAGTTCCGCCAGGTGAAAAACTGTCTCGGCGAGAAGCTTCAGCATCGTGTTCTCGGTTGGCATCACCTGAAAAATGTCAGCGAGCAGGTTCTGGACTCGCGATATCCGGTCTTCTGGAAGCAATTTCTCAAGCGACCCCGGCAGATTGTGGTCTGCGAGCACCTTGGCCATGAGTTGGCGGTCAAAGATTGTCCACTTCACTCCTGGCGTCGGCGCGTGTTCCTGCAGATAGTTTGCCATTTTTTCCGCGATGATCCCCGCCCCGCACCCGGCTTGTTCGTTGATGGTGACCCCACGCCGCATGCCCACCGGTGTCCCCGTATGCGTTGTCGGAGCGGTCTGGGTGTTGATGAAGGAGAGGCAACGATCCAAGTTTATGTTAATCATAAATCACCTCGTGGTTCTGACCAACCATACGCCCGGCCCTGGGCCAAGTGCAAGAGGCAGGTGACGATTTAAATAAAGCTAATCCGGGAAATGAAATGCTTAAGCCGGCTCCCGCTTAAGCATCTCGTTGTAGGCGCTGGATATTTGATCCACCAGTGGCGAAGGCGTGACCGACTCGCCGTCGAAGGAGATGACCGGCACGATGCCCAGGGCGCTTTGCGTGACGAAGAGTCCCTGAGAATTCCGCAGCGCCTCCGGCTTGATGACGCGCTTGTTCGTTTGCAGGCCCAGCACCTGGCAGATTTCCAGCACGATGGCGCGCGTGATGCCGGGCAACACCCCCCGCCCCGTCGGCACCGTGCAGATTTTATCCTGATACACCCAGAATAGATTCCCGCTCGCCGTCTCGGCCACCTCGCCGTTGGTGTTGATGATCAGCGCTTCATCCGCGCCCTTTTCCGTCGCTTCGACGCGCGCCATGACATGCAATATTTTGCTCGTCGTCTTGAAGGAAGCCAGCGCGTCGCTCGCCGGAATCCGAAAGGACGACGTGACCAAGTTCCACTCGACCGGCTTGTCCAATGGCGGTGCGGCGTGCAACGTCATGACGATGGTGGGGCTGCTTGCGCCATTGGGGGCGTAACCGCGCGTGCCCGGCCCGCGGGTCAAGGTCACGCGCAGAATCGCATCGGGCATCTGATTGTGCTCGGTGAGCTGTCGGGCGAATTTCTCCAGTTCCTTGGGCGTGAACGGTGGTTTGATTTTTAAAAAGTCCGCGCCGCGCGTCATGCGCTCCAGATGCTGGGCCATGCGGAACGGTTTGCCGTTCACGACGCGCAGCGTCTCGAACAGCCCGTCGCCATACATGAAGCCACGGTCGTTCACAGGAACAACCGCTTCAGCATCAGATAGAAATTGCCCGTTGAGGAAAACCGTCATGAACTCAAATCCTTATATCCTCTTGTTTACGCGAACCGCAAAAATTCCGCGAGCAGAAAATTTACGAACCGCTCATTTACTGCGGTTTTCGCGGCAAAAAAATTTGAAAGCCGCCAGCTCCGGCGAAGCGCAAATTATCCAGAGGCGGGCTGTGACGCAGGTTTCTCCGCCCATGCCAGTTCCAACGCCGCCAGAAAACCCGCTGCCTTGGCTAGCGTTTCTTCGTATTCCGCACCGGGATCAGAATCGGCCACGATGCCGGCGCCGACGTTAAAATGCGTAACGCCGTCCCGGCAGACCGCCGTGCGGATCGCAATGTTCAGCTGGCTTTCGCGATTGAAGCCCAGATAGCCGATCGCCCCGCAGTAGGGCCCGCGCGAAAGCGGTTCGAGTTCGTCAATAATCTCCATCGCGCGGAACTTCGGGGCACCGGTGATGCTGCCACCGGGAAAACACGACGCGAACGCGGCAAAATGCGTCACATCCTTCCGCAACCGTCCCTCGACCGTGGAGACGAGGTGCTGCACCTGTGCGAATTTTTCGAGCTTGGCCAGCTCCGGTACTTGTACGGAGCCGTATTCACAAACCTTGCCCAGATCATTCCGCAGCAGGTCGGTGATCATCACCAGTTCGGCGAGTTCCTTGGCGCTGGTCTGCAATTCGTAGGCGAGCTGGGCATCGCGCGTCGGGTCGGCGTCGCGCGGGCGCGTGCCCTTGATCGGACGCGTTTGGATGTGCGACCCGCTCAGGCGCAGAAATTGTTCCGGCGAGGACGAAGCAACCTGGAATTCGCCACAATTAAGAAACGCCGAAAAAGGGGCGGGCGAAACGGCGCTCAATTTTTCAAAAACATCCCAGCCGGAGCATTCGCATTGTGCCATCAGCCGCTGCGAAAGGTTCACCTGATAAATGTCGCCCGCCCGGATGTAACGCTGCGCGCGTTCGACGGCGGCGAGAAAATCGGTCTTTGTGAAATTGGATGAGATTGCCCCCTCACCCCTGCCCTCTCCCCCCCGGCGGGGGCGAGGGAGAAGTTGTTCCAGCGTTTCGCGTAAATCGACGGCGTCCGGATTGGCCAACAGCGGGAATGAATTCCCCCCCGCCCTTTCGGAAAGAGAGAGGGCCGGGGCGAGGGTTGGCCCTGAATTGCCCGCGAGCTTGGCGCGCCAAAATTCACTTTGCGTGTGTGCGCGCTCCTCACAGCGCGATCCGTCAAAATTTAATCCGGTGGAAACGATGCAGACTTTGCCGAGGCGATGGTCGAAGACAACGAGACTGTCATAAAAGCCGACGTGGCAATCGGGCAGTTCCAGATCATTCACAGCCCGGCGCGGGAGTTTGGGTTCGGTGAAATTCTTCAGGTCGTAACCCCAGTAACCGAAACAGCCGCCGAGCGGGAACGGCAGGTCAATCTCATCGAGCAGTTCATAGCGGGACATCAGCGCGTCGAGGACATGCCATGGGTTGCCGTATTGAAGTTGGGGTCTGGGGTCCGGGGTCTGGGGTCTGGAGATTTCACAGCGCGAGCCAAAGGAGCGGAACGTGAGGAACGGATTGGCCGCGACAAAGGAGTAGCGCGCCTGCGGCGAATCAAACGAACTGCTGCGAAGCAAAACAATTCCCGCCTTCGCCTCGCTTCGACGCGGCAAGCCGCTTTCATCACCCAATTGCTCGACGAGCGATTCGGGCGTGTGCGCGGTTTGGATTTCCTGGATCAGCGGGCGCATGAGTCAACGAGTCTTGGTTTAGGCAAATGCCTTGGGCGTGATGACAGGCGGACCAACACGGCGTTCGTAATCACGGATGATCTCGATGACTTCATTCACGTCATCCGTGATTTTGACGAGGTCAAGGTCGCCGGGGCTGATGAGCTTGTCCTTTTCGAGGCGCGACTTCATCCAGGCGATCAAACCTTTCCAGTATTCGCGACCGAACAGGATGATCGGGAATTGCGGAATGCGCTGGGTCTGCACCAGGGTGAGGACTTCAAAAAATTCGTCCAGCGTGCCAAAGCCGCCGGGCATATAAACAAAACCAAGGCTGTATTTCACGAAGCAGACCTTGCGCGCAAAGAAGTAATGAAAATGGATCGGAATATTGGCGTAGCGGTTGCCGCTTTGTTCATGCGGCAGTTCGATGTTCAGCCCGATGGATTTTCCGCCATGCTGCACCGCACCCTTGTTCGCCGCTTCCATGATGCCCGGCCCGCCACCAGTGATGACCGCGAGATCATGCTTGGCCAGACCCTTGGCGATGTCCTGGGCGGCGCGATAATACGGGTCGCTGGGCTTCGTCCGGGCAGAACCAAAAATGGTGACGGCGGGTCCCGCATGCGAAAGCGTCTGAAAGGAATCCACGAACTCGGCCATGATGCGGAAGATGCGCCACGGATCTTCGCGGATAAAGTTGTTGTCGCTCATGGCCGAAACATAATGCCGCCGCCAAAACGAAACAAGCCCGCGACCATAAATTCGTCCTCGTTCTCGTTCTCGTCCTCGAAAATCCGATTTGAAAATCGAGAACGAGGACGAGGACGATTCAAAACAAAATAAAACGGGCCGGAGAATCGAAATTCCCCGGCCCGTTGCAGGTTCGGTTCCTCAAGAACAACCGAGGCTTTCGCCGCAGTTCAGACATTTGTAGCACGCGCCGTTGCGCACGGCGACATGGCCGCAGATCGGGCACGTCGGGGCGTCGCCCTGGTTTTGAAACGAACTGGTCAAAGTCAATTTCGCATGACCGCGTCCATGGCCGTTGCTCTTTTCCGAATTCACCTCCACAACGTCATGGTCCTCGGCGATGGGCAGTTCAGGCACGGGACGATTCACCTTTTTTTTTATCTCTTCCATCAGGCCGGGCATGGCCAGTTCCGGCTGCGTGCGGCCGACGTTGAGGCTTTCCCGGTAGCCGGGGACGAATTGCAGCGCGAGCCAGCGGAAAACGTAATCAATGATCGAAGAAGCGTTGCGGATCTCGGGATTTTTCGTAAACCCGCTCGGCTCGAAACGCTGATGTGCAAATTTCCGCAAGAGTGTTTCCAGCGGCACGCCATATTGCAACGCCATGCTCGTGAGCGTGCCGACGCTGTCCATGAGTCCGCCGATGGTCGAACCTTCCTTGGCCATCGTGATGAACAGTTCGCCGGGCTGGCCGTCTTCAAAAAGTCCGACGGTCAAATAACCTTCGTGACCGGCGATGTCGAATTTGTGGTTGAGCGCCTGGCGCGTGTCGGCCAGACGGCGGCGCAACGGCTTGCCGGAATCGGCACGGAGTTTGGAGACTTCACTTTCGAGTTCTTTGATGCGGTTTTCGAGCGGCGCGACATCGACGGCAGTGGTGGCCGTCACGGTCTTGTCGCCGCCTTCGTTGGTCTTTTTCGTGTTGAGCGGCTGCGAACGTTTCGAGCCGTCGCGATAGATGGCGACGCATTTAAGCCCCATTTTCCAGGCCTCGACGTAGGTGTTCCGGACGTCTTCAATCGTGCAGGCGCTCGGCATGTTCACGGTCTTGGAGATCGCGCCGCTGATGAACGGCTGCGCGGCACCCATCATTTTCAAGTGCGCGAGATAGCCGATGCTGCGCTTGCCTTTGTGGGCTTTGAACGCGCAGTCGAATACGGGCAGATGCTCCGGCTTGAGACCGCTGGCAACGATTTTACCGTTCTCTTCAATGTCCTCAATCGTGTCATGCTTCTCGATGTGGGCGATGATGGCTTCGTTTTCCCTGGCGCCGTAACCGAGGCGGCGCAACGCATCCGGCACCCCGCGATTGACGATCTTCAACATGCCGCCACCCGCGAGCAGTTTGTATTTCACGAGCGCGATGTCGGGTTCCACGCCGGTGGTGTCGCAGTCCATGAGGAACGCGATGGTGCCGGTTGGCGCCAACACGGTGACCTGCGCATTGCGATAGCCATGCTGACGGCCTTTGGCGATCGCACCATCCCAGGTTTTGCGCGCCTCCTCCTTGAGATAATTAAATTCCGCGCTGGGCTGGATCGATTCAACGGCTTCGCGGTGAAGCTTGATGACGCCGAGCATGGATTCGACGTTGTCCTTGGCGACCGTTTTGGCAACCCCGGCGCAACGCGCATCGCGATAACCCGGAAATGCGCCGATGTTCGCGGAAATGTCCGCGCTTTGTTCATAAGCATGGCCGGTCATGATGGCGGTGATCGCTCCGGCGAGTGCGCGACCTTCATCGGAATCGTAAGGCAGCCCGTAGCTCATGCAGAGTGAACCGAGGTTCGCGAAGCCGAGTCCAAGCGTGCGGAAGATGTGGGAATTTTCGGCGATGTCCTTGGTCGGATAGCTCGCGTTGTCCACGAGGATTTCCTGCGCGGTGATGTAAATGCGCACGGCCGCCTTGAACCGTTCGATGTCGAACTTGCCGTCCTCGCGCTTGAACTTCATCAGGTTCAACGACGCCAGATTGCACGCGGTGTTGTTGAGGAACACGTATTCACTGCACGGATTCGTTGAATGGATCGGCTCGGTGCCCTTGCAAGTGTGCCATTTCTGGATCGCGCCATCGTATTGCATGCCCGGATCGCCGCAGATGTGCGTGCCTTCGGCGATTTTGTAGAGCAGCTTGGCTGCGTCTTTTTTCTGCAGGGGCAAACCCTTCACAGACTTGGTCTGCCATTCCTTGCCGGAGAGCGCGGCCTGCATGAACTCATCGCTGGCGCGGACGGAAAGATTCTCGTTCTGATACATCACGCTGCCATAGGCATCGCCGTTGTAGGAACCGTCGTAGCCCTGCTCAATCAAGGCCCAGGCCTTCTTTTCTTCCTTCTGCTTGGCGTCAATGAATTCCTCGATGTCGCCGTGCCAGTCGCGCAGGGTGTTCATCTTGGCCGCGCGGCGCGTCTTGCCGCCGGACTTCACCACGTTGGCGACCTGATCATAAACTTTCAGAAAACTCATCGGACCGCTGGGACGACCGCCACCGCTCAATTTCTCGCGGCTGGAACGGATCGGCGTCAGGTCGGTGCCGGTGCCGGAACCGTATTTGAACAGCATCGCCTCGCTGTAGGCGAGGTGCATGATGTCTTCCATGTTGTCCTGCACGGACTGGATGAAGCACGCGCTGCCCTGCGGATATTCGTATTGCGTCTTGGCGCGTTCGGCCACCTTGGTCTGGCGATTGTAGAACCAGTTGCCCTTGCCGGAGTTTTTGCCGATGCCGTATTGGCTGAACAGCCCGACGTTGAACCACACGGGCGAGTTGAATGCGCCGTATTGATTCACGCAGAGCCAGGTCAATTCATCGAAAAAGATTTCGCCGTCCGCCTTGCTGAAATAACCATCCTTAATTCCCCAATCCGCCATCGTCCGCGCGATGCGGTGGATGAGCTGGCGCACGGAGGTTTCGCGCTCGGAGGTGTGCTGTTCCCCATAAAAATATTTCGAGACGACGACCTTCGTGGCGAGCACCGACCACGACTTCGGCACTTCGACGTTCTCCTGCTTGAAGATCACCTTGCCGCTGTCATCGGTGATTTCAGCGGTGCGTTTTTCCCATTCGATCTGGTCGAACGGCTTGACCTTGGCGTCGCTGAAAACGCGCTGGACGGGCAGCGATTTTCTGGCGGCGGCTTTGGCGCTTTTTACGACGCGCGACCCAGAGACTTTTCTGGCGCGGTGGTGGACGGCTTTGGGAGCCGACGACGAAACTTCTTCACGGGCATCAATCATGGTTTACTCCAATTTGATTTTTAATTTGTTAAGCGGCTTCAAGAGTGAGACAGAAACCGGATATGGTTCAAAATACGACGAATTTCCCAAGAAAAAACGAGAAACCCTCAAAATCGCACCAAATTCAATTTCCCCAACTAATTGGGGAACGGAAGCCATCATGCTACCACCTATGGTATCTTTCAAGAAAATTTCACAGAAAAGTTACGCGAACGATATTCCCAAATGAATTCAATGAAATTCCCGTGGCGGGGTTGGAAAATTGACGACTTATTCGCTATTGTGAATAAGAAAACTTCCAACGCTATTCCATCAAGTTGAGGAAGTGCCAGCACGTTTGGCTATTTGACCACTTTGCAGCTTTTCTTCAAGGCAACGGGCTGTTAAACGTCACCTGCTTGTTCCAGTTACAGACAAGATTTGTTTTCCCGCCGATGGAAAGCTGGATCCACAAATCATAAGAGGTGGGATTGTTCGTTCCGGGACAGGCGTAACGCCACGGATTCACATCCGCCATACCAAGCGGCTGATAGTTTTGATCAGGCCCACTCACTGCACCAAGCAGCAATGTCACCGGAACAGTGGGATAGGCTTGATTTATAATAGCTGATCCAATCTGTTTTGGTTTCAAACCCGAAATGAAACTCCGAGCCGCAGGCGCATTTTCACCCGGCCCGGTCTTCATGCAATTCACAAAACCACTCACGCCTAATGGGCCAGGCACCGTAAGAGCGGAGGCAACAATTGAGGCGCTACCATCCAGCGTGTAATAGGCGGCATTGTTGTTAGTCGTGCCGAGCAATTCATAGTATAGCGGACTAAACCGCGCATCGTTCGGATTACCCGGCGGATAAAAGCCATAAGCCGCCTTGAAACTGTCAATGGCGGTTTCCAACTGCGCCATCTCCGCCTTCGTGTCATTAATGATGGAGGTTCGCTTAAATGGTTTCAGCGCGGAAACGATGAACCCAGCCAGAATCGCGATAATTGAGATCACTACGAGCAGTTCGACCAGCGTGAAACCGGCGTGATTTCGGCGCAAATGAAACGACATGTTTTTCATAAAAGTTTCAGCCAACTGCGCTATTCCGCAACTGAATCTATTTTCCGCGCGTTTTTTTCTTGGGCTTGCGGGAATACCTTTCGCGGCGTGCGGCACGATATGCATCCATCCTGCCCGCCAGATTTTGGTCCAGCGGCTTGGGTTTCCGCATGGATTCAACGGTTTTCGGCCGCGCCTTCGGCACAAAGGTGATGGGGCAGCCTTCGTAACCGAACGCCGTGCGCATTTCGTTCGCCAGATATTTTTTGTAGGGGTCGGAAAACAACTCGTCGCGGTTGACGAACAGCAGGAACGCCGGCGGCGACTGGCGCACCTGCGTGGCGTAATAAAATTTCAGCCGGTGACCGGCCGCACTCACCGGTTGGCGCTTTTCCACGGCGTCATGCAGCGTGCGGTTCAAGATCGCCGTCGGCACTTTCTGCTGCAATTGCGCGGCGACGTAGCGGACCGCCTCGAGCAGACGGTCCAGGTGAAAACCGGATTTCGCGGACGTGAAAATCACCGGCGCGTAATCGAGGAAGAACAATTTCTTCTGCACCCACTCGCCGAATTCGCCCAGCGTGGTCATCTTTTTGGGCGCGGAACGGTTCTCCTTTTTCTCGCGAGAGATGATCTCCTCCTTGCGCTTCTCACGGATATCCTTGTCGAACAAGTCCCACTTGTTCACGACCAGAATGCACGCACGGCGGTTTTCGACGATGCGGTCGGCGATTTTTTTGTCCTGTTCCAGAATGCCGGCCTCGGCGTCCAGAACCAGAATCGCGATGTCGCAGCGCGCGATGGCTTCTTCCGAGCGTTGCACGCTGAAAAACTCCACGGAGTCGTCAATGCTGCGCGTCTTGCGGATGCCCGCCGTGTCCACGAGGACATATTTTTCGCGCACGCCCTCGGTCTCGACCTCGAACGGCACATCCACCGTGTCGCGCGTCGTGCCGGGAATCGGGCTGACGATGACCCGCTCGGATTTCGTCAGCGCGTTGATGATGGACGATTTGCCGACGTTCGGGCGCCCGACAATCGCCAGCCGCAGCGGGCCTTTTTTGCGCCGCACGATTTCGGGTGAGTCAGTGGTCAGTAGTTGGTTGTCAGCAGCTGAAACATCCGCGCCGTCTGCATCGCTACCAACTACTGACTGCTGACTACTGACTGCGGGCAGATAAGCCGTCGCCGCATCCATCAAATTGGTGATGCCCTCGCCATGGATCGCGCTGACGGGGAACATTTTCTCGAAACCCAGCCGGGCGAATTCGTCCATGTTCTTTTCCGCAAGGCTGGTGTCCACCTTGTTGATCGCGACCAAAATGGGTTTGCCGCTGGCCCGCAATTTCTGCGCGACCTCGCGGTCGAGCGGCACCACGCCTTCCTGCACATTCACGACGAGGATGATGGCGCACGCCGCTTCGATGGCGATCTCCACCTGCTCCAAGGCCGCCTTGGTGATGACGTCCTCGGATTTTTCGCGGCGCAGCAGGCCGATGCCGCCGGTGTCCACGAGCGTGTAAATGCGCCCCTGCCATTCGGCCTCGACGCTCACACGGTCACGGGTGACGCCGGGCTGGTCATGGACGATGGCAATACGCCGCTTGACGATACGGTTGAACAGCGCGGATTTCCCGACGTTGGGGCGGCCTACGATGGCAATAAGATTCGACACTCCGATATCATGCGACAATTGGCCCCGCCACGAAAGGTAAAAGCAGACGTGACTATAATTTCCGCATCAAAGCTTTTGCGCGACTGATCCACATCCGGTCACGCTTGCGCTGGAATGCCGGCGCGTGAACATCATCGCTCACCACGTCTTTGAGTTGTGTGCGCGCGAGGTCATTTTGCTGCTTCGCAATGTAAAGTTCCGCCAGCTGAACTTTGGCGCGCGGATAGGAATGGTTCTGCGTGATATGCTGCCAGTAGCGGAGTGCATTGTCGGTTTCGCCCAGCGCCATCAACGTTTCCGCCAGTGCCATCATCGTGTGACCGTAATCGTGTTCCGGCTTTTCGCGCATGACACCTTCCAGCAGCGGACGCGCTTCGGCGGGACGTTTCAGGCGGAGGAGGCACTGGCCCAGGTGCGCCCGCGTGTCCACATCCTTCGGGTCAAGTTCCAGCGCGGCGCGATAACACTTTTCAGCCTCGGCCAGTTTGCCGCGCTGAAAATAAACATCGCCGAGCTGGTAATGGTGGGAGGCGTTGCCGATGTGATGAATTTGCGCCTGCAATTCCCTGATGCGCTTGCGACTTTGCGCGCCGGGCAATTCAAAGCCGCTGGTGGCAGAGGCCGAGTTGCGATAGACAAAAAAATAGTAAAACACGGCGGAAATTCCCCAGCCGATGACGATGAACAAAACCCAAAGCCATTCAGAGTTGCGGACGGCGTGAACGAGCATCCAGATTTGGAACGCGGTGACGACGATCAACCACGGGTTATGGATTAAATAACCGGGGTCCTGCACGATCGTAATCAGCGAGGCGAACATCCGGTGAAGCTAATCAGAGCCGGAGAATTCGGGCAACCTGCTTTTTACCAGCCGTTTTGGAATTGCATTGGCCGGCGGTTTGCAGGAAGCTCAGGGGACCCAATCCAACAATCAGAAGAACGCCCAAACAAGGCTCCTTAACTGCCATGAAAAAGCTTCATCGTTTTTTTCCACAGGTGATTTCTGCCCTCCTGTTCACCACCCTCACTTCGCACGCAGTTGTGTTGACCAACAACACCACCATCAGTGCGCTGGACACCAGCTATGAGGGCGCAGACATCGTCATCAGCAACTGCACCGTCACGGTGGACGGCGCGCATTCGTTCGCCAGCCTGCAAGTCGCGCCCGGCGGCGTGCTGACCCATTCATTTTATCCCAACGCCAGCACTTCATTTTTGGTTAGCGCAGTGGATGAGCCGCAAATTTTGAGCAGCACCAATCCCGCCACGCTGTTGCACACCAATATCTCCGGACCGGTCACGGTGACGGATTTGAGCCACGCCATCATCTACACGAACACTGTGGATTATGTGGCACTGCCACAACCTGACGGCACGACCCAGCTCCAGTGGACGAACACTTCCGCCATCGCGGACGGCGCGACGGTGCTGGTGAGTTACACCTGGTCTTATGGCGTGAAATCCGGATTGACCCTCACCGTGACCAACGACGTCACGGTTGCCAGTGGTGGCAGCATCAACGCCAACGGAATCGGCTACGGCGGTGCGCTCGGCATGGGACACGGCTTCACAGCAACCGGCAGTTTCCCGGACGGTTCCGGCGCGGGTTACGGCGGCAATGGCGGCATTAGCGCCAGCAACGCGCTCGGCGGCGTTTGCTATGGCTCGGTTTCGCAACCGGTTAATCTCGGCAGCGGTGGCGGATCGAGTTACGCCGGCACCGGCGGAAGCGGCGGCGGTCTGGTGCAAATCATCGCGGGCGGAAACATCAATATTGACGGGGTAATTTCAGCGAACGGTGCGGACGCCACCAACAGCCGGGCGGGCGGCGGCGCGGGCGGCGGCGTCTGGCTTTCCGCCGCGAGCGTGAGCGGCGCCGGCAGCATCCGCGCGAACGGCGGCGCGGGCGAACCGGTTCGCGGCGGCGGGGGCGGTGGTGGACGCATCGCGATTCAATGCGCCACCAATAATTTCACGGGCAGCCTCAGCGCCATCGGCGGCAACGGCTGGAAAATTGGCGGCGCGGGGACGACCTACACCACAGTCACCGGGCAAAATGGATTCTTGCTCGTGGATAACGGCGGACGCGCCGGGACCAATTCCACCATCACACTGCCGGCGAATACTGATGTGTTGATCCGCAGCAACGCGAGCGTGATTCCCTCCGGCACATGGACTGCCGGCAACGTGACCGTCGCCACCGGCGGCAAACTCGTGGCGCTCTCGCAAACCATCATGACGCTAAATGTGACCGGCACGCTGGCGGTTCAATCCGGCGGCGCGATCACGGCGGATGCCTTGGGCTACGCGGCGGGCAGCGGCAACGGCGCGGGACAATTTTATGCCAGCGGTAATTATCCGTGCAGCGGCGCGGGGCACGGCGGCACCGGCGCGCGCGGTTCGCCCACGAACGCCGCCGCCGGCACGACCTACGATTCGCAAACCGGTCCGACGCTTTTTGGCAGCGGCGGCGGGACTTATTCCACCTTCTCGTTCGGCGGCAACGGCGGCGGTGCGTTGCGCATTTCCGTGAATGGCACATTGCAGGTGGACGGAGCGATTTCGGCCAATGGCGGCAACGGTTCCGGCACGGGCGGCGGCGGCGGTTCCGGCGGCAGCATTTACATCACGGCCACGACCGTGGGCGGCAGCGGCACGATTCTGGCCAACGGCGGTGGCGGCGCGGGAACCATCGGCGGCGGCGGCGGCGGCGGACGCATCGCCATTTATTCCACCACTGCTCCCGCGTTCAATGGCGCAGTGCTCGCCGCTGGCGGCGGTGGGGCCAACTGGGGCGGGGCCGGCACGATTTATTTACAACCACCTTCCGCATCTGCTTATCAATTGATTTTGGACAACGCCGGTCACGCGGGAGCAAATACAACGCTCTCGTCCAGCTCGACGGCTAGTTTGATTGTCCGCAACGGAGCCATCGGCTCGGCCAGCTCTTCGGTGACTTTTTCAAGCCTCAATATTTTTTCCAACGGCCGGCTGGCTTCCATTGGGACGACTGTGCCCAGCAGCCTGGTGCTCAACATCAGCGGCGATGCCACGATTCAACCCGGCGGGGGCATCACGGCCGACACGCTGGGTTACGCGGCGGGTGCCGGCACCGGGGCAGGTGGCTACTATGGCTCGACCCCATATCCGGGCAATGGAGGCAGTCATGGCGGCGCAGGCGGCTACGGCTATCCGGCCTATTTTTATTCCAGCGGCAACGGAACCTTGTATGACTCCATCCCCTCGCCCAGTGCGGCTGGCAGCGGCGGCGGCGGAAATCAATCCACTTCCATCGGCGGCCGCGGCGGCAGCGTGATTTCGCTGTCGGTCAGCGGCAGACTGCAAGTAGACGGAGTGATTTCCGCCAATGCCGGCAACGGTTCCGGCACGGGCGGTGGTGGCGGGGCCGGCGGCAGCATCGGGCTCTCCGTTGGCACGCTCGCCGGCAGCGGGGCCATCCAGGCAAACGGCGGCAACGGCGTGGACGCCATCGGCGGCGGCGGCGGCGGCGGTTGCATCGCGATTTATTTCACCACGAATATTTTTTCCGGCAGCCTCACGGCTTACGGCGGCAGCGGTTACAATTACGGCGGCGCGGGGACGATTTATATAAAAACCAATTCCGTGAACCGTGCATCACTCATCGTGGACAACGGCGGCCATGCGGGTGCAAATTCGGCCATGCTCTCGTCGCCAACCACCGACACCACTTTGCAAAACGGCGCACTCGCCTTCGCCAATAATTCTTTGTTCGTTGGAAATCTTCTGATCAGTTCAAACTCGTGGATCATCATCACCAATGGCACACAAGTGGCAACTTGGACTCTGAATGCCTCTGGTAATGTCACCGTTCAATCGGGCGGCGGCATCAGCGCCGATGCGCTTGGCTACCGCCAAGGTCAAGGCAGCGGTGCGGGTGGAAATTATGCCAGCGCTCCGTATTATCCCAGCGGAGGCGGCGGCCATGCCGGGTATGGCGGAAACCCCTCCAGTTATACTTCATCCATCGGCGGCAACGCGGGCTACGATTCGCTCACAGCTCCGACGCTTGCGGGCAGCGGCGGCGGCGGCAATGCCACTTACGCGATCGGCGGCACGGGCGGCGGCGTGATTCAGATGACCATCACCGGCAGCCTGCTGGTGGACGGCACGCTTTCCGCCAATGGTGGCAATGGTTCCGGCACGGGCGGCGGCGGCGGCGCGGGCGGCAGCCTGAATTTGACCGGCGGCAGCCTGCTCGGCTCCGGCATTCTTTCCGTGAATGGCGGCAGCGGCGTGACCGGAGTGGGCGGCGGTGGCGCAGGTGGAATCATTGCCTGTTCGTTCACGTCGAATTCCTTTTCCGGAACCCTGTCGGCTTCCGGTGGTGGTGGCGCGAACTACGCCGGTGCCGGCGTCATTTGTATCCGCACCAACGCTGGCTTTGGCATCCTGTCTGCATTTATCGTGGACAATGCCGGTCATCGCGGCACGAACACTCCGGTTTCCAGCCTCAACTCCGCCAGCAGCCTGATCATCCGCAACGGTGCCGTCGTCACGCCGCCATCCTCATCTTCGCAGATCATTGCAAATCTGCTCATCAATTCCAACGGCTGGTTCATGCCGGCTTACAACAGCGGCGGCATTTTCAATCTCACGGTGAATGGCAACGCGACCATCCTGCCCGGTGGCGGCATCATCGCCGACACCTTCGGCAATACGGCGGGCAATGGCAACGGACGTGGTTATATCTACGGCAATTCCCCCTATTATCAATGCAGCGGGGCGGCACATGGCGGCTACGGGGCGGCGGGAACTTCAAATTCATCCGCGCCAATTTTCGGCTCCACCTATGACTCGACCACGTCGCCTGCGTCCGTTGGCAGCGGTGGCGGCGGCGTTGGCTCCTTTTCCTATGGCGGCAATGGCGGCGGCTATGTGAACTTCCACGTGAACGGCGCGCTGCAATTGGACGGAATGATTTCCGCCAATGGTGGCAACGGTTCCGGCACGGGCGGCGGCGGCGGCTCGGGCGGCAGCTTGAATCTGAATTTCAATTCACTCACCGGCTCCGGCAGCATCACCGCCAACGGCGGCTCCGGTGCGGGAAACATCGGCGGCGGCGGCGGTGGTGGACGTATCGCGGTCTATTTCAACAGCAATAATTTTACCGGCGCAATCGCCGCCTACGGCGGCGGGGGCGCAAATTATGGGGGCGCAGGGACGGTTTATTACAAAACCAACTCGCAAAATTACGGCCTGCTCGTGCTGGACAACGCCAACAACGCCGGCACCAATACCACTTTTGATTCTGTCAGCATGGACGTGACGGTTCAAAACAAAGCCGTCGGAATGCTTCCCTCGCTCGGCTTGTGGACGGCGCATAATATTTTGATCCGCACCAACGGCATGCTGACCGGGACACCTTCCACCGGTGCACGCACCTTGGTCGCGAATAAGCTTACGATTGACGCCGGCGGCGCGCTGAATTTGGATTCTGCCGGCAACATTCCCTTTAACAGCGGTGCCGCCATTCGCGGCGGCGGCGGCCACGGCGGTTATGGCGGCGGGAATTCCACCACTTACGGGCTGGTCTACAATTCCATCCAATCTCCATCCGTCCCCGGCAATGGTGGCGGGAGCGTTCAATCTCCGCCCTATTATCAGGGAGGCTGCGGCGGCGGCGCGCTGAATCTGAATGTCCCCGGCACCGTGACGGTGAACGGCCGCTTGTCGGCCAATGGCGGCAACGGCGATTTCAACGCCGGCGGCGGCGCGGGCGGCAGTTTGAATCTGCAAAATGTTCTGACCCTTGCCGGCAGCGGCGTCATCTCCGTGAACGGCGGCACGACCACCGGTTCCGCCTGCGGCGGCGGCGGCGGCGGACGCCTCGCCCTCATTTGCACGTCGAATAATTTTACCGGCCAGCTTTCGGCGGCGGGCGGCAACGCGCCTTATCCCGGCGGCGCGGGCACGATCTACACGCGCGTCGGCAACACGAGAACATTGCTCGTGGACAACGGCGGCGTCTTTGGCACCAACACGCCGCTCTCGAGCAGTTATTCCCTGCCGACGTCGCCGTTCAACCTGAACATCTCCGGCGCGGCCACGGTGGTTCCGCTCACGCCGCTCCCGGCGTTGAGCAACCTCACCATCAACGCGAACAGCCTGCTCACCATGATGGGAACGCAATCCAATCTCACTTTGGCCGTGCTAAAGGATTTCAATCTCGCGGGCAGCTTGAATCTGGACAATAAAGGCTATGCGCAGACGAACGGCCCCGGCGCAGGCGTGACCATCAACAACAAAGGTTCCGGCGGCGGCTACGGCGGGCTGGGCGGAAATTCTTTGAGTGGCGCAGTTGGCGGAACCAGCTACGGCTCGGCCACGCAGCCAGTGGATTTCGGCAGCGGCGGCGGCAACGGCTTGAACACGCTCACCGGTGGTTCGCAGGGCGGCGGCGCATTACGCGTCAGTGTCGGCGGCACCTTCAATGTGGACGGCACCATCAGCGCGAACGGCAATTTCGGCTGGCAGGAGGATTCCGGCGGCGGCGCGGGCGGCAGTGTCTGGCTTTCCGCCAACACGCTGACGGGACTGGGAAATATTTCCGCAGCCGGCGGCGATGGCGAACTGCTCGGCGGCGGCGGCGGCGGCGGCGGACGGATCGCGATTTATTCGCCGACGAATTTATTTGCCGGCGTCACCAACGCCAACGGCGGCAACGGCGCCGCGCCCGGCCAGAATGGCAGCATTTTTCTTTCGACGATTTTCCCTGATTTTCAAATCATTTCCCAGTCGCCCACCGGCATCGTCGCCAATACCGTCAGCTCGCTGGAATTGACCTTCAACGAGGCGATTGATAACGCCTCCGCCTCGTCGGCCAACTTCACGCTCATCACGCCCGCCGGACCGGTGGTGCCGGAAAACATGAGCGCGACCACCATCGGCATTGCCACGATGCGCGTGAGTTTCCCGGTGCAAAATCTTTTGGGGGACTATTCCATCCAGGTCGCAACGACCATCAAGAACATCTTTGGCCAGCCGCTCGCGCAAACTTACACCAACGGTTTCACCATCACGATCCCCACAATTTCGGGCACCGTCACGGGCACCAACGGCGCACCCGTCGCCGGCGTCTTGCTGCAACCGAACGGCGGACTCATTGGATCCATGACGGACAGCAGCGGCAATTATGCCATCGGCGTGCCGACCGGCTGGAATGGTTCGGTGACGCCGTCGTCCGGCAGTTTTATGTTCGCGCCCGGCTCGTTGAGCTACACGAACCTTCCCGCGTCGGCGACCAATCAGAATTATCTGATGGCGACGACGATTGCGCCCGACCTCGCAGCCGGCCTGAGCGAAACGAATCTTTCCATCAACTGGACCGGCATCCCCGGCGTGACCTATCAAACCTGGTGGTCCACAAACCTGGTGGATTGGTCACCGCTGGGCAGCGCGCTCGCCGGCACAAATGGCCCGATGCAAATCCTGCTGCCGTTGGACACCGATCCCGCGGCCTTCTTCCGTCTTGGGGCGACAACGCCCTGACGGAAAGAACGGGTTTGTAGTCTTCGGAGCGCGAGTTGTCTCAACACGCAGCGTTCCCGAACTGGCCACCCGCTGCGGATTGAGGACAACCCGCGCTCCGTTTTGACTTCCCCTATAATTCGTTTAACTTTGGCGGCACAGATTTTACCGCATGAACTTGAATGAACAAATGACGCGACTGGCCCGGCAGGCCAAGGCTGCGTCGCGCGAACTGGCAAAACTGACCACGGCGGAGAAAAACGCCTGCCTGCTCGCGATGGCCACGGCGCTCGAACAGAACGCCGCCGCCATCAAGGAAGCCAACGCGCTGGACATGGAATTCGGCGCGCAACACGGCCTCTCCGCCGCCATGCTCGACCGGCTCAAGCTCGATGACAAACGCATCGCGGGCATGGCCAGGGGCCTGCGCGAAGTTGTCGCCCTGCCCGATCCGATCGGAAAAATTCTAGACGAACGCACGCGGCCCAACGGCCTCAAGCTGCAAAAGATTTCCACGCCCATCGGCGTCGTCGTCATCATCTACGAATCGCGCCCCAATGTGACGGCGGATGCGGCGAGCCTGTGCTTCAAGTCCGGCAACGCCACGATTCTGCGTGGCGGCAAGGAGGCGTTGAATTCGAATCAGACCATCGCCAAGACGATGATTGACGCGGGAAAGGCCGCCTGCAAAGGCTTTCCTGAACATGCGATTCAGGTCGTGCCCACGCCCGATCGCGAGGCGATTCCCATTTTGCTCTCGCTCACGCAATACGTGGACCTCTGCATGCCCCGCGGCGGGGAGAGCCTCATCCGTGCCGTGGCGGACTGCTCGAAAGTTCCCGTCATCAAACATTACAAGGGCGTCTGCCATGTTTTCGTGGATGCCGACGGCGATTTGAAGATGGCCGAGGAAATCGTGATGAACGCCAAAGTGCAACGTCCCGGCGTTTGCAACGCGATGGAGACGTTGCTTGTGGACAAATCAGTCGCGGAAAAGTTTCTCCCGCCGATGGCGCAGAAACTCGCCGAAAAGCACGTTGAGTTGCGCTGCGATGAAACCGCCTTCGCTCAACTCTCAACTCTCAACTCTCAACTGCGGCTGAAAGCTGCTTCCGAGCAGGACTGGTTCACCGAATACATGGATTACATCCTGAACATCCGCGTGGTGGACGGCGTGCAGGCCGCGATTGACCACATCAATCATTTTGGATCGGCGCACTCGGACAGCATCATCACGAGGAACGAGGCGCACGCGAAACAATTCCTGGCCGAGGTGGATTCGGCGGCGGTGTATTGGAACGCGAGCACGCGGTTCACCGACGGCGGCGAGTTCGGCATGGGCGCGGAGATCGGCATCAGCACCGACAAGATCGGCGCGCGCGGCCCGATGGGCCTGGACGAATTGACCAGCTACAAATGGCTCGGCATCGGCAACGGCCAAGTGCGAAGTTGATTCAACCAGCCGGATAAATTATTATTTTCACGTGAGGCAAAATTCATCCACCACCGCTGCCATCCGCTGGGCAAAAAAGCTGGCTGAGGATGTTGGCGTCGTCATGGCGCGGCATCCCGACGCCGACCCGGAAGATGTGCGACTCACGTTGATCTCCCTGCAATCACCGCCGCTCGCGCGGCTCAACCGGAGTTTGCGCCGTGGCCGAGGTTTTGCCGCTTTCAGAAGCTGAACTGCGTCTTTTGGGGACGCTGCTCCGCCATAAAATCCGTTTTATGGTGGTGGGGCTTTCCGCCGCCGCCCTGCAAGGCGCGCCCGTCGTGACTGAAGACATTGACCTCTGGTTTGATGATTTGAATGATCCGAAATTGATTCCCGCCCTCGTCAAAGTGGGCGCCGCCTACATTCCCCCGTTCGGTTACAATCCGCCCATGCTGGGCGGCGCGGGCAGCGAACCGTTCGACGTCGTGATCCGCATGGATGGCTTGGGAAAATTTGCCGAGGAATGGAAACGCGCGCTGGAAATCAAAATCGGCAGATTAAAGCTCAAGGTGCTGCCGCTGGAACGCATCCTCGCCAGCAAGC
>Ga0247670_1000133_pt1 | contig 24641 bp, 20 predicted proteins | sample CNK11_metaG_FD_183042 | JGI IMG/M metagenome (GOLD analysis project Ga0247670, IMG submission 183042) | Soil microbial communities from Purdue University Martell Research Forest, Indiana, United States - CNK11 | ecosystem: Environmental > Terrestrial > Soil > Temperate forest > Bulk soil...
GCCTTCCATGAAGACGCTGAACGTAGATCTCGATCTGGTGAAGAAATACAACGTGGCCGGGCCGCGTTACACCAGCTATCCGCCCGCGACCAAGTTCACCGACGCCGTGACGTGGGAGCAACTTTCAGAAAAGCTCGAGGCCAACAACCGCACGCCGCGCGACCTGTCGGTTTATTTTCACATCCCGTTCTGCGAAACCCTTTGCTGGTTCTGCGGCTGCACCACCGTCATCACGCTCAATCACGACAAGGGAAACGACTACATCAGCTATCTTGGCCGCGAAGTCGCCAAGCTCGCACCACGTTTGAACAAGGACCGCAAAGCCGTGCAGCTCCATTTCGGCGGCGGCTCGCCGACTTTTTTGCGTCCCGATGAAATCCGCCGGCTCGGTGAAATCATCCACAAACACTTCACCTTCGCGCCGGACATCGAAGCCAGCGTGGAAGTGGATCCGCGCCGGCTCACGCGTGAGCATTTGGTGGCGCTGCGTGAGATTGGATTCAACCGCGCCTCGATGGGCGTGCAAGATTTTAATCCGAAAGTCCAGGAGGCGATCCATCGCATCCAGCCGCGCGCGATGACGCAGCAGGCGATGGATTGGATGCGCGAACTCGGCTTCGGCTCCATCAATCTGGATTTGATCTACGGCCTGCCATTCCAGACGCCGGCGACGTTTGACGAAACGCTCGACACCGTGCTGGAGATGAAGCCCGACCGTCTGGCCGTGTTCAGCTACGCGCACGTGCCGTGGATCAAACCCGCGCAAAAAATTCTCGAGGAAAAAATCCTCCCGACGCCGGAAAGCAAACTGGAAGTCCTGAAGCTCGTCATCGAACGGCTCACGGCGGACGACCAATACGTCTATATCGGCATGGATCATTTTGCGAAGCCGAACGACGAACTCACCATCGCGCAGCGCAACAAGCAGCTTCAGCGGAATTTTCAGGGCTACAGCACGCGCGCCGGCTCGGACATCTACGCGTTCGGCATGTCCGGCGTGTCGCAGGTGCCCGAAGCCTACTGGCAGAACGAGAAGGAATTGCCGAAGTATCAGGCCGCCGTGGACGCGGGCAACGTGCCGTTGCACAAGGCGTATTTCGTCACCGACGAAGACAAGATTCGTCGTGAAACCATCATGCGCGCCATGTGCGACCTCTCGCTCGACTTCGCCGCTATGAGCGCCAAGCTCGGCATCAACTTCGAGCAGCATTTTGAAAAGGAACTCGCCGCGCTCGCGCCCTTCGCTGCCGACGGCCTGGTGAAACTCAGTCCGGGCGGCGTGGAAATCACGGATGCCGGCCGCCTGTTCATCCGCAATATCGCCATGTGTTTCGACAACACGCTGGGCGCGGCGAATGAGCGGAGACATTCCAAGACGATCTGACCGGCTGTTTGTTGGAGCGCGGGCCGTCAACCCACACTATTCGTGGTGCTCAGACGTCATTGTCCTCCCCGTCCCGCGCCATTTACAACACAATGATTCCTCGAGCCGCCTCCCGTCAAAAATAGTTCAAAATAGTTTGTCCGGTTTCGGCTTGAGCGGGCATAAGTAGGTGAATGCAGACGCTGGATGACATGACGCTGGTGCGGGAATTTGCCGTGAATAATTCCGAGGCGGCGTTTGAGACGCTCGTGGCACGGCACCTCAACCTCGTCTATTCCGTCGCCGTCCGGCAGGTGGGCGACGCGCATCTGGCCGAGGAGGTCACGCAGGCCGTGTTCATCATTCTCGCCCGCAAGGCCGGGAGTTTGCGCGACGGCACCTTTCTCATCGGCTGGCTGTTCAAGACCACCCGCTATGCCGCGTCCGCGCAACGGCGCGCCAACGCCCGACGCCAGCGCCATGAAACGGAGGCTCACATGGAAACTTCAACTTTGGAAACCCCCGAGGAAACCGCATGGCCGCACATCGCGCCGCTGCTGGATGATGCGCTGGCGAAGCTGAATGAAACCGACCGGCGCGCGGTGTTGCTGCGCTATTTCGAGGGCCGGACGCTGGCCGAAGTGGGGGCCACACTGGCGTTGAACGAAGATACCGCGCGCAAACGCGTGACCCGCGGCCTGGACAAACTACGGCAATACTTTGTGAAACGCGGTGTGATGCTGACGGCCACGGTCATCGCCAGCGCGGTGGCGACGAACTCGGTGCAGGCTGCGCCGGTGGGTTTGGCGGTTAAAATTTCCGTGGCGGCGACAAAGGGATTAGCGGTTATGACTTCAACAGCAACCCTCGCGAAAGGAACTCTCAATCTAATGGCCTGCGCAAAACTCAAACTGGCAATCGGCATCACCGCAGGAATTTTGTTGGCGAGCGGCGCAGCTACCTTGGCAATTTCTCATCATAACGACAATTTGCCCGCGCAAGAGATTGCGACGCGGGCGCAAAATCTCTACGCCGCGTTTTCTAGTTATAGTGATAGCGGCAAAGTCGTGACCGAAGGTGGCGGACAAACCACGGAGACGACTTTCAACATCCGAATGCAACGCCCGAATCTATATAGGATCGACTGGACGCAAACCGGCGGACTGTATGTCGGCAAGGGCGTCGTGTGGTCGGATGGCAACGGAGATTATTTTCTGGAGGATTCAGCGGATAAAATAACGACCGCCCAGGCGCGAAAAATGCACGATATGCAATTTGCGCTAGGCGGAGCCGGTGGTGCTTCCAGTTCCGCTGCAAGCATGATACCGGGGATATTCTTCAGCAAAATTGGCGGAAGCGATGCTTTGCTCGTTGCAGCGGCGGGCAAAACGAAGCTCACAAAGTTGGCCGATGAAAAAATTGGCGGTATTGACTGCCAAGTTATTTCGAGCGTTATTGACCCAAAGACCCTGCCGGATGACGGTAAACTCCCAAACAACATGGGGACGATTGGAACGACTACGACTAAATTTTGGATCGGGAAAGGAGATCGCTTCATTCATCAAACGCAAACCACATTGGAAGGGTCTTCGATATCAATTAAATTCACGGATGAAAATCTCATTGCGATTCTAAAGCGGCAAAGCAAGCCGGTGACCTCTGAAGCGCTTGCCGCCTTACGCACCGAATTGGATAAGTCCGTGAAACTGGCGCAAGGCGCAAAATACATTTTCACCCAAACGCATGAGAACATCACCGTGAACCAGAAGTTTTCGCCGGCGGATTTCGTTCGTTGAAATGCTGGTTGTCGAAAAGTTGAAATAGTTTCGCGTCATCCGCCCGGCCCGCCCGGCTTTCCAAAGCGCCAGAGGATTTTAGACAACAAAGTAACCAAGCAACCAAACCGGGCCGGCTTCGTTCCTTGGTCACTTTGTTGTTCAATTCATGCGCCTGCCGCCGTATCTTCGCCACATGAATTGCATCGTCACCGCCGGGCCGACTTACGAACCGCTCGACGACGTTCGCCGGCTTACGAACTTTTCCACGGGACGGCTCGGCATCGAGCTGGCCAATTTTCTCACCGCCCACGGCCACAAGGTCACGCTGCTCATTGGCGAGTCGGCCACCTACGCGGGCGAACGCAAGGCGCAGTCGGTCAAGGTTTATACCACCACCAAGGATTTACGGGCGAAGTTAAAATCATTTTCCGGCAAAAAGATGGACGCCATCTTCCACGCAGCGGCGGTGAACGATTTTGGTTTCGGTAAAATTTTTGCACAGAACGAAGCGGGGGAATTCGTGGCGCTCCCGGCATCCAAAAAAATTTCCACCCGGGCGGGCGAGATGCTCGTCGAACTCGTGCCGACACCCAAGATCATCGCCGAACTGCGCGGCTGGTTTCCGAAGACCAAAATTATCGGCTGGAAGTTCGAGGCGAACGGCGGGCGGGCGGATGCGTTGTGCGCCGCCAGAAAGCAAATGGCCGACTGTGCGACGGATTTCTGCGTGGCGAACGGCCCGGCCTACGGCAAAGGGTTCAGTCTGGTTTCAGCGGAAGGACGAAAGCATTTTGCCGACGGGCAGAAATTGTTCGCTACGCTGGAAAAGATTTTTTAACCACGGATGGACACGGATTTTTCACTCCGGCCTTTTCTTTGATCCGTGTGAATTTGTGTTCATCCGTGGTTAAACTTCACGCTTCGAAATTTTTCAATTGCTTCAGCCCCAGTTTCAGCGGCACCCAGCCGATCACAAACGAGAGCAACACAAAGCCGATGACACTTTCCAGTGCCCAGCTGGCGCGGTCGTGCAGGCCGGTGGTGCCGAAGCCGAGCAGCAGCACGGACGCGAGGATGTAGAGAAAACTCAGCACCAGACAGAGCGTGCCGCCGAAGCCGCTGACGATCTTGCCGGGGTTGGCCTCCTTCAGATTCGGATACAGCACGCCCAGGCCGACGGCGAGGCCGTTGAGGGTGAAGGTCATCACGGCGACGACCGCGCCAAAGAACGCGACGCGGTCCCAGGTCATTTTCAGCAGCCAGCACGAAAGGGTGATGAGCCCGATGGTCACGACCAGCGAAAGCACGCTCGACAGCCAGTATTTGGTTTTGACCACGCGCTCCAGGCCCATCGGTGCCATGCCGATGATCCACAGCCGCCGGCCTTCGAGGGAAAATTGCGGGAACACAAACCGCGTCGTGACCGTGGCGAGGTTCAGCGAGCAGGCACCCAAATTGAGGAATGCCACCAGGTTGATCCAGAACGGGCTGGTGAGCTGGTGCGTGAAATTCCGCAGGTTGATGATGTAAACTCCGAGCAGGCCGAACAGCATCACGGTCTGGCCCCATTGCGTGGTGTCACGCCAGAACATCCGCAGATCCTTGACAGCGAGCGCGAGCGTGGCGCGGTCGAACCAGGAAAATTTTGCGGCGATCTTTTCCAGCGCGCCCGGGGTGGGCCGGCCGTTTTTTGGAGCCTCCAGAAAATTGATTTTGAAGCTGGGACCGCCGCGGCTCTGCACCGCCGAGGCGGTGTCGTAAAACAGATGTCCCAGGCGCGTGAACGCGAGGCCGCCGAAAAACAGCGTGTTGCTCAGCAGCACCAGCGCGAAAAATGTCGCGCCGCGAAAAACGCCCTCCGCCCATTGCAGCACCGCCGACGAGAGCCAGTAGCTGGGCAGAAACGGCATCATGGTGAAGCGCGTCTTGGCGAGCAGCTGGTCGAGCGCTTCGAGTGTGCGCTTGTCCAGCAGATCGTCCGTGGCCGGGTTCGCCTTCCACCAGAACGTCACCAGCGCCAGCAACCCGATGGCCACCGCCATGATCGCGAGCTGAAAGATGCGCCGGTCCAGAAACCGGCCCACCAGGATGGCCAGCCACGCGCCGAGGATGCCCGGCAGCATGGTGAACAGCCCGATCAGCACGAGCGTCATCACGTAAAAATGCCACGGCACGCCGCGGACCAGGCCGAACGCCGCGAGCAGCGGCGCGATCAGAAACAAAAACGCCCACGACGCCAGCACCGTTGATTCGAAGAATTTCCAGTTGAAGATGGTCTGCGTCGAAACGGGGAGCGTCAGGAGAAAGGCGGTTTCCCGGTTGCGGAACAGGTTGGTGTAGCCGATGACGAGATTGCTCAACAGCAGCAGCCCGAACAGGAATGCGAACAGCACGAACAGCAGCCGTTCCGTCAGCACCGCGCCGAGGCCGGGGAACTTGGCGATGAATTTCAGTGAGTAATAAAACAGCCAGAACGACAGCACCAGATAACCGACCACGAACATCCCGATGATGCTGGTGAGCAGCCGCGACTGGTCCCGCACCGCCAGCAGCCGCCGCCAGCTGTTCATCGCGTTCACGCGGAACAGCAGGAGCAACGGCGAGCCCTTGAGCTGGCGGAAAAGTTCCGGCACGCGCAAAACGTAGCGCGACGGTTGAACGGACGCAATGCTTCCGGTGTCGGAAACCTTGTATATCGAAGACCGATGTGACCATGCGATTCCAAAAGTTCAGCCGGCGAAAATTCATCGCCACCCTGTTGCTCGCCACGCCGGTCGTTGCGCTGGCGGACGCCCGGCTGGTTGAGCCTGACTGGCTGAAAGTCCGCCGCCTGAAGGTGGGGACCGCGCCGACGCACCGCTTGGTCCATTTTTCCGACCTGCACCACAAAGGCGACCGCGACTATCTGGAATCCGTCGTGAAAACCATCAACGGCCTCGCGCCGGACTTTGTCTGTTTCACCGGCGACATCATCGAGAACGCAAAATTCCTGCCGGAAGCGCTCGAGATCTTGTCCGGCATCCGGTCGCCCATGTTCGGCGTGCCGGGCAACCACGATTTCTGGAGCGGGATCTCGTTTGCGCCGGTTCAAAAATGTTTTTCCGCGACGGGCGGCGAGTGGCTGATGGGCCAACACCACGAAATCGCCGGGGGAAAGATCAATCTGGTCGGCATCCCCTGCCTGGGCCGAAGCCAGCCGCTGCCACCAACCCGGCCGGAGGCTAAAAACATTTTGCTGATGCACTATCCGGCGTGGGTCAAAAACCTGGGCGACCGGAAGTTTGACCTGATGCTGGCCGGGCATTCGCACGGCGGCCAGGTGCGGATTCCATTTTATGGCGCGGTCGTGGTGCCGTTCAGCGTGGATGAATATGACATGGGACTGTTCCAGACTTCCGCCGGTCCGCTCTACGTCAACCCCGGCATCGGTTACCTGTCTGGCTTCGAGTTCCGCTTCAACTGCCGCCCGGAAATCACGGTGATTGAGATTTGAAGCCTGTATTGAAACACGCAGGAGACGACGTAAGGAGTCACTAACTTGTCTGAAATGAGCCTCGTGACCTCGGCTCCGCCGATTGAAATTGTGGCTTTTTAAACCGGCAGCGGCGAAGTTGCCTGCGGGCGGTTTGTCCCAAACCGCAGCGCATTGCCAGACCGGTTAGCGTTGAATTATCCGGGCCATTCTGCGCTCTTCCAGCCTCTGCGAGTTGGGATAACTCGCGCTCCGACGAATCATTTGCCGTTGAAGCGGCGGTGAACGGTTTGTATCGTGCGGGCAATGTCGTCGCCGGAAAATAAAAACCCTCCGTCCACTTTGCCTGCTGGCGAGGTTGAAGCACCGTTGCGCCGGCCGGTCACCGCCGTCTGGGGCGTGGGTGAGGAGCGCGCGCGGCTGCTCGCGCGGCTGGAGATTTTCACCGTCGAGGATCTGCTGCTGCACAAACCGCGCCGTTACGAGGATCGCCGGAAATTTCTCCCCATCCGCGATTTGAAAATCAAGGAAGCCGCCACTGTGCGCGGAAAGATCATCGCTTCCGGCGTGAAGCGTTGGAAGAAAGGCGCGCGGGCGATGTTCGAGTGCGTGTTCGACGACGGCACGGCGCATCTACATTGCCGCTGGTGGCAGGCGCAGCCGTGGATGGAGGACTGGTTTAAAGTCGGCCGCGAGTTCCTCGTGTTCGGCAGGCCGGATTCGTTGAAGCCGCGCAATATTGACCATCCGGAAACCGAGCTGGTCGAGCCGGGCGAGGATGAATTCGTCCACGTCAACCGCATCGTGCCCATCCATCCGCTCACCGACGGGCTGACGGCGCGCGTGATGCGCACGCTCGTCTGGCGCGCACTGGAAAAGTTTGAAGCGCACATTGAGGAGCCAACGTTCGGTCAGCACATGGAGCGCCCCCTCACCCGCCCTTCGGGCACCCTCTCCCCCGCCGGGGGAGAGGGACTGGGTGAGGTGGCGTTTCGTCAATTGCCGTCGCGCGCGAATGCCATCCGCATGATTCATTTTCCCGAGGAGCTGACCGACGTGGAATTCGCGCGGCAACGACTGGCGCTGGATGAGTTCGTGGCTTTGCAATTTCAGATCCAGTCGCGACGGAAAAAGTTTGAGGCGCTGGCGAAGGCCTTGCCCTGCGCCGGTGACAACCGGCTGATGAAACCATTTCTCACGCAACTCGGTTTCAAGCTCACCGCCGCACAGACGAATGTGCTCAAGGAAATCCGCGCGGACATGGGCGGCGCGCATCCGATGCGGCGACTGCTGCAAGGCGACGTCGGCTCCGGCAAAACCGCCGTGGCCGCGTGCAGCGCTTTGATGGCGCTGGAGAGTGGCTTCAACGTGGCGCTGATGGCCCCGACGGAGATCCTGGCGGAACAGCATTTCCGGAATTTTTCAAAATGGTTCGAGCCGCTCGGTGTGAAGGTAGAGTTGCAAACGGGAAGCCGGAAGACAGTTGAGAGTAAAAGTGAGTTGAGAGTTGAGAGTTCCGGGGGGGCGCGTCTCTCAACTCTCAACTCAAATAACTCTCAGCTTTTCATCGGCACTCATGCCCTGTTCACGACGGGCTTTGAGCTGCCGAAACTCGGCCTCGTAATCATTGATGAGCAGCACAAGTTCGGCGTGGCGCAGCGCGAGACACTGGTGCGCAAGGGGAATTATCCGCATCTGCTCGTGATGACGGCGACGCCGATTCCACGCACGCTCGGCTTGACGCTTTACGGCGACCTGGATGTTTCGGTGATTGATGAGCTGCCGGGCGGACGCGGCAAAATAAAAACCTTTGTGCGCGCGGCGGACAAACTGTCGAAGGTCTGGGAGTTCATCCACAAGAAAATCTCCGGCGGCCGGCAGGCTTACATCGTGTATCCGCGCGTCGAGGCGACGGACAAGGACGTCAAGGCGGTGCTGAAGGAATTTGAAAACGTCCAGCGCGCGCTGACGCCGTTCAAGGTCGGACTGCTGCACGGACGGATGAAGAGCGCGGAGAAGGAAAGCGTGATGACGGCGTTTCGCGCCAATGAAATCAAGGCCGTCGTCGCCACGTCGCTGATCGAGGTGGGCGTGGACGTGGCGAACGCGAGCGTGATGCTCATCGAAAACGCGGAGCAGTTCGGGCTGGCGCAACTGCACCAGTTGCGCGGCCGCATCGGGCGCGGCGCGCACGAGAGCTTTTGCATCCTGATTTCGGACGCGCTGACGACGGATGTGCAATCGCGGCTGAAAATCCTGGAGGCAACGAACGATGGATTCAAGATTGCCGAGGCGGATTTGAAATTGCGCGGGCCGGGCGAATTGCTGGGTCAGGAACAGAGCGGGGCGATGCACCTGCGTTTCGGGGATTTGACGGAAGATTTAAATCTGATCCGCCAGGCGCGCGAGCTGGTGGCAAGAAGTTTTTAGGGCGGGTGGAGGCAATTTGCTGCCTAACCTCTAGTCAGGCAGCGTAAAATTCAATCGAGGTAATCAACCATGCGTCCCGTGTGAGGTGCGCTTTCGGGTTCCACAACTGAACCGTCCAATAGAACAATGCACGTCATGCTGCTACCATACTGAGCGACCTGATAAAATTTGATTTTATAAAACCAAAAAGAGCGAAATTTAAATGATGAACCCGGCGGAGCGCCACGCTCCGCTGAGCGAAACTCAATAGTCTCGATGTAAGAATTGGTGGAACCACCCTTGGAAATTACCCAAGCTTTTGCCAGTGAGACCGCCTTACCAACTGGAAGCGGTGGTTCACCTTTTTCGTCCCATCCTGCTGTTTTCTCCATGCGGCTGCTCGCAACAAACCATGTGTTTGTAATGCCGTAACCACTTACACGACCCCAAATCGGAAATTGGAAATCTTCACCGGCATAAGCGGCCAGAGTGAAAATGAAAAGTGTTAGACAAATAATTGAACGCAAGATTTTCATGTCGCGTTACGCCGTCTAATAAGTCTCATGCCTTGGATTATTTGCTCTGCATCTTGTGCCATGAATTCGAGGTTGTGCCGGACGTAAAATATTGTCGAGCCTATTTGGGTTGGTTCTTTATTTGGTAGGCACAGCGCGCTGCGCCGTCCGCACCGGGTCGCGCCGCAATTCCCCGCCGTCACCTGACGCTGCGCTCGGCGACGGGACACCACGGTTCTTTGCGGTTTTCGGTGGAATGCGCCGCGTCAGGCTGAAAGCTGGAATGTGTGAACGTCCGCCCTCACCCTAACCCTCTCCCCCAGGAGAGGGAACCACCGTAGTTCATCTCTGTTTTTGCGGTGGATGATGCGGCCAATCCAATCCGCTGGAATCTTCAAGGAAGCGGGGAACGATTCCCCCTCCCCCCGGGGGGAGAGGGCTGGGGAGAGGGCGAGCGTTACTCCATTTTTTCAACCTTTGCGCATATCCGCTGTTAACCGCGAAAACAGCGGAGAGCCCAACTCTTGGGAGTGCGGATGCGGTTGGGTCTGCCGCCGGAAAAGCGGTAGAGGACTACCGCAGTCCACGACGCTTCGCATGGCCCGGGCATTTTCAAACAGCGCGAAGCGTCTTGGACGGCTCCAGCGCTCTGGAGCTTTTCATTCACCAGCCCAAACACTCGATTTCCTTTTGCATTTTTGACGGCACCGCGTAGTTTGCGGGCATGAAAATCTTGAATTCATTTCTGGCTTTGGCGGCGGTGGCGTTTTTGGCGGCGGGCTGCGGCAACAGTTCCACTCCGCAACCGGCCACCAACCCGGCGGACGTGGACAATCCGCTGGTGAACGCCAAGCGCACGGCGGACAAGGCGATTGACACGGCGGCGCTGAATCAGGAGATCCAATTGTTCAACGTGCAGGAAGGGCGGCTGCCGAAAACACTCCAGGAACTCGTGCCCAAATACGTCGGCAAAATTCCCGACGCGCCGCTGGGCTACAAAATATCCTACGACGCGGTGAAGGGCGAGGTCAGCGTGGTAAGGGAATAATTTCAGGGTTCTTACTGTTTCATTGGGTGACAGGTGGTGCCAAAGGCTGCGGGGAAATTGGTGGTAACATCCACCCTCACCCCGGCTCTCTCCCCCGGGAGAGGGGGAATCGCTCCCTGTTTCTTTGAAGTTTCCAGCGACGGGATTGGCCGAAGTATCATCCGCAAAATCAACAACGGACTCCGGTTGTTCCCTCTCCTGGGGGAGAGGGTTGGGGTGAGGGCGGACGTTCCAATGATCGGGCTTTCAAATTCAAGCAGGGCATTCCATCGGAAATAGCGGTGGACCCATTTCAAAACGCAAAAAACTTCAGCACCTGCACCTCGCGCTTGAAGACCAGCTCGATGGAATTGTCGTGGAAGCGCACGTCGAAGGGCACGCGATCCTGGTAATGTTCCCAGAGGATGCGGCCGTTCTTGGGATCAATGCGTGCGATGCGGAAGTAGGGCGGTTTGGTGATGGCCATGTCGCTCATCTGTTCTTCATCCATGGGATTCGGGTCATCCGTCTGCACGGTGTAGATGTATTTGCCCGACAGGTAGGAGATGAAGCCGCCCGGCTTGATGCTCCACAAGGTCTTGCCGGTCTTGGAATCCACTTTCATCAGGACGTCGTCGGTCCGCTTTTCGATGTCAATCTGCCGGGCAAACTTGAGGTCGTCGGGATTGCCGCTGGTGGTGTTGACATAGATCATGTCCTTGTCGTCAAAAAACAAGCCGACGACGCCGACGGACGGCAGACGCCAGCGCGCGTTGCCGGTCGTCAGCTCAAAGGCGCTGAGCACGGCCTGGTCGAAAACGTAAAGCGTGTCGCCGTGCTCGACGCACGGGCCCTCGCCGAACTTGGATTTTTCGCTGAACATTTCAATTCCACCGCCCGGGATGCTGTAAGTGAGCGTGGCCTGCCAGAGTTTCTTGTTCGACTTGTCGAGGACGATGACCGTCTTGCCGGCCGCGACGACGTTCACGGTTCTCAGCGGAAACAATTGCGGCGGCCCGGCGACTTCGCCGGTCCAGTCCGGCGTGCCGGGCGAATCAGGCAGGTGGACGGTGACCTGATAACGGCTCTCGTCCTCGGTGACCGTGTCGCCGCCGGCGTTGCGTTGCATTTCATTGAGCAATTCATTGGCGATCTCCCCGGTCTTCGAGGCGTTGACATCGCCGTCGAGCGCGGATTTTTTCGGCGCCGCTTTCATGGCCGACCGCGTGACCATGCGTTCTTCCAGCAGCTTTGCGGAGAACTGCACAAATCCATCCTTGCCGGGGATCAGTTGGAAACTCGGCTGGCCGACCATGGACGCGGCGGAATTTTTCGCGCGTGGATGCTGCGGATCGTCGTTCAGCGCGGCTTCCAGCTGCTGCTCGTGCGAGGCGTTGCCGATCAACGCCGGCAGCGCGAGCCGGCCGGCCAGTTTCAAATTTTGCGCCTGGGCGGCGACTTTGGCCGGGTCGAGCGGTTTGCCGTCGGTGGAGAAAAGCCCGCCCGACGCGGAATTCCCCGCGCCTGGATTGGAGGCCAGGGTCGTTGTGCCCGATCCGCCAATTTGTTCGACGCGCGAATCGCCGCTGGCCAGGCTGACGTGCGTGACGGATTGCGCGCCGAGCATCAACAGTTCGTCGCCGCTTTCCACGAGGTCGCCGCCGTATTCCGGCAGCGCGATTGCCCGCACCACCTTGCCGGTGTTCCAATCGTAATGGGTGAGTTTGTCGCCCTTGCCGACCCAGATATTCTGGCCGGCGACACGCAACTGGAGTTCCCGCTGCAGACCAATTTTAACTTCGCGTTCGATGGTCTGCTGACTTGAGCGATGAACAGGGTTGCCCCCGGCGCTCGCCCGATCCATGTAATCATTCTCCGCCTTCACCGCGTCGGCGATCTGCTGTTTCGAGATGAGTTCCTCCGACCAGACCGGTTTTTTGGTCTTCAGATCATAACGCGCCAGCGTGCCGCCGTGCAGAAAAACAATCTGATCTTTGCCGACCAGATGGGCCTCACCGGAATAGGCGCGGTCGTCGTCCGCGAAACGGACGGAGAAATACGGATGCGGCACGGAACCGAACCACACATACCAGACCCAGCCGCCGAGGAACAAGACGAGGAGGCCGACGATGGAGCCGAAGATCAAACCGGTCTTGCGCCAGAACTGCGCTTCGACCCGGGATTTTTGTCCGGCATAGACCGGTGCGGCGATGCCCCGCAGGTCGGCCTTGTTTTTGCAAAGCGGCGAGCAGAAGAACCCGAACATCTCCAGGCATTTTGGACAGATCGGTTTCTGGCAGACGGTACAATGCTCGGTGGCCATCACGCCGCGATGTTTCTGGCAGAACTTGGAAACGGGCGCGGCCTCGGCCGCCGGCTCCGCGGGTTTTTCCTCGTGTGCAATCTTCAGACGCGACGGGGCGGCGGGCGGCGGGGGTGGCGGCGGAGCGTCGGCGGGCTGTTCGGCAGCTTGTTCCGCCAGCTGCTCGCGCACGAGCTGGTTGACATACTCCGAGGAATCCAGCCCGCAGGTCGGACACACGAAGCGCACCGGGTTCTGCGCCATGTCCGGCGTGATGTCAAAGGCGTATTTGGTGCCGCAGGCACATTGGATTTTCATGGCGATCAGGGCTTGGGGTTCAATAGCACGACGCCGGGCGGGACGGCGAGCGAAAACGTCAGTTGCGGCCGGCTGGATTGCACGCTGCCGTCACCCATCAGCAAATTTCCGCCATACTTGTGATGGTTGTTGCCCGGCGGTTTTCCGTTCTTCGAAAAAGCATATTCACCCGCGCGTTTCGGTTCGGTGTTGATCTGCCGGTCGGACAGCAGAACGATTTGCGACGCATCGGATGAGGGTCGGAGCCGCCAGCCCATGTAGTAGGCGTAGCTGATCTTGTGTTGGCTGAGCGGTTCGCCGGAGGGAATCTGCGGGTCACGACCGCCGGGACAGATGAAGATGGTCGTGTCTGCCGTGTAACGCGGCACCAGTTCGTCGAGCACGGCCTCGGAGGTGACGGCGTTGGTGTTGCGCGGCAGGTTGCCGCCGAAGTCGTTCGCGTAAATCTGCATCGCCAGGTAAATCTTCTGGAGATTGTCGTGGCAGAGTTCCTTTTGCGTGCGCTGATGGCTGGCCGAGCCGAAACCATAGAGCATCGTGAACATGACGAGCATGATCGCCAGCGTGACGAGCAGTTCGATCAGCGAAAAACCTTCCTGCGTGGAGAACATGCGTCGGCAAGGTTTCATGATGATTGTGTAACGGAATGCCGTGCAGATGGCAAACGGAAGTTGTGGCGGTGTTGCCGGCCGGGTTCAATTTTTTGCCGGCGGTGAAGCTTCCGGGATGAACTCATACACGAACACATTCTCCGGCGGCACATGACCGAAGGCGAACGGCAGCGGTCCCCAACCGGACGAATAAAAGCCAGCACCAATTGCCCGGTTGTGTGTTGCAAACCATGGATAAGCCGGCATGTTAAAAACTTCCAGCAAAGTTGCTTTTTTGGCTTCAGGCAGACGTAGATTTGAATTTTCAGACGGTATGATTAGAATATCTCCAGCTGCCGCCACCGGAGATCTGAAGTCCAGCGGCCAGGCACCGCAGGACTGCATATAATATTGGAATCCCCAGTGTCCTTCGAACCACACCCGTCCGGGGCTTGCGGCATATTTGGCGCAGATTTGTTCCGCGCTATTGCGGGCGGTGCTGGCCAGCTGAAAATCCGCCCGAGCCGCCAACAGGCTTAAGGCTGCGCAGGCCGTGAGGGAAAAATTTATTCCGGCGGGCAGCGCCGGCCGGTTTTGCTCCAGCCGCCTCGCGATCAAGATGGCCACGGCGGGTGCCATGGGCAGGAGGGCCCGACCGTTGACCATCCAGTAAATCAATGCCGTGAATCCGAAGGTTCCAAAAACCCATAAAGCCAGCAGCCACGAACGGGGTTCGCGCTTTTGCCAGACATCCGCCACGGCCAGCGCCAGCACACACACTCCGCCCACCGACCAGAATAAGATTTGAATTTCAGCACCGACACGATTGCTGCCGGCGAGCCAGGCGAAATTCTTTGACAACATTCCGTCAGCCAAGGCCAACGCCACGAACAAAGCCGCGCCAGCGGTAAATAATAATAACACGCGTTTACGCCACAAGAACGGGGAGCAAAAAAGAGCGGCGGCAAAACATCCTCCGGTGAAGGTCAGTGTGTTAAGGGCGCTGACCAGTTTTGAAATCCTGTGAGAAATTTGTGCGGATTTTGCATACTGATCGGATGCAAAAAAATGAGGGTGCCCGTAAAGCTGCAATGTCCACCATTCATGAATGCATAAGGCCGCCACTGGAATAATCAAGAAAAACGCCCAGCGACCAATGGTCCGCTTTTCGAGCCAGCCATAAGCCGCCAGCAAAGGAATGAGACAGATGCCATTATATTTCGTGAGCACAGCCAGTGCTGTAAGTGTCGCGGCGGCTGGCAGTTTCCAAAAACTGTTTTGCGTCACGCCTTCCGTCCAAAATATAATCGCCCAAACCCAGAACGCCAGCATGGAGACGTCGCTCATGACCGTCGTGCTGGAGAGAAAAAAGCCGGGTGCGAACAAGGTCGCTAGCGCGGCGAACAGCGGCCAACGACAAAAACTCTTCGCCAGCCGGTAGGTGCCCAGAACCGCAGCCACGACCGGCAGCAGGCACGCGAAATGCAAACCGATTTCATCCCAGCCAAAAATTCCCGCTGCCAGCGCGAGATAATAAGACATCAAAGGTGGATTTTGCGTCGCAGCCCACATGGGTTGGGAAAAGCTAAACCAGTTGACATTAAAACCGTATGGGTTTCCAGGTTGCGACTGAATTTGGTTCGCTGCCCAGATGAACAGCGGATCGTCTATGTTGAACGGTTTGGTAAGGAACGGCGCGAGCGTAACCACCGTCACCAGGATTAACGTCCAGTTGGGATGCGCGCTGGTCCATCGGCGGATTTGGTCAAACATTCTGGACGTTGATTAGCTGAATCTGGCCGAAACAAAAACATTTTTCGCTCGCAAAGCCGCGCCGGCATCAGGACAATCTGTCCTCGATTTTCTATCATGAACGAACAGATCATCCTCCTCGATTTCGGGTCGCAATACACGCAGGTCATTGCGCGCCGCATCCGCGAGTGCAACGTCTATTCCCAGATCCTGCGCTACGACACGCCCGCCGCGGAAATCGCCCGGCTCAAACCCAGCGGCATCATCCTGTCCGGCGGGCCTTCCAGCGTGTATGCCAAGGACGCGCCGCTGCCGGACAAAAATATTTTTGACCTGGGCGTGCCGGTGCTCGGCATCTGCTTCGGCGTGCAATTGTTCGCGCAATTCCTCGGCGGCAAGGTCGAGAAAGGCCAGAAGCGCGAATACGGCAAGGGCACGCTCACGGTGAAGGATGCGAGTTGCGCGCTGTTCGCCAAATTGCCGAAGTCGCTCCAAGTCTGGAATTCCCACGGTGACAAGCTCACGAAGCTGCCGGATGGTTTCAAACCCGTGGCCGTCACCGAAAATTCCGAATACGCGGCGATCGAGAACCGGGCGCGGAAATTCTTCGGACTGCAGTTCCATCCCGAGGTCGTCCACACGCCGCGCGGCAGCGAGATCATCTCCAACTTCGTCCACCAGGTCTGTGGCTGCGGCAAAAGCTGGACCATGCGCAGCTACGTGGACCAGGCCGTGGAAGAGATCCGCGCGCAGGTCGGCAAGGAACACGTCGTGCTCGGCTTGAGCGGCGGCGTGGATTCGAGCGTGGCGGCGGCGCTGCTGCACAAGGCTATCGGCGACCAGCTGACGTGCATTTTCGTCAACAACGGCCTGCTCCGCGCGAAGGAGGCGGAAGTCGTCCAGGACGTTTTTGGCCGGCATTTCAAGCTCAAGCTGCAATACGAGAACACGGCGAAACTTTTCTTGGACAAGCTCAAGGGTGTCACTGATCCCGAACGCAAACGGAAGATCATCGGCAAGACGTTCATCGAAGTGTTCCAAGCGGCGACGAAGCGCGCGGGTAAGGCGAAGTTCCTTGCGCAAGGCACGCTGTATCCCGACGTGATCGAATCCGTGCCGATCGCCGGCAATCCCGCCGCGATGATCAAGAGCCATCACAATGTCGGCGGGCTGCCGAAGAACATGAAGTTTCAACTGGTCGAACCGCTGAAAAATTTGTTCAAGGACGAAGTGCGCCTACTCGGACTTGAGCTGGGTTTGCCGAAAGAAATCGTTTATCGCCAGCCGTTCCCCGGGCCGGGGCTCGCGGTGCGGATTCTTGGCGAGGTGACGCCGTCGCGCTGCGAGATTTTACGAAACGCGGACGCGATTGTCGTGGAGGAGATGAAAGCGAGCGGGCTGTATTACAAGATCTGGCAGAGCTTCGCGGTGCTGCTGCCGGTGCGCAGCGTGGGCGTGATGGGCGACGAACGGACTTACGATTACACCATCGCCATCCGCGCCGTGGAATCGCAGGACGGCATGACGGCGGACTGGGTGAAGCTGCCTTACGACCTGCTGGAAAAACTCGCGAGCCGCATCATCAACGAAGTGAAAGGCGTGAACCGCTGCGTCCTCGACATCACCAGCAAGCCGCCGGGGACGATTGAGTGGGAATAAAACCTAATACAATCCGCCAAAAATTATGCCAGTTCCTGAGTTCAACGAAATCAAAGCGCCAGCAATTCAATTCTTCGCGGATGGCAAGCCACATCGTTTGGCGGAAGTTTTCGCGATTCTTGCTGTTCACTTCAAATTAACGGAAGCAGAACAAAATGAAATGTTGCCAAGCGGAACGCAACGCCGTTGGCACAATCGAGCCAATTGGGCTTGCTATGATTTATTCCGCGCCGGGCTTCTTGACCGCCCCAAGAAAGGGCTCTACGTAATCACTGAACTCGGAAAAAAGGTCGCGGCCGAAAAGCCTGCGATGATTGATCGTGATTATTTAATGAAGTTTCCAGGTTTTGCAGAGTTTGCGGAGGCCAAAGGTAAAGCGAAAAATTCAAACCGTGATGACGAAACGGTTGGTGGAGTTGAAACAGATTCAAAAACTCCAGAAGAGGTTATTGAAGCCGCGTATCGGACGCTCCAGAGCAGCCTAAAGAGTGAACTGCTTGGTGTCGTAAAGAAGATGGATGCATTTCGTTTCGAGCAGTTGGTCTTGGATTTATTGGTAGCGATGGGTTACGGCGGTTCACGTGAAGAAGCAGCTCGTGTTACTAAAGCTTCAAACGATGAGGGTGTTGATGGTGTAATCAACGAAGACCGTCTGGGTTTGGATGTAATTTATGTCCAAGCTAAAAAATGGACTGACACGACAGTTGGCCGTCCTGAAATCCAAAGTTTTGTTGGGGCGCTTGCAGGAAAACAGGCGCAAAAAGGAATTTTTATTACAACCAGTGACTTCGCAGAAACGGCGAAGACCTACGCCAAGAGTATTTCACAAAAGGTAATCCTCATTGACGGAAGCCGTCTCGCTGACTTGATGATTGAGCACAACATTGGAGTAGCATCGGCTCATGCCTACGAAATCAAGCGTATTGACAGCGACTACTTTGAAGAGTCGTAACTCGTCTCCCGACTTTCGCCGCCGCTGATTCCGGTCGCGCGCCCGACATTGCTCCCGCCGCCGCCGGTTGTCCATCCTAAATTAAACTGCGAACCACGCCAAATACGTGAAAGATAAATCCCGTTCGCGTCTTTCGGGTATTTCGCGGTTGCTGATTTGTTTTCATGACCTCCCTCACCCAACCCTCTCCCCACGATGAGGGCGGACGTATTAAACAAACATTTCAGTTCTGGATTTGCCGTCTGGTCGAATGGTTTTGAATGAAATTCTGGAGATTAGAATGCGAAGAAATCAATTTGACCGACGCTCGCCCTCACCCCGGCCCTCTCCCCCGAGGAGAGGGAGAATCGGTTCCCGCGTCCTGGAAAAGCCCAGCGCTGGAATGATCGGACGCGCATTCGAGAAACCGAAAACTTGGTTGGTTATTCCCTCTCCTGGGGGAGAGGGCAGGGTGAGGGCGGACGTATTAAACAGCCATTTCAGTTCTGGATTTGTCGTCTGGTCGAATGGTTTTGAATGAAATTCTGGAGATTAGAATGCGAAGAAATCAATTTGACCGACGCTCGCCCTCACCCCGGCCCTCTCCCCGAGGAGAGGGAGAATCGGTTCCCACGTCTTGGAAAAGCCCAGCGCTGGATTGGTCAGCGAGGTTTCTGGTTGTTGAAAGATTATCCGGCCAATCCAGCCGCGACATTCCAAAGACGCGGTGAACGATTCTCCCTAATCCCTCGCCCATCGGATGGGAGAGGGTGGTCGCAGACCGGGTGAGGGTATGAATTGAAGGCCGGAATGAGTCAAACCATTTTCATTCCCGAATAATTTTTACCATCACGCGCTTGCGGCGCGTTCCCATCGAACTCGCCGTGGAAAATCTGTTCCCGCGGGCCGAAATCAAGCTGGTTTTCTGATTTGTAGCTACTGCTTCCGGCATGTATTTCCTCTTGGGGGGACAATTCTCTTGACGGTTCCGCTGGTTCGTAAAAGCTGTAGGCGTGACCACGAAACTTCAGGAAACGCTCGATCAAGCGGTTAACGCCCTGCGCAGCGAACTCGGCGACAATCTGTATTCCTGTTGTGTCTATGGCAGCGCGGTTCGCGGCAACTCGATTGAAGGCGTCTCCGACATCAATCTGCTGGTCATCCTGAACCAATCCACGGCGGTAGCGCATCAGGCGGTCGCCCGCGCAATGGGCGGACAGGCGATGATTGATCCGTTCGTGCTGGCACGACGTGGATTCGAGCGTAGTATCCGGGCATTTGCCACCAAGTTCACCAGCATCAAGCGCAACTATCGGGTTTTGTTTGGCGCTGACCCGCTCGCGAACCTGAGCGTGGATGCGGAACTGGAAAAATTCCTGTGCGAGCAGGCCGTGCGCAACCTGCGCCTGCGGCTGGTCTATTCATTTATCACCCGCCAGCAAAATAAAGCCTACGACAGATTTCTGGTCCGAAATGTCACGGGAATTTTCGTGCAGTTTTCGGAAGCGCTGCGGTTGGGCGGAATCGCCATGCCGCCGGCGTTCGAGGCGCGCATCCCTATTCTGGAGCGCGAATACAAAATCGAGGGCCAGATTCTTCGCGACCTGCTGGCGCTGAAAAAATCGCCGCACAAATTTTCTGAAGACGAAGCGGTGGCCTGGCATGAGCGGGTTTTTCCAGTAGTGGATACGGTGCTGGCCTGGATTGAAAACAAATGGCAGACGACCCCGCTGAAATAAGATCATGAAACCGCTCCTCGCTTCCATGCTGGCGCAGGCGGACGATGGCTTGTTCAGTTTTCTGCACACGATGCCCGGCCCGGATTTTCTATTCCTTTATTTCATCTGGTTCATCGTGACCTTCGGCCTGGTGCTGCTGTTCCGCTGGCGCGGACAGGACACACCGATTACCACCGCCGTTGGCCTGGCAGCTTACGAACTGCTGGCTGTGTTGCGGATCATCAGCGGCTCGGCGCACGGGATGCACAATTGGGAATTCCTGATCGGGATGATGATCATTGGTGCAATCATTTTTTTGGTGCGGGTGGAATTCAATCAATCCACCGACAGCGGCGGAAGCTGGCGAAGCAGTTGCTCAAGCAGCAGCAGCAGTTGCGGCGGGGGTGGAGGCTGTGGTGGTGGCGGCGGCTGCGGAGGTTGCGGAGGCTCATGATGACTGGCCTTGGCTATCGGCGGGAGCTGGCGGCGTGGATTGATTCAAAGCCGTGTGATGTGGACTGTCTGGAGATCACCGCCGAACATTTTTTCCATGGCGGCGAGGAGCAGCTGTCCCGACTGGCAACGCAATTTCCCCTGTTCGTGCACGGGCTGGGCTTGAGCCTTGGCACGCCCGGCCCGCTCGACGCGCACCGGTTGGAGCAATTCGCCCGCGTCGTGAGCCTGGCCAATCCCGATTGGATCAGCGACCACATCGCCTTCACCCGCACGGCTGAAGCTGACCTGGGTCATCTGAATCCCGTGCCGCCCACGCGCGCAATCCTGAACATGATCGCCGATCACGCGCGCGAGGTTTCGGAGCGCTGCCGCAAACCCATCCTGCTCGAAAACATCACGTCGCATATTCAACTCACCGGCGATCTGTCCGAGACGGATTTTTTGAATGAACTTTGCGAACGCGCGGATTGCGGTCTGCTGCTCGATGTCACCAATCTTTTCATCAACAGCCGCAATCACGGCTTCGACCCGTTGAAGTGGCTGCATGAAATTGAACCGCGCCGGATCACGCAGCTTCACATCGTCGGCTATTCGCGCATCGGCGAACGCTACACGGACAGCCATGCCCAGCCGATTCAGGAAGAATTGATTGAACTCGCCCGCGCCGTCACCGGCTACGCGCCGGTCAAGGCCGTCATCCTGGAACGTGACGAGGATTTTCCGGTCGCCGACGGACTTGATCAGGAAATTGCCAAACTGAAGCGCATCCGTGGCGGAAATTGATTTCATCACCGCCTTTGGCCGCCTGCTGTGCGACGGCAGCTTGCGCGATGCCTTCGCAGGCGACCCAAAAGCTGTCGCCAGGCAAATAAATCTTTGTCGCAACGACCGGCCGGCCTTTTTGCGATTGTCTCCCGAAGATTTGGAATTTCAAGCGCGCATCCTGCTGCGCAAACGGCAGGAGTTGGTGCGACAACTTCTGCCGGAAACCGTCCGGCGGCTGGGCGAAAAATTCTGGCCGCTTTTTCTCGAATATTCACGGGTGAACTGGCCGGCTGGGCAGCGCGCTGTTTTGCAAGATGCTTTCGGATTCTGCCGGCACCTGAAGCAGCAGCACCCGCAGCTGGTCAGCGAATCCGAATGGAACCGGCTGCAGTTTGCCCTTTCCGGAAAGCATCTGGCGATTCATTGGCTCTTGCGGGAAACCATCCGCGGAAAAACACACCCGCTGCTGCAGATTTTTTTGCGTGGCCGTTTAACCCGGTGGCGTGAGCTGGCTTTCCACATTGGGCTTTGATTATCCTGCCGGAATAATCGTTCCCCCGATAATTTTCACCCGCACGCGCTTGCGGCGGCCGGCTGGTTGACGGTTTGCCAAGTTACTGCCAATTTATTGCCATGAATGTGACCACAGCTCTCGATAAATTTAACCGGTTGCCCGTCTCCCGTGCATTGCGCACCGCCGCAGGCTTCAAGCAAAAGCAGCCGCTCCGCGCCATTGCCATGCCCGGCAAAATCATCATCGAGGCCATGCCCTCGTCCGGCCGGCTGGTGAAGCGCAAGGGCCGCGTGGTCTGGACGGGTGAACTGCCCCACGGCGTGAATTCCGCCAACGCCGTCAACGCCCTGCGCGATGAAATCTGACTTCTGGGACACCAGCGCGTTGCTGGCGTTGCAATGCAGCGGGGATGAGTTTCACGCCGCCGCCGAGGCCGTGTTTGACGGTGATTGTTTTGCGGCCCGCCGTTCGCGCGCTGAATTTTACTGCTCAGCCACGGGTCGCATGGGCGTGCCACCGATGGTCGCGGTGCAACTCCTGGAATCGCTGGATGAATTTGTGGAGTGGATTTCCTTGAGCGATGCGGAAGAGGCACGCATCATCAAATCGGCTCCCCGGCGCGGATTGCAAGGCCGGATTCTTTTCGACGCGCTGATTGCGGAATGTGCCATGAAAGCCGGGTGCAAAATAATCGTCACGGCCAATCCGACGCATTTCCGCCACGTCCTGCCCCACGCGGACATCGTGGATCTGACCGCGCAGAAGTAGTCTTATTCCCCAATAATCTTCACCAAGACGCGTTTGCGGCGGTTGCCGTCGAACTCGCCGTAGAAAATCTGTTCCCACGGGCCGAAGTCCAGTTTCCCTTTCGTGATGGCCACGACGACTTCGCGGCCCATGAGCTGGCGTTTCAGGTGCGCGTCGGCGTTGTCTTCACCGGTGCGGTTGTGGTGGTATTGAGTCGTCGGCGCGTGCGGCGCGAGTTTTTCCAGCCAGACTTCGTAGTCGTGCAGCAGCCCGTCCTCGGCGTCGTTGATAAATACAGACGCGGTGATGTGCATGGCGTTGACGAGGCAGAGGCCTTCCGACACGCCGCTTTTGCGGACGAGTCCGGCGACGGTGTCGGTGATGTTCACAAAGCCGCGCCGGCCCGGCACTTCGAACCAGAGTTGTTCGGTGAGCGATTTCATGCCGGAGATATGCCGCAGGCGGCGGCGTTGTGCAAGCCGGACGGCAGGGAGGCAAAAGAAGGTTGGTTTTTTTTCTGGTCTGCGGCGCGGCACCGGTTTAGTGTCGGCGCACAGTCTCACACCAGAACCTTTAATCTTATGGATATTGTTTTTGATTGCCCCAATTGCGAACAGGAACTAGCGGTGGACAGTTCGGGCGCCGGCTCGGAGATCGAGTGCCCCTCGTGCCACGAAACGATCACCATCCCGTCGCAGTCCACCAAGGCGGTGATCAGTCCTGTCCCGACGGAGGAACACGCGCCCCGGCTCGCGCCCAGCACCATCTCCTCATCCGCCGCCGCCAAGGTGGAGATGCACCTCAAGGTGCCGGTGCGCAATACGCCGGGCGAGACGCTGATCGTCAAGGCCAAGCCGCCGCTGGAGGCGGTGGCGCGCGGTGCGGGCAAGCGGATTCTGACCCACACCATCAAACACGGGGCGTGTGTCGAATCCGGTCACGACAAGTTTGATGAAGTGACCACAAAGTTTTTAAACGAGGTGGGCGAGACGAACATTATTGCGATCCATACGGTTTCCTACTCGTTTGTGGACATCGGCACGCAAAAGCTATTGAACGATTATGGTCTGCTGGTGATTTATCGCGGGTGAATTCCCATGGTGCCCGTCTTGACTTGCCGATTTCGGGTCGCTACCGTCAGCGCATGAATCGTCGGTTGACTTTCCTGCTGCTGGTGGCCGCATGCGTGGCGTTGTTTCCGTTCCGCTCGCCCGCGCCGTTGATCTTTGCCCCGGGCGAAGGCTGGTATTACGAACCGGCCGGCACGACGGCCAAGTGGACCCGCACCCGCGCCAAAGACCAGTTGGAAGTGGCGGAGCAGGCGTTCACCAACGGCGACTATTCCATCACCCTGCACGCGGCGCATCGCGTCGTGAAGGTCTGGCCGCTGTCGGATTACGCGCCGCGCGCGGAATATCTCATCGGCCGCTGCCTCGAGATGCGGGGCCGGGACGAGGCGGCGTTCGACGCCTACCAGAACATCGTCAAAAAATATCCGCGCAGCGACAATTACGAGAATGTCCTGTGGCGGCAATATGAGATCGCCAACCGTTTTCTCGGCGGCGAATTTTTCCGGATCTTCTGGGGTTACCTGCCGCTGTATCCTTCCATGGACGAAACGGCCAAGATGTATGGCAAGATCGTGGACAGCGGGCCTTACAGCGACGTGGCGCCGCACGCGCAGTTGCGGATCGGCGAGGCGCGCGAGAAGCAGAAGGATTATGAAGCGGCGGTGACCGCCTATGAAACCGCCGCCGACCGTTATCACACCCAGCCGTTGATCGCCGCCGATGCGATGTATCGGACGGCGTTATGCTATCAAAAACAGGCAACCACTTCCGAATATGATCAAGGCACCGCGGCCAAGGCCATCTCCGCCTACACCGATTTCATCACGTTTTATCCCGAGGACAAGCGGGTGGCCGCTTCGCAAAAAGCCCTCGTCAGCCTCAAGGCCGAGCAGGTGCGCGGCAATTTCGGCATCGCGAAGTATTACGAGAAAAACAAGCAATGGACCGGGGCGGTGGTTTATTACAATGAAGTGCTGCAGATGGATCCGAACTCGCCCTACGCCGCCCAGGCGCGCCAGCGCATCGAAGTGCTGAAGCCCCTGATGAAACTCCCGTCCGCCAGCTAAGATGCGCCTGCCCGCAATCCTGTTGGCCTGCGCGGCAGCCTTGCTGGCCGGGTGTGCCGGTTATCACCTCGGCCCGGCCGGTGGCGGCGATGCCCGCGACAAATCCATCGAAGTCCTGCCGTTCAACAACCAGACGCTGCAGCCGCGCCTGGGCGATGCGGTCACGCAGGCCTTGCGCGAGCGGTTCC
>Ga0247670_1000134_pt1 | contig 24522 bp, 20 predicted proteins | sample CNK11_metaG_FD_183042 | JGI IMG/M metagenome (GOLD analysis project Ga0247670, IMG submission 183042) | Soil microbial communities from Purdue University Martell Research Forest, Indiana, United States - CNK11 | ecosystem: Environmental > Terrestrial > Soil > Temperate forest > Bulk soil...
TATCTGACCACGCCGGAGGCGGAATTGAGCGAAGTGGAGATGCCCCCGGGCCAGTCCTTGAATCCCGCGGTGGACGGCTACGCGATCACCGCCGACCGCAACATCATCCACACCCGCGCGACGCTGTATTATCACATTGATGACCCGATCCGGTTCGTATTCGACTTCGCTTCCGCTTCGAACACCGTGCAGAACGCGCTGAACAATGCGCTGCTCTTCACCGCCGCCAGATTCAACGTGGACGACATCCTCACGCGCGATGTGGCCGGATTTCATGACGCCGTGCTCCAGCGCGTCGGCGAACTGACCGACCGTGCGCAGCTTGGCATCGTCATTGACCAGTGCGAGGTGCAGAGCATCCCGCCGCGTCAGTTGAAGGAAGTGTTCGCGCAGGTCACGACCGCGCGCGAAAACCGCAACAAACTGCTCAACGAGGCGCATACTTACGAGAACCAGGTCTTGAACCAGTCCGGCGCGCAGGCCACTTCCGTCACCAACGCCGCCGCCGCCGAACGCGCGCGCTATGTGGATTCCATCACCGCCGAGGCGAAGCGGTTCGGCGATCTGCTGCCGCAATATCAAAGCAATCCGGGCCTGTTCGAGCAGATGACGTTTGTGCAGGCGATGGGGCAGGTGTTCACGAACGTGCAGGACAAAATCTATCTGCCGCAGCGTGCCGATGGCAAACCGCGCGAACTTCGGTTACAATTGAACCGTGAGCCGCCCCAGCCGAAACCGGCGGCGGCTCCGTGATTCGATGATCGTAAATCACAATTCATAAATTTGTATGCAAGTCACGTCGAATTTGAGCCGCCTGATTGTAGCGCAGGTTGGCAACCTGCCGTGTCGCCGACTGGCAGTCGGCAGGGCGACGCAATTGGCGCGCCGGTTAAAATCTCTGAGCTCCCTCCCAGGAATGCGCCCGGCGGATTGCCAATCCGCGACACGGCAGACTGCCAGTCTGCGCTACGCACCGCCCGCAACTGTTTAATTTTATGCAAGTCACCTCCCTCATCAGCCAGGCCGAAGGGCATGAACACGAGCACGGCGATGGCTGCGGCTGCGGCCATGACCACGAACATTCCGTGGTGCATCTCTGGCAGACCGTCACCGGTGTCGTCTTCGTCCTGAACGCCTATGTGGTGGACTGGTTGTTTCAGCAAGGCAGCACCCTGGCCAGCGCCAGCGCCATGATCGGCGCGATTGTGCTCGGCTATCCCATCATCGTCACCGCCATCAAGGATCTGCGGCGCGGCCGTCTGAGCATCAACGAACTCGTCGCCATCGCCGTGCTCGCCGCGTTCGCATCGGAGGATTACAAGACCGCCGGCATCGTCGCCTTCTTCATGCTCACCGGCGAACTGATCGAAACGCACACCGCCCAGGGCGCGCGGGATTCGATCGAATCGCTCATCAAACTCACGCCCACGAAAGCGCGCCGCATCAAGAAAGACGGCAGCGAAGAAGAAATCGCCGCCAGCCAGCTTGCCGTCGGCGATGTCATCCGCATCCGGCCCGGCGACAACGTCGCGGCCGACGGTCTCATCGTGAACGGCCAGGGCTCGTTCAACCAAGCCACCATCACCGGTGAGTCGCTGCCCGCCGATAAAAAATCCGGCGATGAAGTTTTTGCCGGCACGCAGAACCTCACCGGCGTGCTGGAGATCAAAGTCAGCCGTGCCGGCGCCGACACGACGCTCGGTCGCGTGCGCGAACTGATCATCGCGGCGGAGCAGACGAAATTGCCGATCCAGAAAATCGTGGATCAATACATGGGTTTTTACACGCCGCTCGTGCTGGTCATCGGCGCGCTCGTCTGGGCGTTCACGCACGATTTGAGCCGCGTCATCGCCGTGTTCGTCGTGTCTTGTCCGTGCGCGTTCATTCTCGCGACGCCGACCGCGATGGTCGCCGCATTGTCCGCCGCTGCGCGTCTGGGCATTCTGATCAAGAACGTCGCCGACATCGAACTCGCCGCGAAGATCAACGCGTTCGTCTTCGACAAGACCGGCACGCTCACGACCGGCCAGCTCGCTGTCAGCCGTCTGATGCCGATCGGCGAAACCAAGCCCGCCGAGCTGCTGCGCTTCGCCGCCTCCGCCGAAAAATACAGCAATCATCCGACCGCCAAGGCGCTTGCGAAACTGGCGGGCGAAGCGGGCGTGCCGCTGGCTGAGCCGAAAGATTTTGCCGAGACCGCCGGCCGCGGCGTGAAGGCACAGATTGACGGTGCCGCCATTTTGGTCGGCCGCGCGCAATGGCTCAAGGACAACGGTGTCACCGAGGCATTCATGAAATCCGTGGACCTCAATGAGGCCGAAGGCTGGAGTTTGATTTTTGTCGCGCGCGACGGGCATTGCATCGGCTGGGTCGGTTTGCAGGACCAGACGCGCACGGAAGCGTCCGAAGCGCTCGCTGATCTGAAGGCCGCCGGGGTGCGCCGCATCGCGATGATTTCCGGCGACCGTCAAGCCGTGGCCACGCGCGTTGCGGCCGAGATCGGCTGCGAAGAAGCGCAGGGCGATTGTCTGCCGCAGAACAAGGTGGAATTCGTCCGCGCCATGAAGCTCAAAGGCTACAAGGTCGCGGTCATTGGTGACGGCGTGAACGACGCCCCGGCGCTCGCGGCGGGCGACATCGGCATCGCGATGGGCGCGGCGGGCAGCGAAGTGGCCATCCACAGCGCGACGATTGCGCTCATGAACAATGATCTGCGCCGGCTGCCGTTCCTCGTGAAGTTGTCACGCAGCACGCGTGCGGTCATCAACCAGAATTTTGCGTTCGGTGTTGTGTTTATTATTATTGGTTTGTCGGCGGCTTCGTTCGGTTACTTGAAACCGATTCCCGCCGCCATGCTGCATGTGGCCGGCACGCTCATCGTGATTTTCAACAGCGCACGGCTCGTGCGCAAAGGCGAGGAGCTGGAACATTTCCATCCCGGGGCGATAGCTGACAAACACGATCACGGCTCGCATCCGAAGCCGGCCGGCCAAATGACCCCAAAACTCGCGTAAGCTTTACGGTGCATCGAAGTGCAAAGCCGGGAGTCAGGGGGTGAAATACATTCTGCCTTTGGTGGCGGTGACTTGTTTGGAAAACTTGTAACAATGACCGGGCCACGGCTTTGAAGTTTTATCGGCTGCCAATTCAAAAATCAAAAACGCCATGAGAATAGTTTGTGCTGGTCGTTGGCTGGTCATTTTGTCGGTTTGTTTCAGTGCGTATCTGTCATTTCATTTGCAAGCTGAAGCGGCTCTACCGGCCGAAATCGAAGATCCCGAATGTCTCGGTGTCAACCAGCAGCCGGCTCACGCCACGCTAATGCCTTATGCTGATCTGAAAGAGGCGCTGGCCGCGCGACGGGATGCGTCTTCGTTCCATCGGAGCCTGAATGGGCTGTGGAAATTCAACTGGGTGGCACACCCTGACCTGCGGCCGGTTGATTTTTATAAGACGAATTTTGATGCGAACAGCTGGAAGGAAATTCCCGTTCCATCCTGCTGGCAATTGCAAGGCTACGGGACGCCATATTATCGGAACAACGGTTATACGTTCCAAAAAGACTGGCCGCGGGTGTTGACCGAGCCGCCGAAGAATTTCACCGCCTATGTGGAGCGCGACCCGGTCGGCAGCTACCGCCGTGAGTTTGAAGTGCCCAAGGATTGGGATGGCCGCCGGATTTTTCTCACGTTTGATGGCGTGGACTCCGCATTTTTTCTTTGGATCAATGGCGGGAAAGTCGGGTTTAGCGTGAACAGCCGCAACGCCGCCGAATTTGACATCACCCGATTCCTGAAGCCGGGGAAAAACCTGCTGGCCGTGGAAGTTTATACCTATTCCGCCGGCAGCTACATTGAAGATCAGGACATGTGGCGCCTAAGCGGCATCTTCCGCAACGTCTCGCTGTGGAGTGCGCCGGACGTGCATATCCGGGATTTTTTTGTGAAAACGGATCTCGACGCAAAATATGAGAACGCCATGTTGTCCACGAGCGCCACGGTTCATAATTACTCGGATCAACCGGCCGCCGCCCGCGAATTGAAAATGGAGGTTTTTGACGCCAGAGGTCGCTCCATCGCCAGGTCCACCGCCGGGGTTCCAGCACTCGGTGCGGGTGAAGAAAAACCGGTTGAAGTCAACCTCCCGGTCGCCAATCCCGCCAAATGGACGGCGGAAACGCCGAATCTTTATACCACGGTGCTTTCGCTTTCCGGCGGCCAGGCCGGTGAAATCATTTCCACCCGGACCGGCTTTCGCAAAATTGAAATCAAGGATCGCGTGTTCATGGTCAATGGCGTGCCGGTCAAACTCAAAGGCGTGAACCGCCACGAGAACTGGCCCGATACCGGCCATTATGTGCCAGAAGACAAAATGATCCGCGACCTGGAAGTGCTCAAACAGGGCAATGTCAACCATGTCCGCACCTGCCATTATTCCGATGATCCGCGCTGGTATGAGCTGTGCGACGAATGGGGCATCTACCTGAACGCCGAGGCGAATTGTGAATGCCACGGTTACTACGGCGTGCTCGATCACGAACCCAAATACGAAAAAGCCATCGTGGACCGCAGCGTCGCCAATGTGGAAAATTTTAAGAACCACGCTTCGGTCATCCTGTGGTCGCTCGGCAATGAATGTGGTGGCGGCAGTAATTTCGTTTCCGCGTTGAGGGCCGTGAAGGCGCTGGACGTGAGCCGGCCGGTGCATTACGAGCCGTTTGGCATTGGTGGGAATAATCCGGCGGACGTTGACAGTCGCATGTATACCGGCGTCGCCGATGTGGAAAAGATCGCGACTGACAGCAAATACAACAAGCCTTTCTACATGTGTGAATATGCCCATGCGATGTTCAATTCGATGGGCTCGCTCGGTGACTACAACGACGTCTTCGACAAATATCCAGCTTTGATGGGCGGCGCGATTTGGGAATGGGAGGATCAGGGCATCTGGAACCGGCGCGACCCGAAACGCCAGTTCATCGCCTTCGGCGGTGGCTTCGGCGATTTCCCCAACGACCATTATTTCATCCACAAGGGCGTGGTGTTTTCCGATCGCTCGCCCAAGCCTCACTATCCTGAGATGAAACGTGTTTATCAATGGATTGGCATCGTGGCTGACGATCTGGCAGCGGGCGCAGTGAAGATTCGAAATAAATATGCCTTCATCAATTTGGATCAATTCAAAGGCCAATGGACCTTGTCCGAGGATGGAACAGTGATTGATAAAGGTGTCATCGGCACTTTGAATCTTGCGCCGGGCGCGGAACAATCCGTCGGCCTCAGTTTCAAGAAATTTACACCCAAAGCCGGGGCCGAATATGAGCTGCGCATTTCGTTCACGCTCGCCAACGATCAGCGCTGGGCGAAGGCTGGTTATGAAGTTGCCGCCGGCCAATTCAAGCTGCCGACGCAGGCCCCCGCTGTCGTCACAAGTCCAAAGGATATGCCGATGGTTCACTTGCAGGATGCGGGCAGCACCATCACTGTGAACGGCCAGGGTTTTTCCGTCGCCTTTGACAAAGCGACAGGGATGATTTCCCAATTGGTTCGTGACGGCAAAAAACTGCTCATCGCCAACGGCGGGCCGCGGCTGAATCTCTGGCGCGCCCCGCATCAAATTGATGATATGTGGGCTTATAAAGACTGGCACCGCTCCGGGCTTGATGATTTGCAATGGACCGTGATGGACATCAGTGCCACGCCGGTTTCCGATTCGGTCGTGCGCGTGAAAACGGTTGTGAAAGGCACCGGCAAGAATCGTTTCAGTGTCATTCATTCTGCCACATACACCATTTACGGCGATGGTTCGATCGCCGTGGACAATGCCGTTTTGCCGCAGGGTCGGAAGATTCCCCTGGCGCGCATGGGCGTGCGTTTGCAACTGGACAAAGCCTTCGATCAGTTTGCATATCTTGGACGCGGGCCGATGGAAAATTATTCCGACCGCAAGCGCGGTTCTGATTTTGGTCTGTATGCCAGCACCGTTCGGGAACAGATGACACCCTACGCCAAGCCGATGGAATGCGGTAACCACGAGAATGTCCGCTGGGGCGCGCTGACCGGGAAAAACCAGCCGACCCTGATGGTGCAAGCCGACGATGGCGATCTGCAAATGTCGGCCTTGCCTTACACGGATGAAGCCATGAATTCCGTTGAATATTCCGTTGATTTGCCCGCCAGCACGAGCACCGTGGTCAATGTGGCCACCCGGACCTTGGGCGTTGGCTCCAATGGTTGCGGGCCGCGCCCGCTCGAGCCGTATATGTTGTGGTCAACGCCGGAAACCTTCTCTTATGTGCTGCGATTGTTGCCGTCGGGTCAAAGCAATTTGCCTGCTACCGGAAGATTGGCGGCGCCCAGGGATCGCGTGAAGCCGGCGTTACCCGCGCCGGAGCCAGTGAAAACGGCCCGTGGGAAAGTGATTGCCGCCAGCAGTTTTGAAAGCGGCGAAGGCGATGCCGATCATGCCGTGGATGGCGATGTTGATACGTTTTGGCACAGCCGCTGGAGCCATGATGAAGCACAACCACCACACTTTTTGGTGATTGATTATGTCCAGCCACTGACCATTGCCGGATTGATTTACACCGCGCGCACTGACAGCAAAAACGGACATATCAAGGATTATGAAGTTTACCTCAGCAACGATGCCAAAGAATGGGGGACGCCCGTGGCGCGCGGGCAGTTTTCAGACGACCAGCCGGAGGAAACCATTCGCCTGCCTCACCCGGTCACCGCCCGGTATTTAAAATTCGTGGCGCTCAGTGAGCAGCATGGCCGGCCCTTTGCGACCATCGCGGAGCTGGAAATGATCGAAGGGAAACTTCCTTGAGTCGGAATGAAAACGCTGCCTATCCTGAATCTGCAAGTTGCGGAGCATGGCGCTGCTTGCTGGCGGTTGCAAGTTCGACTAGACTTTCAAAATGATTCCTGACTGGAATATTTGCGGAAAATCCCGCCACCAACGTTTGACGGCATGAGAATTTTAAATGCCATACCATCATGACCGCGCTTGAATCAAATCCGCAACCCGCAACCCGCAGCCGGGCGGCGAGGTCGTCGTGTCCGTGCGCGGGCTTGCTGGCGCGGCGGATTGCGGTTAAAGTCGTCGCATAAAAATATGCAATACCACATCAAGCTCATTCAGTCGGAAGAAGGCTGGTCGGTGAGTTGCCCGGCCTTGCCCGGCTGTCATTCGCAGGGTGCGACGCGTGAGGAAGCCGTGCAGAACATCAAGATTGCGATTCAGGAATGGCTCGAAGTCGAGTTAGCGGAAACCGGTTTGAAATCCGTCGAGGAATCCGTGGTGACCGTCTGATATGCCGAAACTTCCCGGCATCAGCTACGCGCAGGCTTTGCGGGTCTTTGGCAAAATCGGGTTTCGCGTGGCGCGCGAAGGCAAGCATACGATTATGTCCAACGGCCAGATCCGGTTGACCATTCCGCGCCACAACCCGATCAATGCTTTCACGATGGCCGGCATCGCGCGCGACGCGGGTTTGACGCCGGAACAGTTCCGCCAATTGCTTTAACACTTAATTTGACTATGCCCGTCGCAGAATTAAATCCTAAACCGGAAATCGGAAATCATAAATCCGCCGAGGTCGTCGTGTCCGTGCGCGGGTTGACCAAGGTTTTTAAAGATTTCTGGAACCGCCCCAAGGCGCGCGCCGTGGACAACGTGGATTTCGAAGTCCGGCGCGGCGAAGTCTTTGGGCTGCTCGGGCCGAACGGTTCGGGCAAATCCACCACGGTCAAACTCCTGCTCGGTTTGCTGAATCCGACGAAGGGCCACATCGAGGTCTTCGGCCATTCGCCGCGCCATGTGCAAACGAAAGCGCGCATCGGTTATCTGCCGGAGGAATCGTATCTCTATCGCTATCTCAATTCGCGCGAGACGCTGGATTTTTTCGGTAATCTGTTTCATCTCTCAAAAAACGACCGCGACAATCGCGCGGAACAATTGCTGGAAATGGTCGGCCTCGGCAAAACGCAGACGCGCGCGGTCGGTGAATTTTCCAAGGGCATGCAGCGCCGCATCGGCCTGGCGCAGGCGCTCATCAACGATCCCGATCTCGTGATCCTTGATGAACCGACAGCGGGCCTCGATCCGATCGGCTGCCGTGAAGTGAAGGATTTGATTCTCGCTTTGGCGCGTCGCGGCAAGACGGTGATCTTGAGCAGCCACTTGCTTTCCGATGTCGAGGATGTTTGCGACCGCGTGGTGATTTATTACGGCGGAAAAATCCAGGCCGCCGGCACGTTGAAGGAACTGCTCGCCGAGCCGGACACGTTGCGCATCACGACGCCTGTGCTGCCGCGCGAGACGTTGGAGAAGGTACTGGTCACCATCCGCAAGGACATCACGACCGGCGACGTGCGCGTGGACAATCCCACGCAGAATCTCGAAAGCTATTTCCTCGACGTGGTGAACAAGGCGCGGTCGGCACAGGAAACCAGCGGCGCACAGTCGGGCGCGCGCGTGGCCGAGTATCTGCGCGGCGGCGTGGAGGCCAAACCGGCGACGGAAAAAGTTTTGGAACGGTTGACGCTGCCGCAAGTTGTTCCAACTGTTCCCGAAATAAAACCAGCTGTTTCCGCCGGGCCCAAAGTGGACGACAAAAAACTGGAAGCGCTCACTCAAGCCAGTCAGCCGACGCCCCAGCCGGTCAAGCCCACGCCCGTAGCGGAAGCCAAGCCGGTGGATTTGTCGAAGGCCGACGAGAAATTGTCATCACTGCTGGGAAAACCAAAATGAGACACGGATTGCACGGATTATCACAGATTCAATCCGTGTAAAAGATTTGACTCATGCAAAGAATTCTCGCCATCACCTGGTTGACCTGGAAGGCCGCGTTTCGGTTCCGGCTGTTCCTCGTCATCGCCGTGCTGCTGCTCGTGGCGGTGATCGGCCTGCCGTTGTTGATCGAAGACGACGGCACGGCGCGCGGGTTCACCCAGATTCTGCTGACCTACACATTGACCACCATCACCGCGCTGCTCGGACTTTCCACGCTCTGGCTGGCGTGCGGCACGCTGGCGCGCGACATCGAGGAATGCCAGATGCAGGTCGTGGCGACGAAGCCGATCGCGCGCTGGCAGATCTGGGCCGGCAAATGGCTGGGCATCATGTCGCTCAACGCGGCGTTGCTGGCGTTGTCGGGCGGCTGTGTTTTCGGGCTGCTGGAATACCGCGCGAACAAGCTGCCCGCCGCCGTGCAAAAGGAATTGCGCGAGCAGGTGCTGGTGGCGCGGGGCTCGGCGAAGGAGGCGGATTTCTCGGCGGAAATTGACGCGGACGCGAAGAAGATTTTGCAGGAGCGTTTGAAGAACAGCCCGGTGACGACGGCGGATTTGCCGGAGGTGCAGCGGCAGATCCGTGAGCAGGTGAAAGCGGGGTATCAGGTCGTGCTGCCGGGCTATTCGCGTGTGTGGCAGATTGACCTGGGTTTCGCCAAAAATTATCTACAAGGCAAACCGTTGCAGTTGCGCGTGAAATTCAACGCGGCGCAGAAAAGTCCATCCGGAACTTTTCTCGCGCTCTGGCAGGTCGGGGTTCCGGAAACGGCGAAACTCTGGCGCACGGAAACGCCGATGAGCCTGTCGCCGGACACGGTCCATGAATTTCAAGTCCCGGCAAATCTGTTCGATACCAACGGCGTGCTCACCGTCATGTTTGTGAATCCAAACGCAACGTCGCTGCTGTTCCCGCTCGAGGATGGCATGGAGGTGTTGTATCCCGAAGGTGGCTTCGCGCTGAACTTCGCGCGCGGGCTGGGGATCATTTTTTGCTGGATGGCGCTGATCGCGGCGCTCGGGCTGACGGCGGCGAGTTTTCTTTCGTTTCATGTCGCCACCTTTTTTTCCCTGGCAATGCTGCTCGTGGCCATGTCCAGCGGCACGCTGTCGGACGCGGTGGAGTCGGGCACCGTCGCGGGCGGCAATGAGGAGACCGGGGTGATGGGGCATTCCGCCGCCGACCTGGTGCTGATCCCGATGTTCAAGGGCATGCTGCAGGTCATCAAGCTGGTCCAGAGTTTTTCGCCGATTGATGCATTGAGCAGCGGACGTGCGATCACCTGGGGCGAACTGGGGCTGGCGTTCGCTCAGATCGTCCTGCTGCTCGGCGGCATCATCGCACTGGCGGGCATCGTGTTGTTCGGACGACGTGAACTGGCGACGGCACAAGGAACGCAATGAAGATTTCAGACGGGATGAACCTCGAACATTCAACATTCAACATCCAACCTCAAATGGTTCGCCGCGGGGCGGCTTCGGTTCTTTGGATGTTGAGAGTTGGATGTTGGTTGTTGAATGTTCAAAAATGAACCTACGCGCAAAAAAAATCCTGCTGCTCCTGCTCGCCGCCGTGCTGCTGTTCGGTTCGGGGCGGATGCAGAAGGTGTTGAACCGCGACCGCGAACAGCTCGGGCTGACACGGGTGGATGCGCTGGACAACGCGCCGCCGGTGCTGGCGTTCACGACCGTGGCGCTGGGCGGCTTTCGCGGATTGATCGCGAACGTCCTCTGGATCCGCGCGAACGACCTGCAGCAGGACGACAAATTTTTCGAAGCGGCGCAGCTCGCCACTTGGATCACGCAACTCGAGCCGAGCTTTACGCAGGTCTGGCTGTTCCAGGCCTGGAACATGGCCTACAACATTTCCGTCAAGTTCAAGGAGAACGGCCCCGGTGATTTCTCCGACCGCTGGCGCTGGGTCGAGCGCGGCATCGAACTGCTGCGCGACGAGGGTCTGCGCTACAATCCGAACGACACCCTGCAATACCGCGAGCTGGCGTGGTTCTTCCAGCACAAGATGGGACAGAACCTCGACGACGGGAATGCCTATTACAAGCAGCAATGGGCGCAGGAGATGGCGCCGCTCTTCGGTTCGCACGGGACGAATTTTGCCGAATTGCTGAATCCCACGACCCCCGAGGCCAGGACGAATGCCCAGGTGCTCCGCGACAAATACAAGATGGACGCGGCCTTCGCACAGAAACTTGACCAGCAATACGGCCCGCTGGACTGGCGGCTGCCCGAGGCACATGCGATCTATTGGGGCGCGCGCGGCCTGGAGGCGGCAAAGGCAAATCCCGGCAAGGTGAAGGCCGATGACTTGATCACCGTGCGCCGCAACATTTATCAGTCCATGCTCCAGGCGTTTCATCACGGGCGCATCATTGATAATCCATTTAACAAAACTTCCGAGATCGACCTCGAGCCGAATCTGGATCTGGTTCCCAAAGTCAATGACGCCTACGAGACCATCATGGCGGAGGATGCGGCCAATCGTGATCATATCGCCACTGCCCACCGGAACTTTTTGAAGGATGCCGTTTATTTTCTTTACGAAAACAACCACATCAAGGATGCGGCCAAATGGTATAAGCTGCTCAGCGAAAAATATCCGGACAAGACCATTCTGGAGAACGATCCCAATTCGCTTCCCCGCAATTACTCGCTGGATGAATACGCCGTGGCGCGCGTGCAGTCGGAGATCGGCGACACTTCGCAGGAGCGCACGACGGCGGTGGTTCAGGGATTGTTGGCGAATGCTTATTTAAATATGGCCATCGGGCAGGATGACCGCTCGGCCGGATTCAAATTACTTGCCCGGAAAGTTTACGACAAATATCAAAAGGAAATTGGCAAGATGTCGAGCAACGTCCAGCGCGTCGGCCTGCCGCCCTTTGATATGATGAATCGCTCGGTGCTGGACCGGTTGCTCGACGCGCAAAAGCCGGTGCTCCCTTATGCCGCGCGAGCGATGATCCGGACCCAACTCGGCATGCTTGCAGAAACCAACGCGCCGCCGACGACCGCCAGTTCCACCAATACCCTGCCTGCCGCCGTGACCAACGCCGTGGAAAATGTCCCGACCAATTCCGCCGCGAAATGATTTTAACCGCCGTTCATGGTGCTTTCGTTGGAAGTTAAAACCTGCGAACGGAGCGCGAGTTGTCCCAACTCGCAGCGCTCCGCCAGACCTGATGACGTGATTTTTTCGGGCGCATATCGGTTTCGCCATGCGCTGCGGATTGGGGGACAATCCGCGCTCCGGCCAAAATTAAGCCCGGTCTCATAAGTCCTTCGCGAGATTGCTTCACGGCCGAACCCTGCTAAACTCCACCGACTGTGACGAAGAAAAATTCCAATGCACGCCCATTGCGCGTCGGCCTGATCTCGCTCGGCTGCGCCAAAAATCTCGTGGACGCCGAGATCATGCTCGGCTCGCTGATGAAAAGCGGCGTAGAGATCACCAACGACGCCTCGCAGGCCGATGCCGTCATCGTCAACACCTGCTCCTTCATTGACTCCGCGCAGGAAGAAAGCGTGGACACCATTCTCGAATCCGTTGAACTGCGCGACGCCAACCAGCGCGGCCAGGCCGTGATCGTCTCCGGCTGTCTCTCGCAGCGGTTCCGCGAGGAACTCCCCAAGCTCATGCCTGAAGTGGACGCGTTCATGGGCATTGATCAGGTCGCACAAGTTGGCGACATCGTGGGTAAGGCGATAGTCAATCGCGCGGGGAAAGTGGGAAGTCAGCAGTCAGTAGTCGGTGGTCAGAAGCAAAAGATTGTTGGGCGTTTGAATGAATTGGAAAAAAAACGCGACGTTGCCGAGCACGAAAAAGAGGAATCTATTCGTGGCTCGGATAAATTTGGTAAAACCAAGACCGTCGTAGCGGCTTCTCGGCAGAGCGCCGCCATTCCAGCCGGCAAAGATGATTTTGCGGCGCTCTCCCGAGACGCCGCTACGCAACCGCTGCTGGACGTCACCGCGCGCCCGATCTTCATCCCGGATTTCGAGACGCCGCGCTTTCGTCTGACGCCGAAACATTTTGCCTATTTGAAGATCGCCGAGGGCTGCAACCATCCGTGCAGCTTCTGCATCATTCCCCGGATGCGCGGCTCGCATCGCAGCCGCACGCAGGCCGACATCGTCAAGGAAGCCAGGGCGCTCATTGCTGATGGCGTGAAGGAGATCAACCTGATTTCGCAGGACTCGACCTATTACGGACTGGATCTGCGCCCGAATCACAGCCGCGCGATTTCGTCGCCGGAGAAATTTTCCGCCGCCACCAAATCACTCGCCGCCGATGCCACGACTATCTGCACGCTGCTGCGCGAATTGAATGCGCTCAAGGGCGATTTCTGGATCCGCCTGCTTTACACGCATCCGGCGCATTGGACGGACGAACTCATCGCGACCATCGCCGAGTGCAGGAAAGTCGCGCGCTACGTGGACATCCCGCTCCAGCACATCCACGAGAACATGCTCGAACGGATGCGGCGCGAGACCTCGCAGCAATACATCGTGGATTTGATCAAGCGCATCCGCGCGGGTATTCCCGGCATCGCCCTGCGGACGACCTTCATCGTCGGCTTTCCGGGTGAAAGTGAGGCAAGCTTTGAGGCGCTGCTCGATTTCATCCGCGAAACGAAATTCGAACGACTCGGCATTTTTGCCTATTCGCAGGAGGACGGCACGCGTGCGGGTGCGATGGCCGGCCAGCTTTCCGACAAGGTGAAACAGAAACGCCGCGAACTCGCCATGCACGCGCAGCACAAAGTTGCCGTGCAGGTTGCCGAATCCTTCGTGGGCCGCGAAATCAAAGTCCTCATCGAGGGCGAGGCCAACGCGAAACAATTGCAGGGCGCGAACGTCAGTTCCTGGGAACACGGCCTGATGCGTGAAAAAGAAACTCTCAACGCTCAACTTTCAACTCTCAACTATTTGGTCGCCCGCGGTGAAGCCGATGCGCCGGACATTGACGGACGCGTTTATGTGCGCGGGAAACTGCCGGTGGGGAAATTCGCCCAGGTCAAAGTCGTCGGCCACACGGATTATGATTTGATTGCGGAACCGGTTTAAACCGCCGGGGCACCAACACTGCCAAGGGGTTTTAAAAACAAACTTGGAAAATTTTCTTGGCGTCCCCGGCGTCTTGGCGGTTAATCTTCCTGCATGGCGACCCTCGTATTCGACATCGAAACCTCCGCGCAGCCCATTGAAAATTTCGACGAGGCGCAGCAGGAATACCTATTCCGTGAGGCCGACAAGCTCGCTGATCCCGCCGCCAAGGCCACCAAGCGCGAGGAGATCACCCGGTTCATGAGCCTCTGGCCGTTCACCTCGCAGGTAGTCTGCATTGCCATGCTCAACGCCGAGACGCAGCGCGGCCAGTCGCTGTTTGTTGCCGATGATTTCGAGGAGGAGGCCGAGGAAAATGCACTTGTAAAATTCATTCCCTGCGCGGATGAAACGGAGCTGCTCGCGCAGTTTTGGGAGGTGGCGAAAAAGTATGATTCCGTCGTGACCTTCAACGGGCGCGGGTTCGACGTGCCGTTCATCTATCTCCGCTCGGCGGTGCTCAACGTGCCGATCTCGAAAAAGAACTGGCTGGGCTATCGTTACGCGGTCGAGCCGCACTGCGATCTGGCGGAGCAGTTCACGTTTTATTCCGTCGGCGGGCAGGGCGGCGCGGCGCGGCGGTTCAACCTGGATTTTTACTGCAAGGCCTTCGGCATCGAATCGCCCAAGAGCGCGGGCGTGACGGGCAATGACGTGAAAGAACTGATGGACGCGGGCAAATTCCGCGAGATCGCCGAATACTGCCTGCGCGACGTCCGCGCCACGGTGGAGCTTTACAAGATCTGGAAGGAACGGCTGGCGGGGATTAAATGAAAATTAGTGAACGCGCAACCGATCATCGTCGAAAGTAACGGGCCTTTGTCTTTACCACCCGTGTGTGTTTGTTGCGGCCAGCCGGCACGCCATGCTTGTGTCTTGAAACCAAGTGATCCATCCAAAATCAAAGAGGAAGTAATGCTTGATGCGTTGGGTCTTGTGGTTCTGCCCGTCCATTTGATGAGATCTATTGAAATTCTACGAACCAAGAACGTTCGTTTTCCCATGTGCCTAAAGTGCCGTCTCAATTATTTTCTACCTGGCAAGACATCCATGTTGATGATTGTGCTGATGATTCTTTGTTTTATTGATGCTTTCCACAACGGATTTCATGAACGTTATGGTTTGATGATTTGTGATTTAATGGGTGTGGTAACGTTCATGGTTTTGGCGGGCAAGAAAAATGTCCAGCACTCGCTCCAAGCTTTGCCAGTAAATGTGTATTTGCATAAAGGGAAATATCGTTATGTGGTTTATGGCGGACCAGTCTACAATTGGCTCAAAGGAATAAAGAACAGCTAGAAACAAACATGGTAATCCAACAAAGTTCAATCCACGCCCACACTCATTTGCTTCGCCCTGAAAGAAGAAGCCGCGCTGTTTCGGAAAATCGCATCGGAATTTAAATGAAACCAACCACTCACAACGGGAGGACGGAAGTGGGAACGCTCGTCTGTTTCGCACTCGACGTGGAAGCCGCGCCGTTCCGGAAACTGGCGCTGCGCATTCCCGACGTGGAGATTCTCATCACCGGGATTGGAAGTCAAAACGCCGAAACTTCCTTGCGCCAGTATCTGGCCAACCATCTGCCGAAGCTGGTGTTGACCTGCGGTTTTGCCGGTGGATTGAATCCGGAACTCAAAAGCGGTGACGTGGTTTTCATCACCGGGAATGTGGAACTTGAGGAAAGATTGGCGGGCACGAATGCAAAACACGCCAGTTTTTTCAGTGCGCCACGCATTGCCACCACCATCGCCGAGAAGAAGCAACTGCGCGCGGAAACCGGCGCGGACGTGGTGGAAATGGAGTCCGGCGCGATCATGGCGGTATGCCGGGAACGGCAGATCCCCTGTGCCATGGTGCGGGTGATTTCCGACACGGCCGGCGAAGATTTGCCGCTGGATTTCAACACGCTCTCCAAGCCTGACATGAGCCTGCATCCCGGCAAGCTGGCCTGGGCTATCACCAAAGCGCCCTGGAAAATTGGCGCTTTGATGCAGCTGCACCAATCGACCAGTTCTGCCGCCCAGCGGCTGGCCGACGTGCTGGCGAAAGTGCTCTGGTAGGGCGGGCGAACGGAATCAGGATGTGCCGTAATTGGGAGCTGTGGAGCGGCACACGAATCGCAGCCACGACCGAAAAATCAAACCCAGCTTTTGCGCCTTGCCGATGCAGACGCGCTCTTCGCCGAAGACGTTAAACTGATTCGCTTCGAGTTTTCTCAGCAGCTGCCAATAGACCGAGCCCATCAGTTCGGCGGCGACCATGGCACGGCGGTCTTCGGGCGGCAACAATTCCCGGGCAAGCCGGTAATGGTTGCGGGCTTTGGCTGCGATGCTTTTGGCGAGTTCGAGGTAACGGCTGGAATAGACGCCGCGCAGAATCTCATCTTCCGTGACGTTGAATTTCCGCAGTTCGTCGAGCGGCAGGTAAATCCGGCCGCGTCCGGCGTCCTCCCGCACATCGCGCAGGATGTTGGTCAATTGCAGGGCGTGGCCCAGATGGGTGGCGTAGTCATGGCACTGCGGATTTTTAAATCCGAAAATCTGGATGCTCAACAAGCCCACCGCCGAGGCCACGCGATAACAATAGAGGCTTAATCCGGCGAGGTTCTCATAACGGCTGTGGTCCAGATCCATTTCGCAACCCTTGATGATGTCATCGAAGGACACCAATGGCAGATGAAACTCACGGATGACGGGCTGCAACTCACGGATGACGGGAAACTGCGGCGAACCATTTTCACACGCACGGCTGATGTCTTCGCGCCACCCGGCGAGCCGGGTACGGCGTTGTTCGGCGGGCACCGAATCCTCGTCGGCCACGTCGTCCACCTCGCGGCAGAAGGCGTAGAGGGCGGACATGGCGTCGCGTTTGGGTCGCGGCAGCAAAATGAAGGCGAGCGCGAGGTTGGAGGCGCTCTTGCGGGTGATGGCGCGGCTGTGTTGCATCACGGCAGCGGCGGCTGTTCGCCGGGCGTTTCCGAGGGGCGGAACGGGGGCAGGCCGCCAGTTTCGGCCAGCGTGGGGTTGGGTTTGCGCGGCTCGTGATGGTTGCGGCCCTTTTGATGATTGTGGCGCTTGTGATGCTTGCGCCGCCGTTTTCTGCGGAAGACGACCGCCCAGACCAGGCCGCCGATCGAGGCCAGCACCAAGGCGGCAAAAATGGCCAGGAAATTGACCCAGACGGGCAACGGCTCGTAAACGGCCAGCATGGTTGCTCCAGAATTCATCTCAATCAGGTTTCGTCCGTCTTCCCGGAGGCGGCGGGTTCGCCCGCGTCGCCCTCGCCCGGGTTCATCCGCAACCGCTGCATCCGGTAACGAAGCGAATGGCGGGTGAGCTTAAGAGATTCGGCGGCGCGTGTCAGGTTGAAATCCTGATGCTCCATCGCGGTGGTGATCAGTTCGCGTTCGATGCGGGCAAGGGCGTCGTCGAGCGATTCCTCGGTGGTGGCCAGGCCGGGCGCGGATTTTTGGAGGCGGGCTTCGACCTGGAAATCGGGCAGGCTGACGGGCTGGATTTCGTGTGACGTCTCCAGGATCAAGGCGCGTTCAATCGCGTTCCGGAGTTCGCGGACATTGCCGGGCCAGCGGTGGGAAAGCAGTTTCTGCCGGGCGCCGTGGGCGAGACCGGTGATACTTTTGTTCATCGTGGCGCGGAACAATTTCAAAAAATGTCCGGCGAGCACCAGGACATCCTCGCCGCGTTCGCGCAGGGGCGGGAGGTTGAACTGCACGACGTTCAGACGGTGGAACAGATCCTCGCGGAACTGGTCGGCGGCGATGGCCTGCACGATGTCGCGGTTGGTCGCGGCGATGAGGCGGATATTCACGCGCAATTCCTGGGTGCCACCGACCCGGGTGAACGATCCGTCCTCCAGGAATCGCAGCAATTTCGCCTGGAGCGGCTTGCTCATGTCGGCGATCTCATCGAGAAAAATCGTGCCGCCGTCGGCCTCTTCCACGCGCCCGGGTTTTTGCTTGATGGCGCCGGTGAAGGCCCCTTTTTCATGGCCGAACAGTTCGCTTTCCAGCAGTGCCTCGGGGATGGCGGCGCAGTTGATGCGGATGTAATTCGCGCCGCGCCGCTGGCTCAGGCTGTGCATGGCGCCCGCGACGAGCTCCTTGCCGGTGCCGCTTTCGCCCAGGATCAGCACGCGCGCGTCCGTCGGCGCCACGGTCTGGATGAGCTGGCGCAGTTCGCGCATTTTGGGTGATTCGCCGACGATTTGCTCGAGGCCGATGACGTCCCCGGCCCGCGACCGCAGCGCGGCGTTTTCCCGCAGCAACTGGTGGCGCTCGGCGCAGCGGGCGACGGCATGGAGCAGTTCTTCGGGTGCGAACGGCTTGGCCAGATAATCAATCGCGCCGGCTTTGATGGCTTCCACGGCGAGCTTGGGCGTGGCGTAGGCCGTCAGCATGAGGGCGGGCAGGTCGGGCCAGCGGCCGCGGATTTTGCCGAGGAACTCGTAACCGCTCATGCCGCCGAGCCGCGCATCGGTGATGACCATGAAAAATTCCTCCCGCGCCAGCAGCGCGAGCGCTTCCTCGGCGGATTCAACGGCGCGCGCGCTGTAACCCTCGTCCTTCAGCACGGTCTGAAGCGACAGGCGCATGTTCTTCTCGTCATCCACGACGAGCACGGGTGGCAGCGGTGGGTTCATTTGGAAAATATCATCAATGCCTTCGCCGGAAAGATTACGGTGAATTTCGCGCCTTTTCCAAGCTCCGATTCCACGCGCACGATTCCGCCGTAAAGTTCGGCGTTATGTTTGACGATGGCCAGGCCGAGTCCGCTGCCTTTTTCCTTCGTGGTATAATACGCCTCGAAAATGCGCTCCATTTTTTCCGGCGGAATCCCGGCGCCGTCGTCGCGCACGGAAATTTCCACGGCATAATCCCGCTGGCAATCCGCGGCGACATAAATGTTGCCCTTGTCTCCCAGCGCCTCACGGGCATTCTGCAACAGGTTCAACAGGATTTCCGAAAGGTGGCCGCGTTGCATCAGCAGTGGCGGAAAGCTGTGTCCGAATTTGCGGTGAATTTTGATCCGGGCCGGCATGGCGGATGGAAAGGTCTGGGCGATGGCGCGGTTGATTTCGCCCACCACCTCCAGTTTTTCGACGCGGCCTTCGCTCAATTGCGCGTAGCCCATGATCTGGGTGATGACCTTGTCGGCGCGCGCGACCTCCTCCTGAATGATGTCGAGATGCTGGGCTGCCGGCGGTTTGCCGTCACGGGCGGCGCGTTGCAGGGAGAAGGCGGCGTTGTTGATGATGGCGAGCGGGTTTTTGATCTGATGGGCGAATTCAGCGGCGAGGCGGCCGGCGGAGCGCAACTGGCCCTCGCGCGCGGCAAATTCCCCCGCCTCCTCGGCGGCGAGGCGCTGACGCTCCAGCAGCAGTTCCAACCCGGAACAGCAGAGTGTTGTCAGCAGCAGCACGGCCATCCGCAACATAAACGGCTGGGCCGTGTCGTCGCGGGACGACAACTCCAGGGCGCGACGGGTATAGTCATCCAGGTTTTGAAACACCGAAACATCCAGCACGGCCACCAGCACGTAACAGAGGCTGATGGCGAAATTCAAAATGAACTGCGATCCGCCCGGCGGCACGATCACGGAATTGCGGATGATCAGCACCACGAAGAGCCAGAACAAGACACTGTCCAGACCGCCGGTCAGCAAGGTCATGCCCGCGATGAACAGCCCGTCCACCAGGCTGCTCGTGAACACCGCCCATTGCACCGCCGCCAGCGGCAGCCGCTCGGCCGCGAATAAAATGGCGGCCAGGATGAGGTTGCCCAGGATGTAAAACCAAAACAGGAATTGCACGGTTTCCACGATCACATCGTGCGTGCCGGAGGCGAGATTGATCCACGGATTCGCCACATCAAACGAATACAGGATCATCGCGATGAAGACCGCCTTGATGGGCAGCATGAGGTTCCGCTCCATCATGATGATGCGGTGAAGCAGGCGCGCCGGGTCGGGCGCCGGGATTTCAAACAGCCGAGCCAGACTTTTCAGCCACTGGACTTGGCTTGGTTTCATGCGAATTAAAAATGCAAAATTAAAAATGCCCCCGCCTGGTCACTCCATGTTGCCGGCTCACTTTTTAACTTTTAATTGAGAGAGTGCGCGTTCAACGATTTGCTGCACCGGCCACAACCGGCCCACGCCCTCATAACCGCAGGACAACATTCCCTCATCCGGCCCGATAAATTCCGCGCCCCGCTTTTGAAGCGTCTTCACATTTTCCTGCGTTGCGGCGTGCAGCCACATTTTTCCGTTCATGGCCGGCGCGATCAGGATTTTCGCCTTGGGATTCAACGCCAGCGCGATGCAACTCAACGCGTCATCCGCGATGCCGTGCGCCAGCTTCGCGATCACGTTCGCCGTGGCCGGGGCGATCAGCAGCAGATCCGCCGCGTCCGCCAGTTCGATGTGCGCCGGTTTCCAGTCCTCATCCTCGTCGTAAAGATCGGTCACAACCGGGTTGCGCGTGAGCGTCTTGAAGGGCAGGGGCGTGATGAAGCGTTGCGCGTCCGCCGTCATCACCACGCGCACGTGGCATTTTTGCTTTGTCAGCAGCGACGCCAGGTCCGCCGCCTTGTGCGCGGCGATGGAGCCGGTGACGCCGAGAACAATGTTGGCGCTCATAATTGAAATCAAATTAAATCGCTGATCTCCGCTTATCTTCGCTGATTTTTGATTGGCGTCAATCAGCGCGGATGAGCGGTTAATTTTTTGTCTTTCGCTCGGCCTTGGCCGGCAACTCGAGGGTGACGTATTCCATGTCCGGCGCTTGTGACCGCGCCACACGCATCTTCTCCGCCTCCACGACCGCCAGTGTCCGTCGCAAATCTTCCGACTTCGACGTGCTGATGACGAGATAGTCAAAATTTTTCCACTGCGCGACCTCCTGCTTCGCCGACGCCAGCCGTTTCTTGATGACCGACGGGTCGTCCGCGTTCCGGTTCTTCAGCCGCGCCTCCAAAATCTCCAGTGACGGCGTGGTGAGGAACACCGTCACCAGTGCGCGCTTCAGCTCCGGTTCCTCCTCCGCCGCCGCGCGGATGGTCGCCGCGCCCTGCACATCCACGTTCAGCAGGACATCCTTGCCGGCGCGCAGCTTTCCGAGCAGCTCTTGTTTCAACAGGCCGTAGCTGTTGCCATAGACCGTCGCGTGCTCCAGGAAATTTCCCGCCTGCAGGCGACGAAGAAAATCCTCCGCCTTGAGGAAATAATAATCCACGCCGTCCTTTTCGCCCGGCCGCGGCGCGCGCGTGGTGCAGGTCACTGCGCGCGTCATGTCCGGCCGTGCCGCCAGCAACATTTCGCACAGCGTCGTCTTGCCCGCGCCGGACGGCGCGGAGATCAGAATCAAGAGCGGGGCTGGTTTCTTATCGGCCATGTTCATTCCACGTTTTGCGCCTGTTCCCGGAACTTCTCCAGTTCCGCCTTCAGCGTCACCACCTCGCGCGAGATGACCGCGTCGTTTGCCTTGGAGCCGATGGTGTTGATCTCGCGGTTCATCTCTTGCGCCAGAAAATCCAGCGTGCGCCCCACTGGATCTTTTGCTTTGCGGCAGTCTTCAAACTGCTGGAAATGGCTTTGCAGCCGGGTCAATTCCTCCGAGATGTCCGACCGGTCGGCGAAGAGGACGATCTCCTTCAGCAGCCGCTCGTCATCCGGCGCGATGGCTTCGATGCCCGCACTCTGGATGCGGTCGAGCAGGCTTTTGCGGTAATTTTCCGTGGTCGTCGGCGCCTGCTTCTGGACCTTCTCGACCGACGTGCGCATCACGCCGGTTCGCGCCGCCAGATCTTTGGCCAGATGCGCCCCCTCGCGTTCGCGCATCTTCACCATCGCGGCGAGCGCGTGGTTCAAGGCCTTTTCCACTGCCGGCCACAGATCCTCCGTTCCTGCCAGTTCCTCGTCCGTCTGGAAAACGCCCGGCGCGCGCAGCACCTGGTCGAGCGAGACCTCGCCGGAAAGCTTCAATTGTTTGCCCAGCCGTGCGAACTCGGTGGCGTAATCCCTGGCCAGCGCGGCGTTGATGTGTTTGCGGACGGAAAGCTTGCCCTCGGCGGCGTGGAGCGAGACGCGGGCGTTCACGCGGCCGCGCGCGACGTGACGGTTGATGGCGTCGCGGATCTGCGTCTCGAGCATCTCCAGTTCGCGCGGCAACGTGACCGAGACCTCGGCCTGCTTGCGGTTCACGCTGCTCAATTCCACCGTGATCTTGAAGCCATCCTGCGAACATTCACCGCGACCGTAACCCGTCATGGATTTCATTCGGCGCAATATGCGAAAACCGCGGCCGGCAAGCGAATCAATTTTCCGGGCGCAGGCCGATTGAATGGGTCGGTGCAGGTTTTTATCTGCGGCTCCCGAGGATTAGAGTGAAGTGTTCCATGCTGAGGCCCCGGATTCGAAGCTAACAAAGCCCATCGTGTGGTCTCACCTGGATATGGCCGGAAAATTTTCTGGAGAGTTCTGATTTGTTCCGACAATGCGCTTGATTCCGGAACGAAACAAAATTAATCTCCGTGTCCCTGTGGCGGGGTAGCCAAGTGGTAAGGCACGGCTCTGCAAAAGCTGCATCGTCGGTTCGATTCCGACCCTCGCCTCCATATTCATCTGCGTGTGCAGAAGCGATTTAGGGGACGCGGAAGGCCAATGGCTAACAGTTTTGACCATTCGTCACTATTGTTTCAGTATTGGGGCGCATTTCCCCGGTATTGCTTAACCGCTGGAATCAGCTTCAAAGTAGGCTGGATGACGCATGAACATGAAAACGCGTTATCGCCTCTTCCTCCGTCGTAAAAGTGTCTATTACGCTTTCGACAACACCACCAAAACCTTCACCACCCTCAAAACTAAAGACAAGGTCGAAGCCGTGCGACTGCTGGTTGCCATGAATGAATCCGGGCAACAGCCCGCCATGAACTTGAGTCTTGCCCGGGTTTATCTGCGGCATAGCGACCGATGGTTTCCGTGCGCACCTGGCAGCATGTGATGGATGAAATCATTCGCATCAAGACCGGCGAAAATCAGATTCGCTGGATGGTCGTCGCCAAGTCAAAGAAATATGATTTGATCCGCGCACGCGTGCTCATCGAGACGCAGGCCGAGCATCTATTCCGCGTTCTCCAGCAGGGCACGGTATCGACCAACGTCTATCTACGCCGGATGCACAACTTCGCGCTGGACATGAACTGGCTGCCGGCCTCAGTCATTTCCCGCCGGCAATGGCCGCCCGTTCGCTTCAAAGCCAAACGGGCCATCACCCTCGACGAGCATCAACAGATCATCGCAGCGGAACGGAACCCCGAACGCAAAGCGCTTTACCAGTTATGCTGGCACCTGGGCGCAAGCCAGGGCGACATTGCGAGCCTGAAAGGTGAGGACGTGGACTGGCAGAACGGGACGGTGAGCTTTACGCGTAAGAAAACCGGCGGGCCGGTGATTGTCCATTTAGGCGCCGAAGCGCTGAACGTATTCAAAGACCTGCCATCCGAGGGCATGTTGTTTCCGTATCGGTCGAGTGTGCGCGCCGGAGATCGGGCCACAGAGTTTGGGCAACGCTGCCGACGGCTGGGCATTACCGGCGTGACGTTGCACAGCTACAGATACGCATGGACCGAACGTGCCAAGATTGCCGGTTATCTTGAGCGGTTCGCACAGGAGGCTTTAGGCCATAACAGCAAGGCGGTGCATCGGGCCTGCGCGAAGCGAGCGTTGATGAAAATTCCCTCGTTGGAAGATTACGAACAGCGAGCCGCCCTGAAGGTTGAACCGGCGACGTGAGTGCCGTCGCCATGATTAGCGATGCCAAGCCGTCGTCCGTTCCATGCGCCCAGCTGAACTGGAAACGGTCCAGCTAGTTTTGCTTTGTTGGGAACCTCAAAAAAAGCATTGTAACAGTCACTTGCCGAAGCAAAACTGGGGTTAGACTCAAGATAAAAGACAATTCAAGATAAAAGACTTGCACACCTGGGGAGCATGGCGATAATCACGCAAAATGTCCTCTGTCGGTCGTGGTGGGAGAAACCAAATTGGGATTGTCAGGCTATATGAAAACGACATATAAATTCTCCTTCTATCCCAAATTCCATCGGTTCAGCACAATCTTCATGGTGCCGGTCGCCCTCTGGTTTGGAGCGCTTACCGGATTCGCCCAAACTGGTCGGCACCTGTTCACCGGGTCGAAGACGAACATCACCCTGAACCCAGGCAATTACGAAATCACTGCCTATGGTGCCCGGGGCGGGTCCAACACCGGCGGATTCAACGGTTATAGCGGAAGCGGCGGCCTCGGCTCCCAAATGATAGCCGGATTCAATTTCACGAGCGTGACGACGTTGACTCTTTTAGTAGGTGGCGCGGGCGGCAGCGGCCCCGGCCCCGGCGGCGGCGGCGGCGGAAGTTTCGTTATGAATGGCAGCACAACGCTGGTCGTTGCCGGAGGCGGTGGTGGCGCCGGCACCGGCGGCACCGGCGGAAACGGCAGCACCGGCAACACTGGCGGAAACGGCGGCGGCTACAGCGGCGGCGGAGCCGGTGGTAGCAGCGGCAACGGTGGAGTCGGAGGCGGCAACGAC
>Ga0247670_1000135_pt1 | contig 24176 bp, 9 predicted proteins | sample CNK11_metaG_FD_183042 | JGI IMG/M metagenome (GOLD analysis project Ga0247670, IMG submission 183042) | Soil microbial communities from Purdue University Martell Research Forest, Indiana, United States - CNK11 | ecosystem: Environmental > Terrestrial > Soil > Temperate forest > Bulk soil | place...
ACCGAGAACCAAAGCATTATGAGTGCTCTGCTCTAACCATTGAGCTACAGGCCCGCCGCCGTCAAGAATGGTTGCAGAAGCACCAGCAACTTTCAATAGCGGAGCTGAAAAAGTGACCTGCCTGCATTCCGAACCAGGAACTTGGGTGTGTTCCATTGCGGGTTCATACGCTTGTCGACACCCGTTGTTTCGGTCGCACGGGTCGAGCAAGCGGAGCAAGCCGGTCGTTGCGTGGTCGTGCTCACGCCGCTACACCAACAAGTCGTGGACATGGAAAATGCCGGATTTTCTCACCGTCAGCGGCCGCAAGGTTTCTGGTCGGGGGGTGAACCCGACGCCGGCGCGGTCGTGGTGGTGGATGAAGCGGGTCAGATTCGCGGGCGGCAGATGCTCGCACTAAAAGCTGATATACCCAATGAATGCCATCCCGCCGGAACCGGTCAAAATTTACGATCAATCGTCAAGCAGGTGATATGGTCTGACTTGACTTCCGCCGCATCAATAAGCCTTGATGCGGTACACTCGATTGCCCGTTGAAGTTGAGTTGGTGATGCTCTTGAGTGTGTCATTTCCGCCAACCGGGTTTCCAAGCGTCAACCAAATTGGATCAGTGACTGCACCTTTATACTGCTGTTGATAGGTATGCCAAGATTCGGTGGGGAACGATAGAATGATATTAGTTCGTATATTGATGATGCCGACACCAAATGGAGGATTTAACCACAGATAATCGGCGGTTGTCGTGGTAACGCCCGAGTTTAGCGTATTACCAGTGCCATTGATGATATGGGTCATTTCACTACCGGTCTGCGCTACAATAAGAACATTTATCATATCATGCAAGTTGACCTGCTGGGAATTGGTTGGAGTCTCAATGGTATTAAAACATTTTACGTTTGAAGTATTAAACACGCCATAAATGCCAAGCCCATAAGCCTGATGACTCGTAACAGAGTCCGCAACTTTGTAGGACGCGTAGCCATTCACACCATTATTCGTCCATGAACTCTGATTCGGGGCATCATAGGGCAGTTCGGACTGATAGAAGTAGACCCGTCCCCAATTGCCGTTCCACAACGTCTGAAATTTTTCGTGATGCTCACAGAAAAGGCCGTAGATGGTCACATTATTGCCATTCACCACCAAACCGCTGCTGCTCGCATTCTGTGTCCAGCCGACGCCGGTGCCGTGATCCGCGCGCCACAGCCAGAGATTGTCACTGATGACATTGTTGGCATTGATGGTTACGCAGTTGGTTGTTTTCCCGGAGAATTGCCCGCCTACCCGGCTGCAAATATCGTAGAGACAAATGGGGTTTTGAGAATGATCCAAGGAATTGGGCGCAGTCCCAACTTGCAACAGCGATGACGATGCTGTGGTTCCGGCATCGAACATGATGCCCGACACTTTCACCCCATCAACATCGGAAATCACCATGGTAGGTTTCCCATTGGTTGGTATCAACGTCGGGTATCCGAGTCCCATGACAATCGTATCAGGCTGCGTCACGAGAATGCTGTTGGTCAGACGATAAACTCCAGGAGTCAAAATCAAATTTTGCCCGGCATTCAGCGCGGCATTGATGGTTGCGGCATTATCCACTGCCGGTTGCGCCAGATAGAATTGGCTGATGGGGATTGAAACTCCGGGAGTCGGGCCGTTCGCCCAGGTGGTTCCTTTGTTGGTGACATTAAGATTTGGCACCATGACAACGAAATTAGTATTGCTGTCGAGAGCCAGATAGGGTTTTTCCCGAATCAACGGTGTGTTGGTGATGACGGTAAATTTGGAACCCGGCCAGGTTCCCGAAGGCGGCTTGGTGACGCCAACAAATACCATGTTCCAGTTTTGCCCGGACCAGTTTCCCCAAATATCATTTCTCGAGAGCCATTGTTGTTGCGTTATGGAACTGACCGTGGAATCAATCTTGGAATCCGCCAGAAATCCGCCACTCGACCAGGCTCCGCTCGTTGTATTCGCCAAATTCAAGCTACCCTTGACATGCATACGACGAAGCCAGGTGCCCTGTGACACGGCCCAAGTCATGGTATTGGCCGCCTCCAAGGAACTGCTCGCCGTGCTGGTTGGAGTCACGGCCAAGTTTTCACACGATCTCCAGAAGGTGGTTGTGGCATTGTGATTGGCCAAAACCCCGTCAGAGTGGACATTGCCGGTAATGACAACATCATCCGGCATCTGGCCCAAGCCGATTACCTGTGTGTAATAGCCGAGATTAACGTCGAGGTTCGTGTATTGCCCCGGCTTGAATAAATAAACATACCGGCTCATCCCGAATTCACTATTTTGCTGCTGGGAAAAGACGGCGCTTAACTGGCTTTGAATCGTGGCCATAGACATTGTAGGGTCAAATATGAGAACGCTTCCCCCCAAATTTGGAGCCGAATTGGCGACCGTGTTTGTTGAAACAAATACGAGTTGAAGGGCATTGAGATCACCTTCGTTATTACCCAAGACAGTGACATTGGGATTGGCCGTCCATGTAAAAGTGATCGTCCCCGCTGCTCCCACGACTACATTGTTGAACACCACATAATCAGCACCCGGTGTAAACGTAGTCAAACTTGCCGGTGTATTAACAGTGCTCTTAGTGACAGGAGGCGTTACGGCAGTGGATACCGTAAATGTTGTTCCCCGCGTGCCGGTGTTGTTGATCCCGTATAGATACAGATTATAGGTGCCGGCGGGAACATTATTGAGCGTGTCGGTTCGAAGCACAGCGTTGTTATACTGATAAGGTTGCTGCAACGCCGCCGGAGTTCCCTGCGTCCCCTGCGTGCCATAGGTGCCGCCCAATTGGGACGTAAGGGTAATCGGACTGGGGGTAATTCCATCAGACAAGCGGTTGGTGGCACCGGTGGTGCCTCCACCCACAACCGGATTCCAGAAATTGTTGCCCGGATCCGGAAAAGCGCCCTGACCCGAATAGTTGACGGCCCCGGCACCACCTGGCACGTCAAAATTGATGACTTGAGCCTGGATTGAATAAATACACAGTGTCGCCCAGAATACAGGCAGGATTAAAATGCCCGGTTTTGATAAACAATGGGTCGGGGGAGAATTCATTGATTACGAGCCTTCAGCGCCTGGATATTCATCTGAACCGCTTCAAGATTTTGCTGCGCCACGGTGTTCGTTGGATTCAGTAGTAATGTGGTCTGAAATTCCTTGAGCGCTTCCTCCAGTTTTCCCAGCTTCGCGAGGGCGACTCCACAATTCAGATGCGCGCGCGCAAAGTCCGGCCGAATGCGGACCACTTCGGAAAACTGCTGCTGGGCTTCGTCAATTTTTCCAGCGGCCGCCAGTTCGCCGCCCAATAAATATCGGGCCTGCCAGAATTTGGGGTTCATCCAGATGGCATTGCGAAAATAAGTGGTGGATTCATCCCGGTGATGCTCCGCGGCCAGCTTGACAGCTTGATAGAAATGAGCCGCCGGCCCGTTTGGATGAAGATCGGCAGCCGTTTTATAGTGGGCCACGGCCTGATCCATTTTCCCTTCGCATTGCTCCATGAATCCCCAGTTCAAATAGGTTTCGACGTAGCCGGGGTTCAATTGAATGACGCGGCTAAAATACCCGGCGGCTTCGGATGTTTTCTGCTGGTTTGCCAGGATCAATCCCAATTCGTTCAATGCCGGCACATAATCACTGCGGATGGCAAGAGCGCGCGAAAAATATGCTGCCGCATCGCTGGTTTTTCCTGCCCCGACCAATAACGCGCCAGTTTTGTAATATGTCCCCGGAGTTTGCGGCAGCAGTTCACTAACGCGCTGCTCTTCCTTGACCGCTGCAGCCAGATCGCCGGTTTGATCCAGAAATTGCGCGAAGTTTTCATGTAAGAAATAGTCGTTGGGAGCCAGCGCCAAGGCTTCCTCGTAAGTGGCGCGGGATTGCGCGCGGGTTGCTTCGGTCATTTGCGAATTCAATTCCTTGAGCTTCGCCATGTAAAATTGCGCGCGTGGCACGTCGTTCAATTGCTCGGTAAAGGGAGGTTCAGAAACGCGGCTGAAATTTGCCTGCCAGACGCGAAAACGATCCCATGGTGAAACGGCGAGCCGCCGGTCGCATAATTCTGCAGACGCCCATTCGCTCTTGCCCTGTGCCAGAATGGGTTTGGGAAGCAGTTGCGCGGCTTGTTCGGCAAACGCGCGACCCAACAAATAGTTGCCGTCAAAGTTCAAATGCACATGCTCGTAAAACAATTCGTTATCTGAAATTTTTGCCGGTGAATTCTGTGCGAGCACGGCATCGGCATCCAAAAAATGAACGCCCTGGTTCGCGTGGGCCAGGGCCGCATTTTTTATGATTTGATTAATGCGGGTGTCCGCGCGAAACGCCAGGGTGTCATCATCCCGGGCAAGTTCAAATTCGCGCAAGGCCGCCGCAAAATTCGTCAGCGCCAACTGGCAGCGTCCCGCGCGAAAATGCAGTTCGGCATATTGCGGATCCATCCCGGCGGCCTGCCCATATTTTTTGAGCGCGCCCTGGCAATCCCCCGCCGCTTCAAGCGAGATGCCCTCGTGATAGAGGCTGTCCCATTCTGTATGTCGGGCTACATCAAAACCCACTGAATGCAATGATCCAAATGGAGCACAGTCTTTGAGATTGCTCCCGACAGTGCTCAATATAATCGGCACGCCGGCACCTTGTCCCGCGCGCAAAATATCGTCCAGATTTTTTTTGCAATTTTCATAAGCGCGCAGCCGGCTTGGATCGTCATACCGGAGCTGATGATCTTTGAACATGTTCAGTCCACTCCATATTTTCGGAGTTGTGGAACGGCCGCCCCATCGTTGCGTCAGACTATCGAGCAACTGGCCAATCTTTGTTGATTTTACCGCGAGTTCGGTGCGAATTTGACTAATTCCTGGCGCGCGCGAACCGAACACCGTGGCCGCTCCGAAAGGTCCGACCATTTCATTGTTGCCCATGTAAATAATCCACAAATCGCCATCGAGTCGCGCGCATTCTTGCGCGATGGGCAGAATCGCATGCGAATTGATGGCCGTCATCGCCACACAAACCACTTCGAAATCGGTGCCCGGAAAACGCTCGCGCAGCAAGGCTTCCAAATAACGTCCCGCGCCAAAAGTCGGGTCGGGATCGCCTTGTGCCGCCGATTCGCCAAATAAAAAAATGCGGCAGGTGTGGGCGGGTTTTTGAACGGCCATTCGCAAGGCCACCGGCGTGCGGGCCAAAGCCGGCGGGAAAAAACGGTAACCAAACCGCTCATTGGTCACATAATAATCCTTCCCGCTGATTTTGGCTTTTAGAAAAAAACTTGTGGGATAACCGCAGCCGGACAAGCGCAAACCCAGCTCAAGCCCGCCAAAAATCAGCAATGGGATGGCAACAACCGCAAAGATTCGAAAAAACCACAAACGGCGCGCCGGAATTTTGGCCGTCACCTTTTCATGCGATAAACCCGTTTCGTTCGCAGAATGTGCCTTTTTGGGAGAATGCTTTTTTGGCTTCAATTGAGTTCACTCCAATAAAGCAAGTTGACGAAACGAATTCAACCGGGAAAATTTTAAAGGAATTTTCTTCGAGGCATAAGTTAATCAAATCCGGACACTATCAATGTCGTAATGCGTGCATGCGCCGCCAATCAACATTAAAAGGTTTACTTAAGGATGGAAGCTCTGGCCATCAGCCAGTCTATATCGCCCACGCCTGCCGTTGGAGCATTTCCAGCTCCTCCAGTATAACTGATAAGGGAGGAATCTCTCCATTTATGAACCTCACAATGGCCGTCGGCAAAAGAGAATCCGCAAGCGTTATTGTGATAAGTAGCGGGTTTGTCTACCCACCCCTTTGTTATATCGGTGCAGAACCAGCCATCATTAATGCTATATGGGTTTTCATCCAGCAGAACGAAGCAGTTGACAGATCCAATTGCAGCAAGATCACTTTGTTTCCTGAATAATCTGTAACTCTGATTAAGCGGCTGAGTGGTCGTAACAATTTTATCTACAATAGGATTCAAATATCCATTCATGGACATGCTGCGAATAGTCGGAGGATTGGGAGCTCCCGGCGACGGTGCCGAATTCCCATACTGTCCATATAACGTTTTCCGATCGGCTGGGCATTTGAAGAGCGCAATGTTTGGAGCATAAGGGAATATCAATCCCAGCTTGATCAAATTAGGATCTGGTGTGTAAGTCTTTGAGACGTCGCCATAAACCCACTGATTTTCCGGATTACCGGGAGCAGTATAGTCAGGAAAGGTGGGTAAAAGGCTAACCTGTAGAAGACCTTGTCCAACAGTCGGCATGATGCGGTCATTATTGTCCTGGCTATACATGATCCAGCCGATTTGTAACTGTCTTAGATTGCTCATGCATTGTATGCCCTGCGCTTTTGCCTTTGCTTTGGACAAGGCCGGCAACAACATGGCGGCAAGAATGGCTATGATCGCAATAACGACCAGCAGTTCAATCAACGTAAAACCGGTTTCTTTAGCCTGGGATTCCCGCAGAAACCGATCCGTAGAAGTGCATGATAATCTATTCATATTCGAAAAAATATTTTCCAAACCCACTCCAGCAGCAAGCCGTGCCTGCTGCTGGAGTATTCACCCATTTACACGAGGGTCATTGAACTTGCACGCGATAGAAGCGTTTACTCAAGCCCAGTGTGTCACCAAGCGATTGAACGGAGCCATTGCCGGAAACCGGGCTGCCGATCGGAGTCCAAGTTGGATCAGTCAGGTCATTTTTATAGAGCAACTGATATGACGATCCGTTTTGTGTCGGGAACGAGATGTTGATGTTTCCGCCGCTGATCGTGGCGGTCAGCGTAATCAAGCCGCTGCTCGCCGGAACCAGCATGAGGAAGTTCACATTGCAATCCGCACCCGTGGCAGCGTCCATTGCCACTTTCAGGGTGTTTGTGGAGCCGTTAAATGTCAATGTCACCAGATTGCCACTGCCATCCCTTAACGGGATGAAGTTATAGCTTTCCCAACCCGTGGCTGGCACGGTAAATGTGCCGAGGAAGTTGGTCGTTTGGGTGGTTGTTCCCCAGCCGCTGGTCACTTGAGAAAGATCGACTATGCTTGTTGTAGCTGTGGCGCCATCGGCCAAGCGTCCATAGACATTGTAGCTGCCCGCGGGATAATGTCTGGTGTAGTTCATCCATGCGCCACCGCTGAAGTATCCGGCGGTGTAATCCAGATTGGTATTGCCAGCGCCGAGATACTGTGTCCTCTTGACATCGCCGTTGGCTTCCGTGTCCATGCCAATCGGCCGATAGAGATAGGCACCTCCGAAGTTTACCTGATGGGTGTCAATATCCACACCGGCAGACAGGCCGGCATACAGATTTGTCTGGGGATTATCAATGAACAGACCGCTGTTTACCCCATCGTTGTAATCAAAATCCTCCGCCTCCCAAGTGTAATTGGCCGGGCTGAATGTGTCGAAGGTTTTAGTTGTCGAGATGTTGTTTCCATTCACATCCGTCGCGGATAAGGTGACTGTGTAAGTTGTATTCGGCAGCAATCCCGTAAAGCTGACATTCCAGTTCAACGTCGAACCGCTGAATACCAGGTTGGTCACCGCCACACCATTTGTGGTAACCGTAATGTTATTTGCAGTAACGCCGGCAGCAGATGCGACGCTGAAGGTAAGTTTATTGGTGGCTTGGAACATTATCGTGCCATCCGGATAAACATTGTTCAAAGCCGGCAGGTTGGTGTTTGCCGGAAAGAATGCGTAAAAGTTTACATTATATCCGCCACCGCTGGTCACTCTCAATGTTTTCACAGCCCCGGTGGATGTGAATTTAACGAGATTGCCGCCAACATCTCGCATGGGCACCCAGGTATAAGTTTGCCAGCCACCGGTGGCGGGGATTGTAAACGTTCCCAAGTTGGTGGTTGTTTGAGTCGGGGTGCCAAGGCCGCTTGTCACCAGGGACACTGTGGCAGAACCTCCTGCCGTATTTCCCGCACCACGCATGTAAACATTATAGGAACCAGCAGGATATGTTCTGGTATAATTTGCCCAATTTCCGCCGTCATTCCAACCCAAGTCATAATCAATAAACCCAGTGCCATTATAAGGTGCGCGCACCGGCGCATCACCATTTACTTCCGTATTCAATACGCCGCGACCATAAGCATTCTGCCCTCCCGGAAAATTCGCGGCGTGACCATCGACACCTTCAACAGAGGCCAGGTTAAGATAAGCATTGGTTTGGGGATTATCAATGAATAGTCCGCTGGTTGTCCCATCATTATAGTCAAAATCTTCCGCTTCCCAAACGTAATTAGGACTAAGCGTGTCAAAGGATACAGTGGAGCTTGCCGGACTGCCATTCACATCGGTCACGTTGATAACGGCAGTATAGACCAGGTTGGTCGTCAACGGAGTGCTCACATTTCGGCTCGTAGAAGTGCCTGTTACCACCAGCCCGTTGGCAGTTGTCAGATTTGTAACCGTCGTCTGCCCCAATAGAGTCTTGATCGTGAACCGCACTGAAATGCTTGCAGGATTGATCGTAAAGCCTCCCGGAGAACTGGCCGTGAATATAAACGAATTGGTCGGTTGAAACGGGCCATTGGGATTGATGTTGCTGATGACCGGCAGATTGGTATTCGCCGGAGTCAACATCAGGAAGTTCACATTGCCGCCGCCATCGTTAGGCGAAGCTGGTGATCCCGCCGTCAGGCGAAGTGTGTTCACGCCAGACAATGTCACCCGGATGAGATTGCCGCTGCCGTCCCGAAGGGGCACATACACAAAATTATCCCAGCCGCCGCTATTGACGACATTAAACGTGCCAAGATTGGTGGTTGTTTGGGAAGGGGTGCCAAAACCACTGGTGACCTGAGCAAGCGTTGAGCTCAGTGCGCCTGCACCGTCCGCCACCCGCACGTAGGCATTATAGGTTCCGGACGGGAAGGTTCTGGTGTAATTCATCCAATTTGGAATCCCGGTTCCAATAGTGCCACCATCAAAAAATCCAACATTCACGTCGCGCGCTATGTTAGTAACCGTATAAGCATTCAAAACTTTCTGCCTCATCAACTCGCCAAGATTCTGCCCGCCAGCAGTGGGACCACCACCACCAATGGAATATTCTGTCTCCACGTTTTGACCGGGATCTCGATATAGGCGAAGAGTGCCGCCACCGTTATCATTGGCATCCGTTACGTTTACGTAACCATTTGTCTGTTGATAGTAAGTATTTAGGTCAGGACCAACAAAGGAATAAACCGGATTATCAATAAACATGCCTCCATTGAAATCATAGTCTTCGGCTTCAAAACTGAAGTTGTTTTGGCTGAAAGCATCATACACGTATGAATTAGAGGTGACAATGCCTCCGATGTCCGTTACCAGAATTCTGACATTGACACCATCGAGATAGGATTGCTGAATCAGGGTTGGATTGACCGGCAGATTGGTGTAAGTCACGACTTGGCCACCGGCGGCTGGAGTAAAGGTCAAGCTTGAAGAAACATCCGCGCCATTCACCGCCACTTTAATGCCACTGGCATTAACTCCATTGGGAGAAGTAGCTGTAAATGAAAGCGTATTGGTGCCGCTTTGCAAAAGCGAGCCGTCCGGAACCAGCCCGGTAATCAGGACCAATGTTGAAGATTTGCGGATATTTTCAATGGAATTAATATCTGCGCTTCCGGTATAAAAGCGTGCGTCATCAATCCACCCCGGAAAGGACCGGCCCTTGCTGGGCCTGTCACCCAAAGAGAAGCTCGGCGTGCCGGAAAAGTTAAAATTAGTTCCAGCCCCGATGTTTCTCACCATATACATTTTTGCGGGACTGGCTTCCGTGCCATAATACATGCACGCATTGCCACTGACACTGTCATAGGTCAGGGCGAAGAACAGCCACACATTGGTCGGAGCATCATAATAGATCGCGGGATTAATAAAAGTATTCCCAACTACTCCTCGCATCGAAATTTTGGGCGAAAGTGGTGTTCCAACCACGTTGGCGAGTTGGGGCTGGAATCCGATGCTGTTGACGCCGCCAAAGTCCGTAAGTCCGGTTCCCATCAAACCATAAATGCGTGACCCTTGATTGTTCATGTTCGTCTCAATGATCGGCATTTTCATCCAGATAGTTGCCGTGAAATTGCTGATGATGCCCAAGGCTCCCAAGGCTGAACTGTTTTGAACCATGGCAAAAGCTCCACCAAGATTACCTGCTATTGGATTTGTAGAAAGGTTCAATGATGCACCCTGGTTTTGCACCCCCGAACCGGCCGGGCCGTGAAGATCCACCGCCGAACTGCTAGAACTCAACATGTTCAAGGTGATAGGAAGGGCGCCACTGCTCGTCGTTGTCGTTCCCGGACCGTCTTCAAATGTATATTGCAACTGGAGGGTTTGGGCGGCAGCCGTCCCCAGCAGCATGGGAATGGCAAGCATCGCCAGAATCGCGATAAGTCTTAAGGTGGCGATTAAATGAGTTGTCCGAAACGTGGAGGTTGGGCAGGATTGTGGTTTCATAATTAAACAATTACCGGCTGACTTCTGAAACGGTAGCATTTGGTTTGATTTCAACCACCTCCCCTTCGGGGTAGACGGGTTGGATTGCATTCACTATAACATTTGTTTTAATTTCAACCACCCCTCTTTGGAGGGGGTGGCTGAACCGCGGGAATAAGTTAACGTTGATCTGAATACCACCAGTCATGATGAACAATCTGCGGCGGCGAATACCGGTGTCCAACCCTGGGTGGTCATTTGTCTTTTTTCTCCTGTTGCTTGGCGGAAATTGGACGCCGGTGGCGCGGGGAACTGAAACACTGACCAATGCTGCCGATGTGCTCGCGTTAACGATGGAAGCGGCTCGATCCGGTGTTCCGGTTTCGGTGAAGGGCGTGGTCACCTATGCCGAAACGAACTGGAATGGAAAATTTTTCATGCAGGATGCCAGCGGGGGCGTTTACGTGGACAGCCACACCCAGCCGCAGCCGTGTCCCGGTGACGTGCTCGAGGTGTCCGGCATCAGTCATCCGGGCGGATACGCCCCGGTCATCACCAAACCTCATTGGAAAAAGCTTGGAAACGCACCGCTGCCGGAGGCCAAACCCATTACGATTGACCGCCTGATGTCCGGGGCTGAAGACAGCCAGCGCGTCGAAATCTCAGGCATCGTGCGTAGCGCGCAGTTGAGCGGCAGCCGGCTTTGGATCGAACTGGTTTCAGGCGGCTACCGTGTGCGCGCCTTTGCCCCCATCCCTCCGGATACCGACTTGCAATCGCTGATCGGAGCCAAGGTCCGCCTGCGCGGAACCGCCGCCGCCGCCGCCAATGCCGATTTGCGGCATTTTGTGACCGTGACGTTATTTGTCCCCCAACTCGCCGATATCATCGTTGACGGAGCGGCGCCGAGCAACCCGTTTGAAGATCCAATCATGCCGCTGAATGGCATCGCGCAATTTCGCAAGGACCTCTCGCCGGATCACCAAGTCCATGTCAAAGGTGTCGTGACCTACCAGCGGAAAGGCGAGGACATATTTCTGCACGATGAAACCGGCGGCTTGCAGGTCAAGACCAAGGTGGCCGAGGCAGTAGCCCCGGGTGCCGTGGTGGAGGTGGTTGGTTTTCCGGCTGTCGAGAATTATCTTCCTGTGCTGGAAGACGCGGTGTTTCGCAAAACGACCGAACCCAGGGTCAATTTGGAACCGAAGGCAACGGCCGTGGCGGATTTGCAGAGAGGATTACATCATGCGGATTTTGTCACTCTGCGCGGCCGCCTGATTGACCGGCTGGTCAAAGGAATCGGCCAGGACGCAGACAAACCTAATACGCAAACCACCTTGGTGCTACAGGCCACCAATTTCATCTTTGTGGCCGTGAAAGACACGTCCGAGCCAAGCCGCTTTCTGACCTCGATCCCGATCGGCAGCCTCGTCGAGGTCAGCGGCATTTGCCTGCTCGAAAGCAGCGATGATGGAAAAATCAAATCGGTCCGCCTGCTGCTTCCGACTTCGCACGATGTCCGGGTCATTGCCAGGCCGAACTGGCTGACGCCGCAGCATTCGCTAGCGTGCCTGGCGGGGGTTTTAGTCGTTCTGCTGGTGGCCATCGGCTGGAGCATCCTGGTGGCGAAAAAAAATCTCATTTTAAAATCGTTGGTGCAGGAAAGGGAGGCCGCCCAGCACGAACTCCAACTGGCCCACGACCATCTCGAAGGCCGGGTCCAGGAGCGGACGGCGCAGTTGAAAGTCGAAATGACCGCACGCAAAGAATCCGAACTCCAGTTTCGTGCCGTGTTAACCGAACGAACGCGGCTGGCGCAGGAATTGCATGATACGTTGGAGCAGACCATGACGGGCATTGCGCTGCAACAAGACATGGTGGCCAGCCAGTTTGAAAAGAATCCTGAAAGCGCCTCGCACCATTTGAAACTGGCGCGAAACTTGATGCGCCAAAGCCAGGTGGACTTGCGCCGTTCCGTCTGGGGTCTGCGCACCCGGGCTGACGAGCAGTTCAACCTGACCACGGCGTTGCTCACCAGCGTCCGGCAAATGACCGGCAACACCGGCATCCGCATCGAAATCGAAACGGTGGGCGAGCCCGGCGCCTTGTCAGAAATCATTGAGGAAAATCTGTTGCGCATCGGCCAGGAAGCCGTCACGAATGTCGTGAAACACTCGGGCGCCCAGCTGGTGAAAATCGAATTGCGATTCAGCCTGGAAACGGTGGTCCTGGTGATCGTGGACAACGGCAAAGGTTTTGATCTGGAAACCTGTGCCGGGCCCAAGGACGGCCATTTTGGATTGCTGGGCATCCGGGAAAGGTCGGAGCGGCTGGGCGGCCGGGTTCTGATTACGAGTTCATCGCGCAAGGGCACTTCGATCCGCGTCGAAATTCCCAGCGTCTCAACGAATGGCCATCCGGCGTTGCCGCCCGCCACGGACAATCATGAAGAACGAAGCTAAAATCCGCATCCTCGTCGCCGACGATCACTACGTGGTTCGCATGGGCGTGATTGCCATCATCAACAACGAGCAGGATATGGAAGTGGTGGCCGAAGCCGCGAACGGAACCCAGGCGATTGAATTATTCAACCAGCATCAGCCGGACCTGGTTTTGCTGGACTCGCGGATGCCGCTTAAAAGCGGGATTCAAGCGGCGCAGGAAATCCGGCAGCAGCACAGCGCCGCCCGCATAGTGATGCTGACGGCGTTTGACGGCGACGAGGACATTCACAAAGCGATCGCCGCCGGAGCCCGGGGTTACATTTTAAAAAGTTCCACGGGCGAACAACTCATTCCCGCCCTCCGCGCCGTGGCGGCGGGCCAAAGCTGGATTCCCGCCGAAGTCGCCGACCGGCTCGCCCGACGCAGCGGCTTCGAAGCGCTGACCCCGCGCGAATTGGAGGTGCTTCATGAACTGGCCAAAGGGCTGGCCAACAAACAAATCGCCGACGTCATGAACATTTCCATGCACACGACCAAGGGCTATCTGAAAAACATCCTGACCAAACTGCATGTGGCCGACCGGACCGAAGCGGTGACGGTGGCGATTCAGCGCGGCTTGATTCACCTTTGAACGGCCGCGGAAATTTCAAACCGCATAATTGCCGGGCAGCCAGCCACGCTCCACGCAGTGGCGGAAGTTCCATTCGGAGGCGTGCTGAAGCTTGTAGCTCCAGAAAAACCAGCCGCGGGTCCCCTCGTAGTTCAACAGTTGCGTGTCCGCATAGGCACGCTTGACCGACGAGATCTGGAACGGCGACAGGCCATCCATCGCCTGCCCTGGCAATGCCAGCGACCATTCGCCTACCATCGTCGGCAATTCCTCCCGTTGCATGTCGTCCAGCGCCTCTTTGCGGCTGAGGGCGAACGCGAGTTGTCCCCGCACGGTGCGGTCCCGGTCCGCATCGCTGAAACACTGATACAGATGCGTGTCCAGGATCACGTTGGTGAACGCGGGTTCCTGCATGAACTTTTTCCAGGCGAAGGGACGGAAGGCATCGTGAAAGACAATGGCCGCCTGCGGATCAAGATGTTTGCGCAGCCGCGTGTAAGCGTCCTGATAAAACTGCTGAAGGATCTCCAGCGGCACGACATCGCGCGGCTCATTCAACAATTCGATCCCGCACAGCGCCGGATGTTTTCCGTATTTCTGCGCGAAGCTTTCCAGGACACGCAGCGTCTCCTGGACATTTTGATCTTTCGGCCAGTCAATCGCACCGCTCCGCCCGCTGTGATCCCAACCATTCTGGCTGCCGGGAGCCGCGTGCAAATCCAGCAGCAGTTTCAGGCCATTTTGCTGACACTGGTCCAGGGCAAAACCGATGAATTGCGACGTGTTGACATAAGGTTTTGGCGCTTCCAACGCCCAATAGCCCACCGGCAGGCGGACGGCATTCAGTCCCCTATCCCTGATCCAGCGAAAATCTTCGGCGGTGATAAACGTTTCCCGATGATGATCCAACCGGCTCTTCGCCTGGTCACCCAAGGCCAGGCAAAGACTGTATTCATCGGGCGCTTCCGTGCCGCGATACATGTCCGGCACCATCCATTTTTCCAGCACCAGCCACGCGCCCAGATTCACGCCGCGCCATTTTGAAAATGTCAAAGCGTCCGGCCGGGTCTTGTCTACCGTCCGCAAACCGGAAGCGTTCTGGGCAAAACTGATTCCCGACAGGTTGGCAGCCGCCACGGCAACGGCGCCGCCCAGCGTTTTTCTTATGAAATTTCTCCGGTCCATAGGTTAAGCCGGCGTCAGTCGGTGAGGACGAAGCCAAATGGAAACAACGGTTCGGCGGATCGGCCGGCGCCGGCCGGCCAGTTGCGCGGGGATCTGCCGGTGAATTTATTATCGCCGAACAACACATCCGTCATGCCCCGCCCTTCGGTGCCGGGCAACCACGCGGCGACAAATGCGGTGCTGTCAGGGAGCGCGGAATCCAAGATCAGCGGCCGGCCGGAGAATAAAATCGTGATGACCGGTGCCCCGCTGGTTTTCGCTTTGGCGATCAACGACAGATCGTCCGGCGATAATTTCAGTTCGCGGCGGTCGCCCTTCATTTCGGCATAGGGCGCTTCACCCACGACGGCGATGACGGCATCCGCACCTTTCAAATCACTGGCATCGGGCGAGAACGTGACCTGGGTTTCCGGCGAGACCGCCTCGCGGACCGCCGCGAGCAGCGTCGTGCCGCCGTGGGTCACCTTGCCGCGCCCGCCTTGCCAGCCAATCGTCCAGCCTCCGCATTGCATTCCCAAATCATCCGCCGCGGCGCCCACGACGGCGAGGTGCTTGATGGTCTTGGCGAGCGGTAAAATATGCTTGTCGTTCTTGAGCAACACCAGGGATTCGCGGACACATTCGCGTGCGACCGCCCGATGTGCCGGTGAACCAATGGCGGCGGTCAGTTGCGGATCCGTCGCGGTGCTTTCAAAGATCCCCAGCTGGGATTTGATCCGCAGGATCCGGCGCACCGCGTCATCAATCCGCGCCGGTGAAACTTTTCCCTCGGCGACCAATTGCTTCAAGTCAGTGATGAATTCAACATAGTTATTTGCTTTGCCCGGGCCATTGGGAATCATGATCATATCCAATCCAGCATTGATGGATTGCTCGACATCACGTTTGAAGTCGGGCGAAATCTGGTCAATCGCCGCCCAGTCGGAGACGAGAAAACCCTGGAAGCCGAGCTCGCCTTTCAACATGTCGGTCAGGAGATATTTGTTGCCATGCATCTTCACGCCATTCCAGCTGCTGTAGGAAACCATGATGGAACCAACGCCGGCCTTGATGGCGGCAACATACGGCGGCAGGTAAAGTTTCCGCAGCGTTGCTTCGTCGCAGATCGTGTTGCCCTGGTCGGTGCCGTTGGTCGTGCCGCCGTCGCCGATGAAATGCTTCGCGCAGGCGAGCACGGAGGCGGGATCCGCGGAAATTTTTTCGCCCTGCAATCCGAGGACCGCCGCTGCGCCCAGTTTGGAAACCAGCGCGGTGTCATCGCTGTAGCCTTCGTAAGTGCGGCCCCAGCGCGGATTTTGGGGAACCGTGATGCACGGCGCGAAGGCCCAACGGATGCCGGTGCCGGCGACCTCCTCGGCGGTGACGCGTTCGGCGCGTTCGACCAGCTCCGCATCCTGCGTCGCGCCCATGCCGATGTGATGCGGAAAAATCACCGCGCCATCAATGTTATTATGGCCGTGAACGGCATCAATGCCGTAGAGCAACGGGATTTTCAGCCGTGTTTGCAACGCTTGATTTTGAAACTCGGTGACAAGATTCAACCAGTCCTGCGCCGTGTTGCCGGCGGCAGGATCGGAGGAGCCGCCGCTCAAGACGGAACCGAGAAAATATTTCCGCACGTCGGCCTTGTCCTTCAACGCGCCGGAATCCACCTGCACCATCTGGCCGATCTTCTCATCCAGCGTCATCTGTGACAGCAGCGCGTCAACCGGACTGGAGACAGCCACGGCTTCGGCTTGGCTGTCGGCGGCGCATGCCGACCAAGCCATGCTGGCCGCTAAAATGAATAGCGCACCACCGAAGCGGGACTGGTGAGTTGAGTGAAATGAAAGTTTACGGTTAAACATGTATTGCGGCAGTTGAACAAATCCCCACGTGACCAACCACCCCTCTTTGGAGGGGGATGACGCTCAATTATTTCTGTGCGAAACTGGAACCAATCAAAATTATCAAGTGTTTTTAACCGCCCGCCATCCCCGCCCGTCTCCAAACATCCGCCGCAAATTTTTCATCGTGCGTTCCAGATATTCCTTTTTTTTGCGTGGACAATTTGCGTGCTGGCTGGTTTTAATCGGGCTGAGTCTTCTCCCCATCTCTTCCCGTGCGGGTTATCTGCATGCCGTCGGCGTGACCAATCTGGATAATGGCAATCAGCCGATCATTTTGCGCGGAGTGAATCTGGGTTCCTGGCTCTGGCCGGAGTTCTACATGATGGGCAATTTGAGTCTGCCGAATTATGCGAACGCCGGCACGGGCAGCGGCCATATCAGCAACTACTACGATGCCCTCGTGGCGGCGATAACCGATGTGCTCGGCGGCGACACGAACCTGACGGCACAGGTATTGGACGCTTACTGGAGCAATTTCATCACCGCGGCGGACATCAGCTATCTTCACCGTCAAGGCTTTAATTCCGTTCGCGTGCCTTTCGATTTTGAAGAATTCTTTTGCGTCACCAACTGGGCCAACAACTATCCGACCAACGGCTATGACATCGACACCGGCTTCAAGTATTTCGATAATCTATTGGTCTGGTGTTCCACCAATGGCGTGTATGTCATTCCTGATTTTCATTGCCCGCCCGGCGGCCCGAATAATTTTGCCGTGGTCAATTATGGCGGCACCTTGAACACCAACACCGCCAGCGTATTTGTCAACGGCCCGAACCTGGCCTTGTGCGCGCACATCTGGCAGCGGATTGCCGCGCGCTACTTGACGAACCAATGGATTGGCGGTTACGACCTGCTGAATGAGCCGGTAAACACCAGCGACACCGCCCACAGTCCCGGCCGGGTGGGAAGCCCGTATCTGGCCAACACGTTCTCCAATCTGGTTCACGCCATGCGGCTGGTGGACACCAATCACATGCTGTTGTGCGAAGGCGACGCTTATGCCAGCACTTTCAGCAACATGGAAATCCCGCCGTGGACTGACCCAAATTCCAACCTGAGTTTTTCCGACCACGATTATGGAAGTTCTTTGCCGCTGGGCACTGGCAATCGTTCGACCTGCATCAGTCTTAACATTCCGGACTGGGCGGGCGAATATGGCTTGAACTCCACGCGCTGGAACAACCGGATCATCGCCAACACTTACGAGGCGCCGTTCACCCAATCCGGCAAGACCATCCGGGAAGGACATTGTTATTGGGCTTACAAGGCCTGCTTGTGGGACGTGCTGGTGCAAAACCCGCAGCCGCCGGGATGGATCACGTTGAAAGCCTACTGGTCATCCGGCAACAACCCCGGCCTCAAGCCATCCGTCGACAATGCTTTCAACTGGCTCATGAGCTATGCACAGGCGGCGAACTTCACCAATTGCGTCGTCCGCGTGGAAATGGCCGACAGTTTGATACGACCAAACACGAACAGCCTCGGCACCGGATTTGCCCAAACCAATTTGCCCTATAAATCTGGCGTCACCATTCCCGGTAAAATTTTTGCCGTGGATTATGACATGGGTGATTCCAACATAGCCTACGCGGACGCCGTCACCGAAGATGAAGCCAACAGCGGACCGAATGGAACGAGTTGGAACAGCGGTTCGTTTGGCCGCAATGACGGAGTGGACACCACCACCTGCACGGATCCGGGCACGCTCTTGAAAGTCGGCTGGAATGATGCCGGCGAATGGCAGCGGCACTCGGTCATTTGCACTCCGGGAATTTTTGATCTCTACATCCGCTATGCCGGTGGCACGGCGGGCGGCCAGCTCAATGTGATGCTCAACAGCAATAATGTTTCTGGAACTGTCACGCTGCCGTCTACCGGTGGCTATGCGACATACGCAACTTATCTGGTTCCGGGTTTGACCGTCACCAATTCGGGCCCGGCAATCGTTCAGATCACTTGCACCAATCCGGGTTATGATTTGCTCTGGGTCGAATTTGTTCCAGCCGGCGGTGCACCATTACCGCCGGTTGGCGAAACAATTGTTGGTGTGCAACCGGGAGCTCCAAAGGGCCTGACCGCTGGAATCCAGGCGATGTCGGGCAATTCCGAAGTGTCGTTGAACTGGGTCATGTGTGAAGGCGCAACCAGTTACAATGTCAAACGAAGCACAGTTCAGGGAGGACCTTATCCGACAGTGGCCAGTGGTTTGAACTTGAGCTATCTCGACAAAGGCCTGACCAACGGAGTCAATTATTACTACGTCGTATCAGCCGTGAATGCGAACGGCGAAAGCGCCAACTCGACCGAAGTGAGCGCGACTCCTCATGCAAACAACTTGCCGCCGCCCTTGATGGACGCTGACGTTGGAGTGACGACTTTATGGACCGGCGATGCCGGCGATGTCGGCTGGCCCGGTGGCGCAACTTATTCCGGCGGCATCTATACCGTCGTTGGTTCGGGCGTGGACATCTGGAATAATACGGACTCGTTTCATTATCTCTATCGCGGCATTTCGGGAGACTGCACCAACATCGTGCGCGTCATGAGTCTTCAAAACAGCGATCCGTGGGCCAAGGCCGGGTTGATGATCCGCGAAAATCTCAGCCAAAATTCAATGAACGCCTTCATCGCCATCACTTCGCAAAATGGCGCGCTCTTTTCCTATCGAACCAATGCGGGGGCCGCGAGCAGCAGCAGTGCCGGTTCAGGCACGGCGCCATATTGGGTGAAGCTCGTCAGGATCGGCAATCTGTTCACGGGCTTCAGCTCGTCGGATGGCGTCAACTGGAATCAGGTGGGCTCAATCAATTTCCTCATGGTGGCCAACGCGTTTGTGGGACTCGCTGTGACCGCGCACAATAACATCATGTCGAACACCGCGACGTTTGGAGCTTTCAACATGATTTTTCAATTGCCCGCGCCTCCCGCCGGTTTGGGGATCACTTCAGACGGAGCCCGAATCAAACTCAATTGGGCTGCCGTTGCCGGAGCAACCGGTTACACCCTGTGGCGGGCGACTTCCGACGGCGGACCTTATTCGATGATTGCCACGGTTCCGACGGGGACAAATTACCTGGACACGGCGATTACCAATGGCGTGACTTATTACTATGTCGTCACGTCACGGAACTGGAACGGTGAAAGCGGGAATTCAAGCCAGGTAGCCGCCGCCGCACCGCTGCCGCTTTTGACGACGAGCTGTTCCGGCGGTCAATTGATTTTGGCCTGGCCCCAGACGGCGACGGATTTCAAGCTTTACAGTACAACAAATCTGACTCCGCCCATCGGCTGGGTTTTGACGGACAACCTGATAACAGCCTCGAACAACGTTTCCAGCGTGACCATCCAACCGGGTGATCAAAACATGTTTTTCCGATTGATGTCTCCCTGAAATGACACCGGGATCGCTTTTAAATCACTTTCCGACAACTGATCGTTAAATGAAATGCCCCCACTTTGTGCGTCCACACGGAATAGAGTTTTTCGCTATCAGCTGACTATTTATTGCACCTTCAGTATGTAGAACTGTTGATGATTGGTGGCGGTATTTGTGATGTTGGTGGACATATGGCCGTTGCCATCGAAATTGCCAGTCAAATTGGTCTGCCATTGGCTCAAAGGCAATGTAAGGTCTGAGCTTTGTAATAAAATCCAACTACCACCAGCCGTGCCGTTGCTGGCGGAAATGGACAGCGTTGTTCCGCTCAAATTGACGCCCGTGAGGTGAGGCTGCGACAATAGCGGCGCGAAGACGGCTGCGACAAAGGCGTTGGCCGTCGGGTTTGGATTCCCCGGCAATGTCCATGAGTATGAGATGGTGTCCGAGCCGGCGCTGAGTCCCGATATGTAACCCATCGAAAAGGCGGTGTTGGCGGCGGCGTTTGTCGTAGTTATCACCGCCGTGCCTCCCGTCCCGCTAACGGCGCTGCCCGCCGGAATTGTTGAGCCCAGAATACCACCCACCGCCGCCCAAGAACCGGCCGCAACGGTCACATTAAACGAGAGAAAACTGCTGATGCCGCTGGTCGAATTGGCGGCTCCGGTCACGGGAGGGACGTTGGTGTCGACCCCATTCAGAGTGAATGCCTGCAGAAGGCTTACCGTCACCGTGGCGGGCTTCAATGAGCCGGTGATGTTGTGCGACAACCCATCTGTCGTGGGGTTGAAAAGGTAATAGACCGATGCCTCGCGATAGATGGAAGCCGTGTCAAAAGTGTTAACCGCCCGGGTCAGAGTCTGGCCGTTCCAGTTCAAGGTGGCTGGCGCAACTCCCCCTGAAGTCGAAACCTTATCCAGCAGCGTGACCACCAGCACCTTTGCCCCTGCAGTGACCGTGAACGGCATGCTGAGATTGGTTGATGTCGTCGGACTGTTGGTGATGCCCACCGGACCATCCTGCAAGGTTATCGCGGTTGTGCCGGGCAAAGAAACTGTCAAGGCCACCGGCGCGCTGGTTATGGAGCCGTAATTATTTGTCACCACAACCGTATAAATGCCGTTATCAGCCATCGTTGGATTGGGAATGATCAGCACATTTGAGGTCGTGCCGATGCGGTTCGCGTTGTCGATCAAGGCAACGGCGCCATTCGTAAACCATCGGTAGCCAAGTGGCGCGGCGCCCATTGCGGTCATGCTAAAAATTGCCGCAGCCTGTCCTAGATACAGCGACACTGGCTGCGGCTGGGTCACAATGATCGGAGCCGGGTTTGCCAACACAATGATGCTGCCGGATCCGGTATTAATCGAGGAGCCGCTTTGCAACGTCCATGAGGATGGAAAGTTCGCCGGATAGGCGCTGTTCAATGCGGCAAATGAATAAGTGCCCGCAGTCAGCGGAACGCCATTGATCAGCACGCTTTTGAATGTGTCGTTTTGGTGGAGATACATTTTGCCATTCGCCCCAAAGATGAGGCTGCCATTGATATTGTGGATGTCGTATAGGGTTTCGACTGCCGCATTCAAGCCATTCATACCAACAATAATGTTGTTCGTCCCAAGCGAATTGGTTCCGACACCCACCAGTGCGCCCTGAGCCACCAGCCACTGGCCGTTGAAGGTGTTGCTCGTGCCGGTGATTTGCAGATTATTGCCACCCAGTCCGCCACTCCATTCATGCCATAACAAAGTGCCCGAACCAGTCAGCCACGAATCAATTTGCATGCTCCGATCATTAACCGCAGTGGAATCAATATAGATGGACGAACTATTGGAAACATTCAATTGCCCTTGGACGACCAGCGCCGTGTTGTCGCCGAGGTCGAGTTGTCCGCCGTTCAACACCAGCTTGTTGAAATAATTGGTCGAGGCCGCGCTGGTGTTCTTGAAACGAAGCTCGCCCACTGCATTCAAGGTGTTGTTCTCAAAAACGCCGCCGCCGTCAATGACGAGAATATCACCCGGAAAAATATTACCAGTCGTCCCGGCCGGCGTCCGCAAGCGCGAGCCAACCACCACTTCATAGCTGCTGTGCGGATTGGAAAATTCGGAAACATTGGCCGGATTGCCGGCGCTCCAGTTATTGGGTGTGTTCCAGTCGGAACCGACCGGCTGTGCAATGGGCGCGCCGCCATAATTCAGCGTAAAATTCGTCGTCGGTCCAGGGATATAAATGGTTAATTTGGCCGGGGCGCTCGTCACGGAACCGGTGATGTTAGAAACGATGACGCTGTAGTTGTAAACGCCGGCCGCAAAACCTGTGGTATCTATTGAGAATGAAATGCTGCCGCTGCTGGAAGTGATGGCAGAACCAATGTTGACATTATTTGACAGCCATTGATAGGTGAAGGGCGGATTGTTCAGCGGCGGCAACAAGGTTTCAGCGATGGTGACATTGGTCCCAGTTCCAATCGCCACGGTATTTACGGGTGAAACGATGGGTGTGGTGACCTGCGGCAGGTTATTGGAAACGATGTTCAGCGTGATGGAGGCAGTGCCGGAACTATCCGGCGACACGGAGACCATGAATAGGCGACCGCCATTCAAGTAGACCGGTCCGGCGGAACCATTACTAACTGTGACTGTTGGCGCATACGCCGGCGTATATCCCAACAAAGTCGCATTGCTTTCGCCAGCAGCGAAGGCAACCGTCACTTGAAGACTGCCGGAATCTGACACTGCTGAAATCCGCTTTTTGCCCGCCGTCACAAACTTGTTTGCATCGCCAATAAAAGCCAGTCCCGATGCTCCGATGGGTGAAACAATGAAGTACGAGCCGCCGATCACGGCGTCAGGAGTGGTCGTGGTGAAGTTAAAGGCGCTGCTGGCCGCAACCACCATCCCGGTTTGGTTGAAATAATCATACACATAGGCGTTGCTGGACATTCCTAACTGTGCGGGCGAGAAGCCGGCATTCAAATTTGCCGACGTGCGGGCATAGGCAAATACATAATAATTCCGAAGGCCGTTGTGGTCAGTATACGCGGATGAAACCATCGGGAGATTCCTGCCCAGCGCGTCGTTGACATAGTTAAAATCCAACGGCACCAGCGCCGTGTCCGGTTTAACGATCACCGAATCCGTGCGAACCGTACAGGCCAGATTGGTGGCATTGACCGCTCCCAGAGCATCGCCCACACCGACCGGCCCGGCGGAAAGCGTGCTGATCAGGAGGCTGCGAATGGCGGAACTGAAATAAACATCCGTCCACGGCCACGTTCCCAAGGCGCTGGCCAAACGGGAGTCGTAAATAAATTGGTTCCACCGGGCGGGAATGAAGATGTCATCGCTCACGCGGGCGGTAAGCAGGTTGTCATACAGCGAACCTTGAAGCATGTGACGCGGCAAAGGGAGACAATACTGCATATTGATGCTGTTTGAACTAGCGGACGACGCCATGTAATTCATGAAAGCCGGAGGATCGTTCAGGTTCATCGCCGTCAAAGCATTTCCATTCAGCCAATCCTGTTCGTAGGTGACCACTCCGCCAGATTGCAAGTAAGCCATCCGGTTCGTCCAAAATGCTGGATCAACGGAAACGATATCTCCTGAAGTGTTGGTTGACATCAGATACTGCGAGTTATACGGACTGGCCGGGTCAATCCATCGGGAATGAACCACCAGCGGCAGTGCGAGCTGCTGTTGAAACGAGGCCAGACCGTTGGTGAATAATTCAGGTGCGGCGATGTATTGATAGATGCCGCCACGGAGGACGCCACTGCCCTGCCAGGTATCCGCCGTGCCTTTGGGATACCACCAACTATCCAATTGCATATAGCCCAAATTCAAACCTTTGCCGGCAAATTCATCCCGGACTGCCAGCAGCGTGGCCGGGTAACTATTACTGACGTAATTATAATAATAGACCGCGCCGTTATCCGTCCAATAACCCAGCTTGTTCAGTTCCACGGCGGCATCATTTGCCGGCCTCACTTTGCCGGAAAGGCTGGTCAAGGCATTGCCCCAAGTCTCGAAAGTGCGATTGATTCCGTTTTGAACCACCAGGATTGTGCGATGGGTAAAACCCGACGGCAGACTGGCAATGCCGGAGTTGATGCCACAGGAAATCACGCCGCTGCCATTCCTGGAATCATTGGCGATCATGAAATTGGCGGCGGCGTGATTTCCT
>Ga0247670_1000137_pt1 | contig 23804 bp, 17 predicted proteins | sample CNK11_metaG_FD_183042 | JGI IMG/M metagenome (GOLD analysis project Ga0247670, IMG submission 183042) | Soil microbial communities from Purdue University Martell Research Forest, Indiana, United States - CNK11 | ecosystem: Environmental > Terrestrial > Soil > Temperate forest > Bulk soil...
GGTGATGGTGCGCGTGGGCAACGCGCCGCTGCTGCACAAGCTCGTCGCCGACTTGCGGGTTGAGCGCATCAAGGAAATCGTTGTCGTGCGCGGCTTCGCGAAGAACGAAGTCAATGCGCCCGACGTGCATTTCGTGGACAATGACGACTTTGCCGTCACCGCCGAGCTGGCTTCACTGCAAAAAGCCGCCCACTGGCTGGAAGGTGAACTGGTTCTGACCTTCGGTGATATTTTGTTACGCCGCTACATCCTGAGCAATTTGCTTTCCGATGCGCACGACCTCGTCATCGTCGTGGATGCCGGCTGGGAACAGCGCAAGCCCGTGGGCCAGGTGGATTACGTGACGACCTCGCGACCGTTCTCGCTCAAATATTCCGAGGATGACGTGATGCTGAAGGCGATGGGCTCCGATTTGCCGCCCGCGCAGATCAACGGCGAATGGATCGGCCTGGTGAAAACCAGCGCGCGCGGCACGGCCCTGATGAAGACCGCGCTTGGCGAACTTTCCCTCCGCCCGGATTTTAACCAATTGCGCCTGGATGATTTGTTCCGTCACCTGCTCGCCCAGGGCGCGGACATCAAGGTGCATTTCATCACCGGCCACTGGCTTGACGTGGACAACGCCGAGACGCTGGTCGAAGCCCAGAATTTCTGAACATGATCAACGCTGCTGCCTTCATCGAGCATCTCCGCAAACTGAACTATTCGCAGTTCGCGGGCGTGCCATGCTCGTTCCTGAAACCGTTCATCAACTACGTCATCGATGATGCCACGCTGGATTATCTCGGCGCCGCCAGCGAAGGCGAAGCGGTGGGCATCACGCTCGGCGCGTATCTCGCCGGCCGCAAGACGGTGACGATGTGCCAAAACTCCGGTCTCGGCAACATGGTCAATCCGCTGACGTCGCTGAATTATCCGTTCCGCGTGCCGACGCTGCTCATCACGACGTGGCGCGGCCAGCCCGGCATCCAGGACGAACCGCAGCACGAACAGATGGGCCGCATCCTGCACCGGTTGCTGGATGCCATCGAGATTCCCTGGCTGCCGTTTCCCACGGAGGCATCCGAGATTCCCGGGGTCATGGCAACGGCGGAAGCCAGCATGGCGGAACGTCAACGGCCATTCGCGCTGGTGATGAGCCAGGATTCGGTGGCTCCGCACAAGCTCACCCGTCGTGACAGCGTTGCGGTCGTCCAGACGGAAGTGCGTCAACCCGCTGCCGTGCCGGCTTCCGAACGGCTCACCCGCACGGCGGCCTTGCGCGGGATCATGGAATCATTGACCGGGCAGGAAGCGGTGATTGCCACCACCGGCATGACGGGCCGCGAATTGTATTCGCTGGCGGACCGGCCCAACCAGCTGTATGTCGTCGGCGGCATGGGCACCGCGTCCGCCATTGGTTTTGGCGTGGCCCACGCCCTGCCGAAACAGCCCGTGGTGGTGCTGGATGGCGACGGTGCGGCGCTGATGAAACTGGGTTCACTGGCCACCATCGGCTATTATCAGCCCGGGAATCTCCTGCACATCATTCTCGACAACGAAAGTCACGATTCCACCGGCGGCCAGCAAACGGCCTCACCGATCACCCGGTTCGCAGAGATTGCAGCGGCCGCCAATTATCGTCGTGCTTTCACGGCGGATCGTCCGGAAGACCTCCGGGAGGCGGTTCAATATTTGCGCGGCGCAGCCGGGCCTTCCTTGTTGCATGTCAAAATCCAGCCCGGTTCGCCCAAGGACATCGGCCGGCCCACCGTGAAGCCGCATGAAGTGAAGGAACGGTTCATGGATTTTCTGAAAACCGCAAATCCATGAGCCCGCCCGCATCGCCCAATTCCAATCCGGATAAACTGCTGTTCACGCCAGGACCGCTGACGACCAGCCTCGCCGTCAAGCAGGCCATGCTGCACGACGCCGGTTCGCGCGATCCCGCCTTCGTAGAGCTGGTGCGTCGCATCCGCGAACAGCTGCTCGAACTTGGCGGCGTGAACCGCGCGACGGGTTACGAAGCGGTATTGATGCAGGGCAGCGGCACCTTCGCCGTCGAGTCCGTCATCAGTTCCGTCCTGCCCCGCGACGGTAAACTGTTGGTGATCGTGAACGGCGCCTACGGCGAACGCATCGTCACGATGGCGTCCCGTCATGGCATTCCGAACGTCGTAGTGCGTCAGGAAGAAGACCGTCTGCCCTCGCTGCCGGAAATCGAGGCGACGCTGAAAAACGACGCCCGGATCACCCACGTCGCGGCGGTGCATTGCGAAACCACCACGGGCATCCTCAATCCGATCGACGCCATCGGCCGGATCGTGAAACCGCAGGGACGGGAATTCATCGTGGACGCCATGAGCAGTTTTGGCGCGATACCGCTGGATCTTGATTCCGCCGGCGTGGATTACATCGTGTCCTCGGCCAACAAGTGCATCGAAGGCGTGCCGGGATTTGCGTTCGTGTTGGCGCGACGCGACGCCTTGCAGTCCACCGAAGGCCGCGCCCGCACGTTAAGTCTGGATCTGCTCGGCCAATGGAAAGGACTGGAGAAAGACGGCCAGTTCCGTTTCACGCCGCCAACCCATGCGTTGCTGGCTTTCGCACAGGCCTTGAAAGAACTTGCGGCAGAAGGCGGGGTTGCCGGTCGCGGCACCCGGTATCGCACCAATCATGAAACTTTATTGCGGGGCATGAAGGCGCTGGGCTTCCGTCCATATCTTGCCCCCGACATTCAAAGCATCATTATCACGACGTTCCATTATCCGGCGGATCCCGGATTCGTGTTTGCCGAATTCTACCAGCGCCTCTTCGACAAGGGATTTGTCATTTATCCCGGCAAGTTGACGCGGCTCGACTGCTTCCGCATCGGCAACATCGGACGGCTCCATTCCAAAGACATCCAGTCGCTGCTTGCGGCGACCGCCGCCGTGCTCAATGAAATGGGATTGGAACTTCCATTGAAAGCCTGATCGCCGGCCCGGAATTTTTCCGCAAGCACGCGGCGCGGTGAACCAGCTCACGCACGAACTTGACGAAGCGAAGGCAAGCGTGTCGAAACTTTGCGCACGCTGGGAAGAGTTGGAAGCGATCAAAACTGCAGCCGAGTAGCGGCAGGCATCTCGCCTGCCATAGAGCCGGGCGTCCCGCCCGGCGGACAAAGCGCACGAATGATATCCGCGCGGCAGGTCGATTCATGTTCCTTTGTAATCTGCAATGGTTTTTCCGGGCGGCAGGATGCCGCCCTCTACGTCAGGCGGGGACGCCTGACAATACACCGTGAGTGACTTGAAACACCGCGAGGCAGACTTGTGCCTGAGTCGGATCGTTCAGGCAAATGGCGCCTGCGCTGATGCGGGGCGACGGCTCGCCTTTGAGCTGGATGGGAAAGCGCTCGGTCAATGAACGGGCGTAGGTGATGAAATCTTCGGAACCTTCGGCGAGCGCCTGCTTGCGGCTGATGAGCCGGAACAAACCGCGACTGCCGGGCGCGACGTGCTTCATCAATTCCACCGTCACACGCCCCATCGTGTAGCGCGGATTGATTTCCACAATCGGTTTGAGCCGGATTTTTCCGTCCGCGTCGCGATAGGCAAATGCGTCAATGCCCACCGGTCCGCGATAATTCACGTGGCGCAATTCTTTTTCCAGCAATGCAAAGATGTCGGCGTAAAGCGCGTGTAATCGTTGCGCGATGTCCGGCGGTTCGGGAAACAGCGCGATCAAATTTGCGGGGATTTTTTTCTGATGTCCGGGCATAGCGACGTTGCCCTGGAACTGGCCCTTGGCATCGTTGATCAAACCCGTGTAGCCGCACAGTTTCAGGCCATCGTCAGCCATTTCCAGTTGCATTGAGAAATCCAGTTCGCGTTCCAGCCACGGTTCGACCACAAGCTGTCGGTCGTTCCCGACCGCATTGGCAATCCAGCGGCGATGCGTTTCCAAAATCTCCGGCTCGAACAAACGCATGGCATTGCTGCCCGCCAGTCCGAGCGCCTCCTTGATGACGATTTTGTGATGGCCGCGTTGGCGGATCGTCGCGATGGCCGCCAGCGTTTCAGCCGGTGAATTCACGGCGATGCCGACTTCGTGCGTGGTGCAAAGCCAATTCTCTGTAGGAGCCGACGTGAAGAGGCTCTGACCATCTCGGTGCGTGATGCGTGATGCGTGATGCGTGATTAAAGAATGAGCCTCCTCACGTCGGCTGCTACGAAGCAAAACATTATTGAGCAAAGCCGCGCTCCACGCTTTCGAGTAAAGCTGCGCGATGCCCGGATTGAAACTTCCAGAGGTGGTGCGTTTCTCACCGGTGAGATTGCCGAAGATGGGTTCGAATAATTCCACGCTGTCCGGTCCCCAAGCCCACGGACGCAGACGGCCGAGCTTGCGTTCGGTGAGATTCGCAAACGCCGTCGGAGCGCCGGTCTCCGACCCGGCATGTCCGGTTCGGAACGCCGAGCACCGTCTCGGCAAGTTTCTATTCAAAGATGGATTCATGCCGAGACGGTGCTCAGCGTTCCAATCCAGCTCCACGAATTCCGGCAGCGCGAATCCCGCCTGTTTGATGCCGCTTGAAAATTCCACCGATGGCTTTTCGTTCACCAAAACAATGTCATCCTGCCGACACAAAAATTGCGGCAGATTTGCGAGGTCGCGCGCGAGTTGTGCCTGATGCTTCGTGGGATTGAATGACTTGCCGTGCGCGATGCGGGCTTCGGCAAACGGATTGAAAACGAAAACATTTGGCGTCCGCCCCTTGGATTGTGAGAAGACATCCAACTCGGCGATGAAATGTGCGTCGAGTCCGGCGGCGCGCCGGCCCTCGACATTCAACGTGATGCCTTTCGCGCGTTGCGGCGACAGGGGAAATTTAAGCTGGCGGCAAAACGCTTCCCAATCACTCTCGCTGGGATTCTTCCAGCGGCGAAACCATTTCAGGCCGTAGGCGACATGGCCGATTTCATCGCGATAGATTTTATCGAGCAACTTCGCCGTGGCATCGTCGCCCACCGTCGCGAAACCTTGGGCGAAGTGGCGGGCGAAATCCAGGTTCGCCTGCTCGAACGTCAGGCACAGGCTGGAGACGTAATCCATCGGGTTCTCCATCACGGAAACCGAGCGCCAGAAATAACCGCTCACCGGCAGTTCGCCGAAGTGGACGCCGCATTGCTTCATCCGGTGCAGATAAAGCTGCGTGTGTTCCTGTTCGTCTTTGAGGGTTTGGTAAACGCCCTTGCGGAACGCGGCGGGCGCATCGGGAAATTTGAGGAGCACCAGCGCCATCAGTTCGGTGGCGAGCAGTTCGTGATTGGCGAAGAAGTGCAGCAGTCGGCCGCGCTCGGATTCCTGCCCCAGATTTTTCGTGCCGGGAAAACTGTCGCGCGCCTCGCCGGTGACTTTGAACTGCAATTCTTTCGGCCGACCCGGCGCGGCGGGCGTCACGAGCGCGGAGCCAGGACGTTCATCGGTGATGTCGGCCGGACGCAGGAGCTTTTCCTCCAGCGTCGTGGCGAACAAAACACGCTCGGCAAATTCACGAAGTTCCATGGAACAAGGAATGGCGTAGCAGTTACGCGGCTAGATTGCCAGCCTGCTATTGCGGTGGCACGGGCGTCCCGCCCGTGAGTTCCTGGTTGGTTCAAACTTTTGCTCTGGCTGAAACACACGGGCGGGACGCCCGTGCCACTACGGTGCGTCCGGCTTCTTCGACGGATGCAACGGCTCGTTGATGCGGTGCGGCTTCAGTTCGGCGTAGATGGATTTGGCGAGGTCGGACTTCGCGAAGCCGACCGTCTTCGCGCCTTTGATCTGGAACAGCCGCTCAAAGTCCGTTGCCGTGAACTGCTGCACCACCGGATAATGTTTGAAGTCGGCCAGCACTTCGTCGCGATGGTTGGCGATGATGTCCGTGGCGATCAGAACAAAATGCAGATGGCTTTTGTTCCGGCGCAACGCTTCGCGCCCGATCAACAGGAGCTTTGACGACACAGCCAGCTCAAACAACTGCTCGATCCGCGAGGCTGGAACTTCACCGCTCATCACGCCGCCTTGATCTTCACCTTGTGGCCCTTGATCTCCGCACGGTTCAGCTTGGCGAGGATGGCGTTGGCGTGCTCGGTGGACACGTCCACAAACGAATGCCGCTCGCGGATGTCCACCTTGCCCACGACCTTGCCGGGCAGACCGGTCTCGCCGGCGATGGAGTTCACGACGTCAATCGGCACGACGCCCATCTCTTCGCCGACATTGAGGTGCAGCCGCGTCTGGTCCGCCGGGGTGGCGCGGTCGGCTTTCACGCGTTTCTTGGAATCTCCGGTCGCGACTTTCGCGTAAAACGGAGCCGGCTTGGGAGCGCCGAGCACCGTCTCGGCCTGTGGCGCAGGAATGGGTTTCACCGAGGCCAAAATTTCCTCGTCAGAATAAGTCTTCGGCGCAACCAATTTGGGACTGGCCGAGACGGTGCTCGGCGTTCCGGCGGCAGGCACTATTGCGGGCGGCTTTACCGGTGCGGTCACAGGCGCGGGCGCGGCGTGGAAAGTTTTCACGACGCGCTTCGGCGGCGGAATGATGGTTTTCGGGACGCGCGGAGCGGCCGATGCGGAGACCGGTGCTCCAACAGCACGCGGCGCACGGGCCGGGCCGGAGGCCGGCGCTCCGTAGGGGCGGGACGCGGGGCGCTCATCGCGAGGATCGCGGTAAGGTTCGCGTCGGTCGTCATCACGGGAGCGGGCGTTATACGGCGGACGATCTTCGTAGCGGCCGCCACGGTCATCACGGCGTTCGCGGTAAGGCGGACGTTCCGGACGGTCGAAGGTTGGCTCCACGGGCGCCGCAGGTTTCGCAGGTGTGGCGTCGCCACCTTGCAGATGATGGATGAGTGCGGACGCGATGTCGGTGGAATTGAAGCCTTCTTCCAACAGACGTTCGATGAGGTGATCCTGCTTCTTGTATTCGCCGCTCGTCAGCGTCGTGCGGAGTTTGTCGAGGAACAGGCTCGCGCGGACTTCGTGGACTTCGTCCACAGTCGGAATTTTGGCGCGCTGGATCCGCATGTTGGTATAACGCTCGATATTGCGGATCTGAAACAGCTCTCGTCCCGAGGCGAAGGAAATCGCACGCCCCGTGCGGCCGGCGCGACCGGTGCGGCCGATGCGGTGGACGTAATCTTCACCGTCGTAAGGCAGGTCGTAGTTGAACACCACCTGGATGTCGTCCACGTCAATGCCGCGCGCGGCGATGTCGGTGGCGACGAGAAATTCGAGGCCGGACTTGCGGAATTTGTTCATCACGCGGTCGCGCTGCATCTGCGTCATGTCGCCGTGCAGCCGGTCGGCCATGTAGCCTTGCGCTTCGAGATGATCCACGAGTTCGTCCACCATGCGCTTGGTGTTGCAGAAAATGATGCCCAGCTTGAGGTCGTAAATGTCGATGAGGCGCGTGAGCAAATCCACCTTGAAGCGGCGGTCCACTTCGTAATAAACCTGTTCAACGGTCGGGACGGTCATGGCCTTCTGCTCGATCTTGACGTTCTGCGGATCGCGAGAAAAGCGTTCAATCAGGTCGCGGATCGGGCGCGGCATCGTGGCGGAAAAGAAAATGGTCTGACGTTCCTTGGGCGCGTCCTTCAAGATGGTTTCGATGTCCTCGCGGAAACCCATGTTCAGCATCACGTCGGCTTCGTCGAGGATCATCATCTTCAACGTGTCGAGGCGGATCGTCCCGCGCCGCATATGATCCATCACGCGGCCCGGCGTGCCGATGACGATCTGTGCGCCCTGCTTGAGTCCCCAGAACTGGCGTTCGTAGGATTGGCCGCCGTAGATCGGCAACGAGATGATGCCGCGCTTGAACAGGGCGAGCTTGTGGATTTCCTCGGCGACCTGGACGGCCAGTTCGCGCGTCGGGCACAGAATCAGCACCTGCACGGCTTTCAGGTTCGGATCGGTCTTTTCGATGGCCGGAATCGCGAAGGCCGCCGTCTTGCCGGAACCGGTCTGCGACTGGCCCACGACATCGCGTCCGCTCAGGAGAACGGGGATGGCTTCGGCCTGGATTGGCGCGGCCTTTTCAAAGCCAAGTTTTTCAATGGCCTTGAGGATTTCTGGAGAAAGGCCGAGTTCGGAAAATAATTTTATGCTCATACAATGTCTTTCGACTATCCCAGTGTATCTGGTATTGGCGCGAAAGGAGAGTTAATTCGGTAACGGTCTGATTTGCTGGCAGGTTTATCCGCGCTGCGACGGCTCCGTCCGCAGCGCAGCGAAGGCCGAAACGGCTGAAGCATGTTTTCAATGCATGTGTTTCCGCCGTCTTGATGACCATACCTGATCCGCGTTCGTGATTGATTTCTCCGCGTGATTGGCGAACACTGACCAGCCCTATGGCCGAGCCTAAAGAGAATTTGCAGATGGAAAAAATCGTGTCGCTGTGCAAGCGGCGCGGGTTTGTGTTTCAGTCCTCCGAGATTTACGGCGGCATCAACGGCTTCTGGGATTACGGCCCGCTCGGCGCGGAACTCAAGCGCAACGTCAAGGAACTCTGGTGGAATGCCATGACCCGCCAGCGCGAAGACGTCGCCGGCCTTGAAGCGACCATCATCATGTCGCCGAAGATCTGGGAGGCGTCTGGCCACGTGGCGACATTTGCGGATTTGATGCGCGAATGTCCGCTGACAAAAAAGCGCGTTCGCGCAGACCAAGTGGAACCACAATCTGGCACAGTCTACCGATTTGCGGGTGTTGCAAGAAAAACTGAAAACAAAGACATTCATCGAATTGTTGAAGAATTTGCCCCAGCTATCACCGATAAAAATTCACTACGAGACAAACTATCAGCCAATCATTACTCAGGCGTTTTGAATGAAGTGCCGGATGCTTTTGATGGCTTTTTAGATCAGTTAGTCGTTTGGAAGCAATTCGCTGTTATTTTACAACCCGGAAAACCGCCGGAAAGCGCTCGCAAAATAGCAAAAGAATTTTATTTGGCACTCGGAGAAAAAGACCCTGTTTTGTTAGGGGAATCAATTTCGAAAGTTGAAAATTCTACTAATTTTCATCCGGAGAGCGGAGCTGAGTTAACTGAAGCCCGTCCGTTCAACTTGATGTTCAAGACCTATGTTGGCCCGGTTGAGAGCGATGACAACGTCGCTTATCTCCGCCCCGAAACTGCACAAGCGATTTTTGCGCAGTTCAAAAATGTGCTGGAAACGTCGCGGCAGAAGGTGCCGTTCGGCATCGCGCAGGTCGGCAAGGCGTTTCGTAACGAAGTCACGCCGCGCAATTTCACCTTCCGCTCGCGCGAGTTCGAGCAGATGGAACTGGAATTTTTCATCAAGCCGGATGAAGTCATCGAGGCGATTCATGGCTCAGTGGCAACGCTCGAAACCCCGGACCCCAAATCCAAGACGCCAGACCCTCAACCGAACTGGGGCTGGCAGGCGTGGCATCAATACTGGGTCGAGGAACGCGTGCGGTTTTACGAAGGCATCGGCCTGGATCGTTCCACGCTCGGCTTTCACCGACAGACGCCGGCGGAACTGGCGCATTACGCCCGCGCCTGCACGGATATTTTATTCAAGTTCCCGTTCAGCAAAAAGGATGCGGACGGCAACGTGGCCGGCGACGAACTCGAAGGCATCGCCGCCCGCAGCGATTTTGATTTGAGCCAGCACCAACGTTTTTCCGGCAAACCGATGGGTGTGTTCGACGACGAACTGCGCGCCGCGTGGGCGAAGCTGCCGAAGGAAAAGTCGGACGATTTGTGGCGGCGCTATTACGAGAATCGGAAAAATTATCTCTTGAAATCCGGCGTCGAAGCCGAGCCCGCTTCCAAGCAGGCGACGGAAGACGCGAACGGTCTGGCCAAGGGCCAATACATCCCGCACGTCATCGAACCGAGCGCGGGCGTGGATCGTTTGATCCTGGCGCTCATTGCGAATGCCTATTCCGAAGTCACCAACACCGACGACAAGGGCAAGAGCGAGACGATTTACACGATGAAATTTCATCCGCGTGTCGCCCCGATCAAGGCGGGCATTTTCCCATTGCTCAAGAACAAGCCGGAACTCGTGAAGAAGGCGCAGGAAGTCCGCGACCTGTTGCGTCCGTGGATGAATGTTTATTACGATGAAACCGGTTCCATCGGCAAACGCTACGCACGGCAGGACGAGGCGGGCACGCCGTTCTGTGTGACGATCGATTTCGACACGCTCGGCGAGAAGCCGGAACTGCTCGGCACGGTGACGCTGCGCCACCGCGACGACGGCAATCAGGAGCGGTTGAAAATCTCCGAGCTGCGCGACTGGCTGATGGCGCGCATCCGGTAAGTGAGCATGAACATTCAACATTCAACATTCAACATTCAACGCCCAATGCTCAAGCAGCAGGCGTTGGTTTTAATTGAATGTTCGATGTTGAATGTTGAATGTTGGACGTTCCCCCTTTTCCAACCATGAGCCAGCCCACCCGCATCTCTTACGTCATCATGGCCGCGCTGCTGGTGCTCATCGGCTGTTTTCATCTGGGGACGCTGGTGCTGACCGCGCTGTTTGGTTTCTTCGCGCTGCAGATTTTCAGTTTTGGCCGGAGCAAATTTCTCGGCCTGGTCTTGTATGTGGTGGTGGTGGTGGGGATCGGCTGTGGGATGTTTTATTTTTCAAAGCAGGCGTATCACACGCTGCCGAAGATTGCGGAGACAACCATTCCCGCCGTGGCGGAATTCGCCGAACGTCAGGGCATCGAACTGCCGTTTACAGATTTGGCCAGCTTGAAGATGGTCGCCATCTCCGAGATGAAGGATGACGTGGCGAATGCCGGACGCTACGCGCGGGCGGCGGCGTTCAAGTTCGTGCAACTGCTCATCGGTTTGGTGGTGGCCGCGAGCCTGTTCCTGAGTGCGACCTGGGGTTCGGAGAACGAGCCGGGCACGTCGCGCGACAGTCTTTACGCCACGATGGTGCGGGAATTGAGCCTGCGATTCCAGATGTTCTTTCGCAGTTTCGCCAAGGTGATTGGCGCGCAGATCATCGTTTCCACCATCAACACCGGGCTGACCGCCATTTTTCTGGTCTGGAACCATTTTCCGTTTGCCAGCGTGATCATCGTGCTGACGTTTCTTTGCGGCTTGCTGCCCATTGTCGGCAACATTCTGAGCAACACGCTCATCGTCGGCGTGGCCTTCACCATCCCGGTGATTGGACCGAAGATGGCCCTGATCGCGCTTATCTTTCTCATCGTCATCCACAAGCTGGAATATTTCCTGAACAGCAAGATCATCGGCGACCGCATCAATAATCCGATGTGGCTGACCTTGATCGGGCTGGTGCTCGGTGAAAAATTGATGGGCGTGCCCGGCATGGTCCTTGCGCCCGTCGTGCTGCATTACATCAAGGTTGAAGCTTCGCAAAACAAGGTTGCCGCCCCAGCCCCGGCGGTCTGATTCATCATCATGTCGACAGACACTCACATTATCAAACCCAAGACCCGCCGCGCACCGACGCTGTATTTCATCATCATGTGCAAACTGGTGAAAGGCACGCTGGCGTTGGGGCTGGCGCTGTTCATCTTAAAACTGGCCGGACAGGATTTGTCGGACGCCTTTGACCGCCTGCTGCACTGGTTTCATCTTGATCCAGAAGGCCATTTTTTTTCGGAGGTCGGCGCCAAGCTGGACACCGTCACGCCGGCGAATGTGCGGTGGGTGGGAATTGTCACGGTGCTCTACAGCCTGATTTCGCTGGTGGAAGCCGTGGGGCTGATGTTTCGTGCGCCCTGGGCCGGCTGGCTGGCGATTGGCGAATCGGCCTTTTTTATTCCGATTGAAGTGCGGGAACTGGTGGTCCGTCCGCATGGCTTTGTGCTCGCGGTGCTGGCGTTGAATGTGTTGATCGTCTGGTATCTGTTCGCCAACCGCAGCTGGCTCTTCCGGCACCACCATTGATTATCAGGGTGACCGGCGGGAATCTTTTGGCAATCCTCCGCTCCGAGGGAAGCTTTTTCCAAAATAAACAAGCAACTCCCGGTCGAGGCATGCTCACGGCTATTCAGGCCCGCACCGACCGCACGTTGCGCATCCGCATGTCACAGGTCGGACCGCGCAGCCTGCCGTAGCACAGGAGAAATTGCACATCCACGAGCTGCCCGCCGGGACGTGGCTCGGCTGGTTCGGCATGCACCTGCTGGCACCTTTGATCTACGGCATCCCGGGCGAAATGATCCGCGACAACGTGCGGGATAACGGCGAATTCCAGCTCACCCGCGCCCAGGAAATCCAGCGCCACCGGCACGGCTATCTGGCCCTGGAGATGGCCGGCGCGCAGCGTTTTGACTTCGGGGTGCCCGATGATTTCGTGGCCTGTGTGCCAGCTTTCCGCTATCAACCATGATTTTATTGCGATTATTTACTTGCAGCCTCCGTGGACATGGCTTAAATGTGCACTGTCGGTTTTAGTCAGATGACATAGCATTGATGCAATACACCACCATTAAGTCCCAACCAGAGAGGGTTGCTTGAGCCGCCCTTTTTCTCCACGCAATTCCTCTCCCACCGCGTTTGTCCGGGTCAACGGCAAAATCCGTGCCCGCGAAGTCCGCGTCATCGGGGTGGATCACAACCAACTCGGCGTCATGCCGCTCACCGATGCCATCAATCTCGCGCGCCATCACGCCGTGGATCTGGTGGAAATCGCCGCGACCGCCAACCCGCCCGTCTGCCGCCTCGTGGATTTCGGGAAATACCGTTACGAGATCGCCAAGAAGGAAAAGGAATCCAAGAAGCATCAGCACGCTTCCATCGTCAAGGAAGTCCAGTTGAGCCCGCGCATTGATCCGCATGACCTCGGCATCAAGCTGATGCACGCCATCAATTTTCTGTGCGAGGACATGAAGGTGAAGGTCGCCCTGAAATTTCGCGGCCGCGAAAACGCGCACACCGAAGTCGGCTTCGAGGTCATCAAAAAATTCATCGCCGACATCTCGCCCTACGGCCAGCCTGATTTCCAGCCCAAGCTCGTCGGCAAGGCCATCAACCTGATGATCAGCCCGCTGCCGCGCAACAAGCGCGCCAAGAACCCCCATCAGGGCGAACCAATTGAGGCCATGAAAAACGAAGACGAGGATGAAGCTCCGGCCAAGCCTGCGCCGCACAAACCCAGTGCTCCCGCCTCCGGCGAACCGCAGACGAACGGCCTGAACGACGCGCTCGCCAAGATCGAAGTCAAGTAAGCCGCACCCTTGGACTGGAACAGGAGAAAACAGAGGGAACGGAGATCCCTTTCTTTTTTGCGTAGGCGGTATTTTGCGGGCAATTCATTTACCATGCTTTCACCGCTTCATTCTCTGTTAACTCTGTTCTCTCCTGTTAAATTCTTTGCCACGATTCCATCCTGTGACGTTGGAAATCAAACCTGAACCGGGTGGGTGGTTTACCAGGGACTTATGAATGCCAAGAAGCGGGATTTTGGAAATCAAATCTGCACTACTTTTGGCCGCGCACTTGAATCGTAGCATTTCCCTTCCAGTTCAGATTCATAATTGCCAAGCCCGCTGCCCTTCAGCTGCCTTGGGCTTCTGTCCGGCGAGAACGCGCTTGCCGAATGGCAACATCAAGCGGCAGGTGCGGGTGTCATGCCCGAATCTGAATTCTACCAGTTGAATCCTGACATGGTCGGCTGGCTTGACTGGCAATGAGAATTTCCTCACGCTCTCACTGGTCTGAGAAATTTACAACGAAGGCAGCTGAAGTCCGAAGCTACTAACACCTTGATGTTCGCCGCCGGCTGCGTTGTCTTGATTATCAATTTTAAAAAATGAGCCTGCCCTCGCCCCACATTTTATGCGATCAATGCGGATCGCAGGTGCCGGAACTTGAGTTGCAGCCAGGCCAGTCGCTGCGCTGCGGGCTTTGTAAATCCGTGGTCAAGCGCAAGCGCAAGACGGAGTCTTTTCAGTCGGCGTGTGCGTTTGGCCTGGCCGGAATGGTGTTTTTCGCGCTGGCCAATATCTATCCCATCATGAACTTCAGCGTGGCGGGAAACACCCAGTCAAATGAGATCGTGACGGGAGTTAAAGTGCTGATGACGCAAGGCTACGGGATGATCGCGGGGCTGGTCTTTTTTTGCGCGCTGCTGGCCCCGGCGGTCTATTTTACCGGGGTAACCTATGTGTCACTGGCCTGCATGGCGCGCGGAAGTCTGCCCTTTGCGCTGCCATTTCTCAACCTGGTGCGCCGGGCGGAGCCGTGGAGCCTCGTTCCGGTCCTGGCCGCCGCCTGCATGGTCTCGGCGGTCAAGCTCGACATGATTGGTGTCGTGGATTGGCAGCCAGGTATCGGCTGGATCGCCCTGATGGCATTGTGTGCGCTGGCCCTCGGCTCCCTCTTTGATCCGGCCGAGGCGGAGCGCCGATTGGCCGGAAAGGAAACGCTACCGTGACCGATCAAACCCGCATCAGCCTGACCAAGGGTCTCGTCGCCGCCGGACTGGTGCTTTACATCCCCGCGAATGTGCTGCCGGTGATGACGATTGTGATTGCCGGGGAGGTTTCGGATCTCACCGTGCTCGGCGGCGTGGAGGAATTCGCCCAATCGGGATTGATGGGGGCGGCGGGGCTGATATTTTTGGCCAGCATCGTGGTTCCCTTTCTCAAATTGCTCTGCATGTGCTGGCTGCTGATGCTGCACGGATCCAGCCGGATGCGACCTCAGCGGATGAAGGCGCTGCGCATTCTTCACCAGATCGGAACCTGGTCGATGATTGATATTTTCCTGCTGTCGGTCCTCGCCGCCGTCGGGCAGCTTGGCATCATGGCCAGCGTGGTGCCGCAACCGGGCGCCGTCTTTTTCGCCGCAGTGCTGCTGTGCACCTTGTTCGCCGCCGAAATATACCAACCCCGCATGATCTGGAGACCTCAAACCGCCTTATGAAAAGCAAAGACCCAACCGAACTTCCCGCTGAAGTGGAAGCTGAAATCATTCCGGCCCGCCGCCGCGGCTTTTCCTGGGCGTGGCTTTTCCCGATTCTCGCGCTGATCGCCACCACCTGGTTGTATTGGGATAACTGGAAATCCCGCGGGCCGGAAATCACGATCTACTTTGATACCGCGCCGGGCATCGAGCCTTCGAAAACCGTGCTCAGCTATCTCGGTGTGAAAGCGGGTGTGGTGGAAAGCGTTGCTCTCGATGAGAAGCTGGAAAAAGTGGTCGTAACGGTCCGCTTGAAGGCATTCGCCGCCAATCTGGCGCGGGAAAACACCGATTTTTGGATCGACCAGCCGGTGATCTCGTTGCGTGATATCTCCGGTCTCCAATCCATCATCCAAGGCAACTCGATTCAGGCCCGTGCCCGTGGCGGCACGAACGCAGAGTATCATTTCCAGGGCCTTCGCGAGGCTCCACTCGCGCCACTGGTAACCCAGACGCTGTTGGTAAAACTTCGCTCGCGAGCCATCTCCTTCATCGGACGGGGCACTCCCGTTTTCTACCGCGGCATCAAAGTCGGCCTGGTTCGCGCCAAGGTGTTTGATGAAAGCGGGCAGCCAGAGGTGGAAATCATCGTCGCTGCGAAATTTGCCTCCAAGGTCAGGTCGAATTCCCGCTTCTGGTTTCTCCCGGCAACCGCAGTATCCGTCCGTCCCGGGGCGGTCAGTCTGAATATTCCATCCATCGAAGGGGTATTGGACGGCGGCATCGCGTTCGATCAATTCGGGCCGGATGGAAACGAGGTGACGAGCGGTGCGACGTTCGATCTGTCACCTGACGAAATCGCGGCCCGGGCCGACGGGCCGCTTATGGGCATCGAATTCGACGACTGCGCCGGACTGCGGGCCGGGGAAAGCCAGGTGACTTACCTCGGCAAGCCAGTCGGATTGCTGGAGACGCTCACCGCGAATCCACAAACCCGGCGGGTCGAGGCATGCGTCCGTTTGGAATCCGCCTATGCACCGCTCGCCACCGAGGATTCCTCGTTCACCATCATCCGTCCCAATTTCAGCAAGAAAGGCCTGCAGGGACTCGATACGATCGTCACCGGTTCCCGCATTGAGTTTGAGCCGGGCAAGAGCAAGGTGCCCGCGACTCAATTTGTCGGGCACGAAGTTCACCAATTTGATTGGAATCCCTTCGAAGAAGAGGCCGGCAGCACCCGCGTCGTGTTATGGGCCGGGTCGCTTCCCCAACTCACCGCCGGCGCTCCGGTCTATTATCACGGCATGATTGCCGGGCGCGTCATCGAGTCGCGCATCGGGCAGAATGGACGCCCGGAAATGGTCGTCTCCATCGGCGCCAAGTTTCGCGAATTCCTGCGGGTGAACAGCCGCTTCTGGCGGGTGCCGGCAGCGCTGGTCACCGTTGGTCCCGGCGTGGTGGGTGTGGAAATGCAGGGGCTTTCCGCGATCTGGCAGGGCGGGATCGCATTTGACGCCATCGGCTCGCCCGGACCGGTGGCCGCGGAGACGGCGGAATACGAAGTTCACGTCAGCGAACTGGCGGCCTCCGCCATCTCGGAGCCGATCCGGATTTTCTTTGCCGATGGCCAGGGTCTGCTCGCCGGAAAAACCGAGCTGAAATACCTGGGCATCCCGATCGGCATCGTCGAGCGGGTTGAATCCATTTCCGGAAAAATCGAAGCGACGGCGCGTTTCCAGCCCGGATATGAATTTCTCACCCGCAAGGGATCCGAGTTCGCCATCGTCAAACCTGAGGTGGATCTTCAGGGGGTCAAGGGAATCGAGACGCTGGTCGGGGGGATCTACATTGCCTGCTCCCCGGGCACTGGCTCCGAATATGCCGCATCCTTCGATGCCGTGCCGGCCGGCAAGTTTGCGTTGATGAACGATTCAGGCATTGAAATCGTTCTGGAATCTCCATCCACAAGTGTCAGCGCGGGGGCGCCGATCAGCTACAACCATACGGACGTCGGCACGGTCGTGAGCAAAACTCTTTCCCAAGATGGCAAGCGGATCCTGCTCACGGCGAGAATTCGCGAGGAATACAGCAGTCTTTTGCGTTCCAACTCGGTGTTCTGGGCGGATAACACCATCGAAGGCAAAGTCTGGATTTTCAAAGTTAAGTTCGATCGCCCGGCCTTGGTCGCTCCGAACGGGCGCATTGCATTCTATACGCCGGACAAGGGCGGCGGCCCGGCAGCCAAGGGTAAAGTCTTCTCGCTGCTGTCGAAACAACCGGGCAATACCCTGCCATGATCCGAACCAAGCCGGAACGATGCCGTTAGCATTTTTTATCGTCGCTCTGAACTGCTGAGCCGTAACCGAAGCTGCGCACCAGTTCCGGGAACCGGCAGTTTTCGCAGGCCGCGTTCGAGTTTTCGCAGAAATCCCGCACGATCTGCAGCAAGCCCTGTTGCGCCGCCGCCGTCCGCAACGCGCGGGATTTTCCAACGCCGAGCAGACGCTGGCGCGCCAGCTTCAGAACGGAATTGTCCTCCGCGGGCGGCCATGCGAAATAGCGCTGTTCGAGGACGTGCCGGAGTTTTTCGTTTCCTCCTTCCATCGCTCTCACCCACAGCCACGGCAGAACCACGTTCACTGCCAGATCGGTCACCCGCGCCTCACCCAGCAGTGGCGAGGGCTTCTGCATCCGTGCCGACCGGAACGTCCAGTGCCACGACCAGAATTCATCGCGCTCGACTTCCAGAATTTTCCGGAGTGAATCAACCATTTTGGCAGCGCTGATCTGCCGGCCAGGCCGGCTGGGAGCAGATGTTTCCCTCCCGCTCCCCGGAGGAGGGAAGGCCGGGGTGAGGGGTTCAACATTATTCTCCGGTGTAATCCAGCCCTCAATTTTGGAAACGAACTTTTCATTGGCCAGCCAGTGTGCCGCCAACGCCAGCCGCCGCTGCGGATGATTCGCGGGACGCAGGCCATGGAATTTCCAGGCCGCACGCGGCAACCTGCAGCCGGCGAATTCATCGCGCTCGCGCCACCAGCAGTCCCAGACGCGGCGCAGATAATTGTCCGTGCTTCTTTGGGCGCGCGTCAATTCGTCCGGCAGCAGCCCGCTGACACCGAGCAGCCGCGCCTGCAATTCAAACGCCGAATCCGCATCGCGCGACCAGGATGATTTTAATTCCGCCAGATGCTGCATCGGCCAGATGTTGTGCTTGTAGCCGAGCGCGCGGAACAAATTTTCCCACAAGACCTGTTCCCAGCCGGCATGGCGGGCGCGGGCGCGGAATTGTTCCGCCTTGGCTTCAAAACGCACCCACGCCGCTTCGCACAACAGTTTCGTGAGCTGCGTTTCGTCCAGCCCACGCAGCGGTGCGCAACATTTGCCGCGCAGACTTTCCGGCAGGGCACGCAGCGGCTCGTTTTCGAGCGACTGGCTTAATTCGGCCAGCGGCGCGTCGAGGCAGTTGTGCAAGGCCAGGACGGGGGGAGGCTTCACCTGGGGTTCCGTCTTCGAGCGGCTTTTTGCCGGGCCGCCGGAAGCCGGAACGCCAACTTCGTCCCAGACGACGTGCAAAAGGACGCCTGAGAAATTCGGATTGCGGTCATGGCCGTGCGCCCGCCAGCCGCTGGAATGCAAATCGATCTCCACATCGCCCGAACGCGGCGCCTCGTCACCGGTCTGGATCAGCGCGCCGCGAAAATCCGGCCCGCCCTCGAGGCTGATGAACCCGGGATGGAAAATGCGGACGGCTTTTCCGTCCGTGGTTTCCAACCGGTCGCGCAACAACCGCTGGTGCTGCCAGACCGCTTGCAGCAACCGCTCGGACGGCAGGCCGTTTTCATCGCGCAACACGGGAAGCGCGACGAACTGTGTCCGCCAGCCGGCGTAGACATTTTCCGCGCGGGGATTCACAATGCAGTTTTTGCGCCTGCGATGGGTCGAAGTCAAGACTGTTCAACCTTCATCTCCTCCTCGTAATCCTAATCGTAATCGAAAGTCCGAGAACGAGGACGAGGACAACAAGGATTTTTCGCACCCAAACGCTTATTGGCGTGTTTATAAGACAAATAAACAGCGGAGTTTTTGTTGGCTGTTGGCGGGAATTGTCCGCTACACTCGACACCAAGTTTTGATGAGCGAGAATCCGATGATTGAAGTGTCGAACCTGACGAAACGCTATGCCGGCCGCACGGCGGTGGCGGGCATTTCGTTCACGGTCGCGCGCGGCGAGATCGTCGGCCTGCTCGGCCCGAACGGCGCGGGCAAGAGCACGACGATGCGCATCCTTTCCAGCTTCATGCCGGCGACGAGCGGCACGGTGCGGGTGGCGGGCTTCGATGTCTTTCATGAATCGGTCGAGGTGCGGCGGCGGATCGGTTTCATGCCGGAAAACAATCCGCTCTATCCGGAAATGCGCGTGCGCGAATATCTGAAATTCCGGGCGCGGATCAAGGGTCTCGGCTGGCGCCGTTCGCGCGAGCGCGTGACGACGGTGATGGAGCAGTGCGGTCTGACGGATGTGGACCGCCGCATCATCGGCCAGCTTTCCAAAGGCTACAAACAGCGCGTGGGCCTGGCGGATGCGCTGGTGCACGAACCCGATCTGATCATTTTGGACGAGCCGACCATCGGCCTGGATCCGAACCAGATTCGCTCGGTGCGGCAATTGATCAAAAGCCTGGCGGAGAAACACACGGTCCTGATCTCCACGCATATTCTGCCGGAGGCGGAAATGATGTGCAGCCGGATGCTGATCCTGTATGGCGGCAAAATCCTGGCCTCGGACACGCCGGAAAATTTGCAGAAATTGATGCAGGGGGACAGCCGGGTGGTCGCGGAAATCAAAGCCCCAGTGGAGGAATTGCGCGCGGCGTGGGAGTCCATGCCGGTCATCGAGCAATTCGACATGACCGAGGAAGCGGATGGTTTTCAGCGGTGCATTTTGACGCCGCGCGACGGCTATGATCTGCGACCCGCGATTTTCATGCTGGCGAGCGAGCGCGGCTGGATGTTGCGCGAGCTGATGCGCAGCCGGCATTCGCTGGAGGACATCTACGTCCAGGTGACCAAACCGAACGAGGAGGAAGAAAACTGATGATCCCTGGGCCAGAACAGCGTAGCGGCTCCCCGGCAGAGAGCCGCCATTTTGAATATCATCGGAAATGCGGCGGTCTGCCGACCCGCCGCTACGACGCAAGGGAGGAAGAAACCTGATGCGAGTCTTTGGCACCTTGACGCGCCGGGAGCTGTCGGCGTTCTTCCTGTCCATCGCGGGCTACGTCATCATCGCCTCGGTGACGTTATTGAACAGCCTGAGTTTCGTGGTACTGATGACGAACCTCGGCAGCGACCCGTCGCCCATGCCGGTGACGGAGATGTTCTACCGCACTTATTTTTTCTGGCTGATCGTGCTGCTGGCTGCGCCGATCATCACGATGCGGCTGTTCGCGCTGGAAAAATCCTCGGGCACGTTCGAGACGCTGATGACGACGCCGGTGAGCGATTTTCAGGTGGTCGCGGCAAAGTTCACGGCGGCGATCATTTTTTACGTGGTGACGTGGGTGCCGATGGGCGCGTGCCTGTTCGTGGTGCGGCATTTCACCAACCAGCCGACCGCGCTGGATGCCGGCACGGTGGGCGGGATGTATCTGGGCATTTTTCTGACCGGCTGCCTGTTTTTGTCGCTGGGCTGTTTTGCGTCCGCCATCTCGCGCACGCAGATGGCGGCGGCGATGATCAGCTTCGTGCTGGGGGTGACGCTGTTTTCCATGGGCTTTCTGGCCGAGGCGCTGCCGGCGACCGCGCAGTGGCAGTCCCAGGTGATCTCGTATTTCGGCCTGTTCGAACAGATGCATGATTTTGCCCGCGGCGTGGTGGACACGCGGACGGTGGTTTTTTATGTGAGCGCCACGTTTTTCTTTCTGTTCCTGACCTTGCGCGCGGTGGAAAGCCAGCGCTGGAAATAGAAAATGAGAAACATTCAACATTCAACATTCAACGTCGAACATCCAACGGTTGTCGGCGCGCGAAGCGCTTCGGCGTTGAAGGTTGAATGTTGGTTGTGGAGTGTTTCCCAGCTCCACAACGCCTTTACCGCTGGAGACAAATGAACAACTCCAAACCCAGTTTCACGCCCGGACGTCGTTGGACCGTCAGCTTCGACGTGATCTTGCGCACGGCATTGGTGTTGGCGGTGGTGGTGATGGTGAATTACCTGGGCGCGAAATTTTACAGCCGGTTTTACCTGAGTTCGCAGACGCGGGTGCAATTGTCCTCGCGCACCTTGAGCGTGGTCCATTCCATCACGAACCAGATCACGGTGACGGTTTACTACGACAAGACCGACGACTGGTATCCGTCCATCATCACGCTGCTGAACGAATATCGCTCGGCGAATCCCAAGATTTCCGTCCGGACCGTGGATTACCTGCGCGACGCGGGCGAGGCGCAGAAAATCAAGGCGCAATACAAGCTCGGCTCAGCCACGGACAAGGACCTGGTCATCTTTGATTGCGAAGGCCGCGTGAAGGTCGTCAATGGCAAGGCGATCACGCAGGTCAAGCTGGAACAGGTGCCCAACGCGACCGAACGCGAGTTCCGCCGCAAGCCGGTTGCGTTCAACGGTGAGATGATGTTCACCACGATGCTGCTCGCCGTCATTAATCCGAAACCGCTCAAGTCCTATTTTCTGCAAGGCCACGGTGAACCGTCGCTGTCCGGTTCCCAGGAAGCCGATTACCAGACATTCAGCGCGGTGCTGGCGGAAAGTTACATCACCACCGAACCGCTCATGCTGATGAACGATGCGCCCGTGCCGGATGATTGCAACCTGCTCATCATCGCCGGACCGCAGACGGCCTTCAAAGAAGCGGAGCTTCAGAAGATTGACCAGTATCTCACCCAAGGCGGGCGGCTGTTCGTGTTGTTCAATTATTTTTCCATCAAACATCCCACCGGTCTGGAACCCATCCTGCAAAAATGGGGCGTGAACGTCATCCCCGATGTGGTGCAAGACTTGAATCAGGGCGGTGAAAATTCGGTGGTTGTCACCGACTTCAATCCCCAGACGTTCGCGAATCCGCTGACGCAACTCGCGCTCCAGATGGTTTTGCCGCTCCCCATCAGCCAGGTGGACTGGAAGAACCCGCCCGCCAGCGCACCCAAAGTGGATGAGCTGGTGTTCTCCAGCCCGCAATCAAAGTTGATGGGCGACCCTGCCGCCGCTCCGCGCAGTTACCCCTTGATGGTCCTCGTCGAGCAAAAGGCCGCCCCCGGCGTGGCCAACACACGCGGCACCACGCGCATCGTGGTGACGGGTGATTCGTTCTTCCTGGACAACCAGATGATCAAGGCCGGCGCCAACCGCGATTTCGCCGGATACGCCGCCAACTGGCTGCTCGACCACACCGTGCTGCTGGAAGGCATCGGTCCGCGGCCCGTCACGGAATTTCGTCTGGTCATGACGCGCGACCAGCAAAAAAATGTCCGCTGGCTCCTGCTGGGCGCGCTGCCCGGCGGCGTGCTGCTGTTCGGCGGCCTGGTCTGGCTGGTGCGCAGAAAATAATGAATAAGAAAAGCACTTTTTCCTGGTTCGTCCTCGCGGCCGGGTTGTTCGCGTCCATTTATCTTTTGGACCGTTACCTGCGCCCGTCGGCCGCAGCCGCTTTGAACGTCCTGCCCGGCCTGCGCCCGGAGGCCGTCACCAGCCTGCAGGTGATCCCCGCCGGGGCGCTGGAGATCCGCGCCGAACGCGTGAACAACAACTGGCTGCTCGTCAAACCGATGGCTTATCCGGCGCAGCCTGCCGCCATCGAGGCGCTGTTGACGGCGCTGCAAAAACTCACCCCCGCCACGCGGATCAGCGCCGCCGAATTTCACGAGCACCGCACTGCCGAAGTGGATTTTGGGTTTGACCCGCCGCAGATTTCGCTCGTTCTCGAGGCCGGCGAGCAGCGCTTGCAGGTGCAGGTCGGCAACAAAACCGCGCCCGGCGACCAGGCGTTCGTCCGCGTGGTCGGCGTGGAGGGGGCGTTCGTGACCGATGCCGACTGGCTCAGGCTCATCCCGCGTTCCGGCAACGACTGGCGCAGCACGGCGCTGGTGGCGGCCGAGGCCAGCACCTGCGACGGCATCGTGCTGACCAACAGCACGAAAATCATCGAGCTGCGCCGCGACCCGACCAATCATCTCTGGCGCATGATCCGTCCGTTGCAGGCCCGCGCGGATACCGGCCGCATCACCGAGGCGCTGCAGCATTTGCAGACCGCTAACATTGCGCAGTTTGTCACGGACAATGCGAAGGCAGATTTGACCACGTATGGCCTGCAGCCTGCCGATCTTTCGCTGTGGCTCTATCACGGAACCAATTTCATTTCCGCCCTGCAGACCGGGAGCGCCCCGACGAACGATGCGGCGCAAGTCTATATGAAGCGTGAGCGCTGGAGCGTGGTGGCGACGACCGCCCGGGAACCGCTGGCGCTCTGGCACGGCACGGTGAACGATTTTCGGGATCCATTCCTCCTGGAATTGACTGCGCCGGTCACCGAAATCAAAGTTCGTGGCAAAAACAGCTTCACCCTCAAGCAGCAAGGCACCAACAACTGGAGCCTCGTGGGTGAGAAATTTCCGGCGGACACCGAAAGCGTCCAGTTGTTCCTCAAGGCGCTGGCCGGCTTGCGCGTCTCGGACTTTGTCAAAGCCGCCGTGACGGCGCCGGACCTGCCCGACTACGGACTGGATGCGCCCCAGCGCGAAATCACCTTAAGCACGGCGGCGGGCGATTCGAACGCCGTCCTCGCGCAGCTGGACTTCGCCGTGCAGACGAACGGGGTTTTTGTGCATCGGGCCGACGAAGATTTCATCTACGCCATCACGCCGGAGGATGCCAAAATCCTGTTTGGCGACAGCAGCCTCTTTGAGGC